>Ga0209396_1004965_pt1 | contig 12757 bp, 13 predicted proteins | sample GOMGulsemesocosm_6_FD_184638 | JGI IMG/M metagenome (GOLD analysis project Ga0209396, IMG submission 184638) | Methane-oxidizing microbial communities from mesocosms in the Gulf of Mexico - GOM8C Gulf of Mexico (SPAdes) (version 2) | ecosystem: Environmental > Aquatic > Marine > Cold seeps...
AGAAGGCATCATCCGTATGGATCGGCTGCTGTTTTTCCCCCGACAAAATATTGATCACTTGCAACTGAGATAACAAGTATTCAGGGCTAAATAAGCTGTCTAATAAAGCCAATATTAAGGGATGATCGACTAGGCCATTACAAGCATATGTCTTGGCGATAACAGAATATATCCGCTGTGTCTTCTCCCCCTCAAAAAAGTTTCGACCCGTATCATTCAGCAAAGGCTCCACTGCTGTCTTAATTTCATCTAGGCTTTGCTCAGAAAGTACATCAGGGACAATGACATAACCATCTTCTTCCAGTTTTGCCAAAGACTCACGTAGAAAGTCTGGGTCTATTTGGCTCAAAGCATCAGAACGAGTTTTCGTATATTTTTTCGCGGTTTCTAAGCTCATGTAATCATCAACAGTTGGCATGTCAGGTTTCTCAATTACGGAAGACTAGTAGGTTTATATGAGGCATTGAAGCCAGTGTAAACTGCAGCTACTTAGCAATGAACGGCAAAAAACAACAAGAATTTAGCAAATCGTAGCATCGCCTCCCTGGTCCCTATATTGACTAGGAGACAAATTTGTCCATATTTTGAAGGCGCGGCTGAATGAACCCAGCTCCTTAAAACCCAAATGCTCAGCAATAGATTCAATAGACTCTGTGCTATTTAACAAAAGATAAAGTGCCTTATCTTTACGCACTCTAACGAGAATTTCTGAGTATGAGCTCCCTGTCGTTTTCAATCGCCTTGCCAGAGTATGTTTCGATACCCCCAATTCATTAGCGATCATGACAACATCATATTTTTCGTTGAACAGCCTATGCGATATCTCTGCATACACATTTCGAGCAAGGTCGTCTTTCGTCGACCATAAAAGTAAATTTTCTATGTAATGATCACCAAAAACCCCTGCCCTCTCAGAAGGCTGAATCGGATACTCTAATACTGCTTTTGAATAGAGCAGGCTGGTCGTATCGCTTCTAAATTTTGGAATCACACCATACAAATAGCTAAATTCTTCATCAAATGGCATTGCGTCGAAAGAAAAACGCAATAAATCTAGGCAGGCCTTTCGCCCAGATAACCAGGCAGGAATTCTCAATAGGGTCAGTATTATGGTCTGCTGAAACATTGGCTGGTCGTTCAGTTCGCCAAGGGAATTTATCGTAATACGACGATCGTCTCTAAGACTGGAAATATCCAGTAAAGTATCTCCTGGAGATAAAAACAGACTATAAAATCGGTTGTAATTTTCTAGCGCAGTGAGTATATCTGGGCTGTGATAGAGCATTTGGCAAAGCGCAGCGAAACTACCCACCGGAACCTTGCGCGGCAAAAAGCCTAGCATCTCATCATCTAAATAGTTAGCTAAGGCCCTAAATAAGGGTGACGTATTCAGAAATGCTTACCTTTTCCGAGATAGCACATTTGACAAATGTTCTTTTAAATCACTATTTAGGCCAGTTTCAGCCTCTAAGTGATCAACCATTTGATAAATGAATTCACGAGGAATAGTGGGTATGTGCAAATAGCCTAATTCAATATTACTCATATATTTCGGCAATCCTGGAAAAAACAATCAGCAAGTCATTCTTTATATTGGAAGTTGCGGTGGCCATATCACCCTATCGGATTTTATTTCATTGAAGAACCAGTCATCGAAGCCTTTAGCTAACACCCATTCAATTCGCTCACCTCGCCAAAATAACTTTGTCCGCTCAACATTACTTGTTTCAATGTTTTTTACAAAATCACTGACTCTGCGCAAATCATCTGAAAACATCTCATTCGCTCTAAGTCGCGCTAACCATGAAATGATATTTTTATGGTTGTTTTTAGAAAAAGGCACCCCTAGTGCAGTAGCGCCAGCCATGTGAGGAAATAGTGCGATGTCTGCAATTGAAAGCTCGCCACAAATGTAATCTGAATTTGACAGCTCACGTTCAAGTTGATTATAGATTAAAGCTAGATCATTTTTTGCCGCGTCGAGCATCCCGGCAGGCATTTCATCACTCCGATTAGCCCACGCCCAATAGGAAATATCTACCATTATAGGGTCTATTACACTATCGGCTATTCGTTCCCATTTTCGCGCATTCACCCTTATTTTTGGACATGCAGGCAGCACTGGGAAACCTGGATATTGATGATCAAGATAAGCAACAATATCCGAAGAATTTACAACAACCAAGCCTTCATCAATTAGAGCTGGAACTTCACCCCGGCCATTAACGTCTCGAAGCCTCTCAGCGCCGTCGTGATTTAGACCATCAACATATTCAACGTTTAGTCCTTTAAGGGAAAGCACCAAGCGAACTTTTCTTGCAAATGGGCTGAAAGCATTATCATAAAGAATCATTTTAACTCCAACAATGGCCTAACTATGTTCGCGCTTGACGCATTACCCTGCAATGAGTATCGCAGATCTTTTCGTACCAGAGCCCACATTTCTTGCTGACAATTTTCTTGAATTATTAGCACTTTCCTCATTTACGCACCAGAACTAACTCTGATTCTTCTTCGCCAGACTTACTCAGATACGTTTCTTTTCGGTGTATTCTATTGGAAGACTCAGATAAATCGAAGCCGAGGGTATGCTGATGCGAATCTTCCAGGCTCTCCAAATTCGTTGCATCAAAGTAAATGAACGATAGATTGTTTAGAGTAGCATCATTCGATAAATTGAGTCTTGGTTGGTTTCCTTGCGGGCAATAATGGGTTGCCATCAAGTTCTTGCCATTTAAATGATATAAGGTTAGCGAGTGCTTCTTGCCTTTATAATTCCATGTTTCCATTAAAGTTGTATCATTTGCAGTAAGTTCGAAAGAAATAGTAAAATTTGAATTTGTCGCGCCCTCCTTTTTCCACACTCCGACTAGAGACTTCAGTTGTGTAAATATTTCAGGAGCATCTATTTTATCACTTTCTCCTGCTGAGATTGATAGGGATAGAATAAATATTGGTATTGATAGCAAGTTAATTAGACTTCTCATGAACTTCCTCACGGTGGTGTTTAGCACGAAAATGGGCATTGCGGAGTGGTATTAGGCAAGTGTTGAGCAAAGCCTAATCTCCTTTGGCTAGAATAATCCATCTTCCCGATCATAAGTACTACCACCCAAAAATCAATAATTAGCCACATTTATTCCGAATTAACGAAACGGTGGTTTACTAGACTCGGTGATGTTGAGCGAATTATGCACGAAGGTTCCGCTATTATTGAGCGATTTGGGCAGCAACGATATGTCCGTTATGGGTCACTTTCGACTAAATCACGAATTTTCGGCCTACGTCAGTTCTACACTTAAATCCGGACCTAGCAGTAAGGTTTTGTCATTCGTTTCATCAATGACTATTACCATAGCCAATCTTCCCTGTAGTAATCCTATTCTAGGCACTTTGCCATTGGATTTGGCGATTTAAACGAAAACTCTCCAAGGTGGGCCATAAGCCCTAGTATACTGCAAAGTGGTCATACCCCAACGCTGGCACTTCAACTGCCAAAAATCACCCATTTGCGGTAGAGAAATAATTCGGCTACTCCTTATACTATGTATTGAAAAATCGTAGCTTACGCCGTGAGTCGTGTATTAATGAGCCCTGAAAAAATTGACCACCTAGATAAATAAAATGGAAGACCTGGTGACCCCAGCGGGGTTAATTTTTGGTGCGAGAAATTGCATCGAAAAAACGGTCACCTCGACGCCATTATTGGTCAATTTGGAAGCTCGGATGAATTCGAAGGTCGGTATGGGTCTTTTTCGAACTGCAAATTGATCGATACCATTCATCAACAAATGTTTGGCCGCGCCCCAGATGAGAGTGGTAGAGAATTTTTTGTAGGAAGGATCAATAGTGAGTTTTTACTCTGACCCCAAATATTCATCAGCTTAGGCTCCAAAACCCTCGGAGTCTAACTGTTATTATTCTTGAGGGGAAAAGGAAGTCACCATGAAAACATTTAGAAACTCAATATTTTTTGTTCTGCTGGCAGTTTTTTCATTTTCTGCTTTTGCAGAAACTTTGAATGGAACTTATGAACTAGAAGATGGAAGTGCGTATTGGACTTTTGGAAGTGGAAGCGGTTCCTTCTGGCAAGTAAAATCAATTAATGGCAACCCCGGAAAAATTGTTATCAATTTTACATATGATATCAACGGGAATACCCTGAATTATACCCAGACCCGCATTAGCCTCAGAGATCACCCTGACGCAAAGTCTCAAAGCTTGAATAAGTCATTAAGTGAGCAAATTGATGTAAGAGCTGACCGTGTAGTTTTAGGTGGGAAGCACTATTATAAAAAGTAACTATAACTCTCAATAAAAATCTAACAAATAGGGATATATCGCGCGTAGCCGCGACCTATACCTATTTGTTAGATTTGCCCACGTCCCACCAGTGTCTCATGTTGCCACAATGGTAAGGCCCCGGTTTTATGGACCACTTAATTAGCGAAATACTATGCGTAGAGGTGTGTCATGCGAGCCTCTCGTTGGAGGTATGTTTGCTCAGTTGTGGTAAATGTTTAATAAATCTTCCTAGGGGACAGTGTATTTCGCGGTGTAACTGGGTTGTGGATAGGACTAAAAAAAGCGTTGTAGCTAATGAGGCAATTAATGAACGGTATGCAGAGTTTTATGAAAAAATCATTGGCTATGTTGGTGTTGGCCTTTTTGTTGCCGAGTCCAATATATGCAGCTACCTACGCTGAGCGTGTACAGCAGATGTATGTTGCCTATTATGGCCGCCCTGGAGATCCTGGAGGTATTGATTATTGGGTTGGGCGTTTAGAGTCTAGCGGCGGTAACTTAAGCGCGATTATTGAGTCCTTTGGTAATTCTGATGAGTACCGGGATCGATATAGTGGCTTGTCCAGTGAAACGCTGGTGAACAATATTTTCCTGCAGTTGTTTGGTCGCAATGCCGACACGGGGGGCTTGACATTTTATACCGAAAAACTGGATTCGGGGGAGCTGACGCTCGCCAGTATCGCTCTCAATATTGCTGATGGCATACAAGAGGGATCAAGTGACGCGCCCATCGTTGCGAATAAGCTCTCGCTTGCAGATAGTTATTCTCAGGCTGTTAGGGGTGGGGCATTTGTTTATAGTGAGGATTTAGTCGATGCTGCCATAGCGCTGTTGTCCAGTGTTAATGGTGATATCGGCTCACTGGAGTCCGCTATTGAGTCTCTATTGGCCATTCAGCAGCAAAGCGATGGAGCGGGCTTGTTAACAGCTCAGTTTATTGGCGGACTAGGTTATACAACTGAGAGCCAGCAGGGCGTGACGTCTAGCAGCGGCGAGTTTAGTTACCTCGCTGGCGAGTCCATTACTTTTTACCTCGGCGACTATAGCTTGCCTGCCGTCTCAGGGGCGGGTGTTTTTACGCCGCTTGGCTATGTGCCTAGTGGCTATAGTGAAAATGATCCAGCGGTTACTAATTTAACACGGTTATTACAGTCGTTAGACGTAGACCTTGATCCGAGTAACGGTATTCAGCTGCCGGAATCCTTGAGCTCAAGTGTGAGTTATGAATCAGCGGTGTCGTTGGAGGTTTCTTATCCCAGTGAATTGTTTGAGCGCTTGGCTCAGGTTCTCGATTTATTAGCTGAGAATAACCTTGTTGAATTGATTAATGCGGCTATTGCAAGGGCTGAGTTTCTGAGCGAACTTGAGAGGCGATTAAATGATTTTATTATCGCAGCTGCAGGGGATGACTCGCCTATAGGCGATAGCTGTACGGATGTACGCAACGGTTTTGTAAGTCCCTTTCCCTGCATTCCCGGCTCAGGAGGATTTGCGGTTGGAAATCTTACGGTAGAGTCTAATGTCACACCGGAATTACTTCTGCCTGTAAGTGGCGGTAGCCGGTACGACACTATCTATGGGGATAACGGTTACATAAACGATATGCATGGCCTCGCCGGCGCGGAAGGTTTTGGAGACCCCTTTGAGATAACGGATTTTGCTGATTCGCTGAATGTGGGTATTGTGTTATTTACTACTACGGATGAAAACCCTTTTAGAGACGATGTGATCCAAGGTAGTGGCTGGGAGCACACTGAGCTTTTCCTTGGTAGTAGCTACATTGGTAACTTGCCCTTTACCAGCGATACCAATTTACAACAGGTTATGGATCGATGTGGACTAGCATCAAACTTGATGACTGAGGGCAATACTCGCCGTCTTATTTTACCACCAGGTGATTACTCTTGGAGTGCTAACGCTTATGAGACTTATGGTTGTCGTTCTGGATCTTTTTGCCCTAGCGTTGAGCAGGGCGGCCAGCAACAGGTGGGTGACGTTATTATTCTTGGCGGCGGAGACTTAAGTTTGGCGGACCCAGCACTCGTTGAACAGGGGCAAAGTCCTATTTGGGAGTGGAGCGGTGATTTTCAGGTTGAAAGCGGCACCTGCACAGTTGTGTATGCCGAGGGCACTGAGGTCGCTGCCATTGAGGCTCCCGACCCGCAGGGTGAGGTTGCAGAGCTTTATGGGCATTACTATGGCTCTGACTGGGAAGATTACACCGCTAATGGTTTAGACGGAAATGCGTCATATATGCGCTGCGAAGAATATATCCTGGATGAAAACCTTCCAGATAATCTTGTTCGAGAGCTGTATGTTGAGGTAGAAGATGGTTACTTGGTTGAGGGGCAGTGTCCAATTAAAAATACCGCTACTTATACCTGTAAAAGTAGTTATTGGGGCGGTGGCCTCATCGAATATACCTGGAACCCAAGCAACTCGGCATTGGATATTGCTAGGGATGCCTGTGAAGGGGTGTTTGAAGTTTTATAGGCCTGCTTGAGCCTATTAGTGGGGTTTGTACTTTACGTACGGAACGAGTTGTCTAGTATGCAGTGCGTATTAATCAAGCTCTTTGAACATACAAACAAAAAGCTACGGAGAATTATATGATAAATAGATTGTTAGTGGTTGTTGGGGCTGTATGTCTGTTCGCAGCTAATGCTAATTCCACAGAAGAAGTAATTGGCAACTCATACTTGTGGAAAGATAAAATACCCCCGGGTAACTACAGTTTTGAGCGAGAGTTTAATTGGCAATACACCTTTTTAGATAATAATCAGGTGCTGGTGCACAAGTATCATTACGCGGATACGGGCCGAATAACTCATGCCTCAATGAGTCATTTTTCTTGGAAGTCACACGAGAACGGCATAATCGTGCAGCGATACTGGAGGAATTCAAAAGGTGGTGAGACCTACCTAGATTACTACTACGATTTTTCTGGTGACGGTCTGGAAATACGCAAGAGAGTTTCACACAATGGCCAGGAGGTTCGAGACATAAAAAATGTCGAAGAGACGCTGAACAACTTTGCACAAACATCTAATGTTGCAGATGCTATTTTCAAAGATTGGTATGACGGTCAGGGTGAAAGGCCTGTGTACTGGGATATGGAAGTATACAAGGCAAAGGTTGTTAATGCGCATCCTCGAAACTTTGTAAGTTTCAATAATTAGTACTGCGTTACGTGACAATCTGCGGTGCCGACTGTTTAATATGGGTGAGTACCGCAGATGAAATTGTTAGGTAATCAAGCGGTCCATGAAAAGTACACATTCAGCGTCCGCTTTTGGCCACTTTCGACTAAACCCCTAATGTTCGGCCCATGCCAGCTCTACACTCAAATTCGGACCTAACGGTAAGATTTTGTCATTCGCTTTCATCAATGACTACTACCATAGCCAATCCTCCCTGTAGTAATCCTGTTCTAGGCGCCCAGCCAATGGGGATCTAGCGATTTAAACGAAAACTCTCCAAGGTGGGCCATAAGCCCTAGAATACTGCAAAGTGGTCATACCCCAACGCTGGCACTCCAGCTGCCAAAAATCACCCATATGCGGTAGTGACATAAAACGGCTACTCCCTATACTGTGGACTGAAAAATCGCAGTTTACGCCGCGAGTGGTGTATTAGTGGTGTATTAATGAACCCTGGAAAAATTAACCACCTAGATAAATAAAATGGAACTTTTATGACTCGGATTATATTTGTAGTTTTAGTTTTGTTCAGCATTTCTTTTAGCCAACTGACACTCTCACAGTCATCTAACGATTGTTCGGATGAATCGATAGACACAATCCAACAAGCCTATATAGCCTATTATGGAAGACCCGGAGACCCCGGCGGGGTTAATTTTTGGTGCGAGAAATTGGATCAAGAAAACGGTAACCTCGACGCCATTATTGGCCAATTTGGCAGCTCGGATGAATTCGAAGGTCGGTATGGGTCTTTTTCGAACGGTGAATTGATCGATACCATTTATCAACAGATGTTTGGCCGCGCTCCAGATGAGAGTGGTAGAGAATTTTATGTAGGAAGGCTCAATAGCGGTGCTATGACACTGCAAACCATTACCCTGAATGTTCTCTATGGCAGCACTGGAACAGACGCCACAATTATTGATACGCGAATACAGGTCGCGCGATATTTTACCGACCGAGTGAATGCGACCGGCTACCTGTACGACGAAAGTACGATTGATAGCGTCCGGGAAATGATTTTAGGTGTAGGCGTCTCAAGCGATGCTTATGATTTGGCAACTGCTGACATTGAAACCTTAGTTGACCCTGAAGGGAATTCACCGCCATTGCTGGTAGAAATTTTGTCAAGCGAAAGCACCTACGAACTCGGTAGCGACCTGACATTATCTGCGCTAGCCGTGGTGGGTGATGTTACGCTCAGTGGTAACGCTTTCGTATGGACTTCAAATATTGATGGTGATCTGGGTTTTGGCAATGATCTGAATCTATCTAATTTGTCAGCAGGCGTACACACCATTACCGTGACGGCAACCGAGAACACGCTAAGTAATGCGGCTTCTCTGGAAATAAGAATAGTAGAGGCCATGTTTGAGGGTACCTATAGAGTTAACCAGGACGATATAGTAGATTCCTGCGGCGATTATGTATCTGACGTTTCAGACTACGTTCTTGTTATGGTAAGCGTGACAGAATATACGGTTAGTTTTGGTGCTTCAGTTTTATATTTTTCACTAAATGACGCAGGTCACCTTAGGTCTGTCCAGCCTCTAAGCTTTACCGACGAGGGTGGCACAACTAACAGTCAGGTTGATATAACAATAAGCCCTGACGGCTCATTAGCTGGAATGGAAGATTGGGTATGGTCGGATGGGAGCTGTAGCGGAACTACCCAGCTTATCGGAAGTAAAATTAATTAGCTGCTGAGTGTACGGCTAATTCCGCCGAGGTGCCTCACCGCTTGTTTCAAGAAAACACCGCAACCAAGGTTGCGGTTTTTAATGAACGTAAACGGCTAAAACAAGGCATTAAAAAAGCTCTACAGTCCCTGTTTTTTTAGAGCCTTTCAATAATCCTCTTGCTTGTAAATGATTATATTCCTGCACGCCGTTTCTTCCATGTTCTTTGACATAATACAAAGACTGGTCAGCGCGCCCCAATACTTCCGTTGGGAAATCGCCTTTATTGATCTTGGAAAAACCTATGCTGACTGTAATTTTACCGACCTGAGGGAACTCATAATTGGCTATTGCTACGCTAAACCTCCTCAATACCATAAATGCCATTTTTTCAGTTATGGGCTCAAGTAAAACTACGAATTCCTCTCCGCCAAAACGAAATGACAGGTCAGAATCTCTGAAGCTGGATTTAATAACCTGTGATAGAAGTAGTAAAACTTCATCACCAATGACATGACCATAGGTGTCATTAACATTCTTAAAATGATCAATATCGACAATTGCCAGCCAAGGCCACTCATCATCGTGTTGTACACGCGCTTGTAACTCCGAAGATACAGGTCTATAAATACTTTTGCGCTGAGACTGAAGGTCTATCAGTTTCTGAAACTTACCATCAAAGGTGCGTCGATTAAGTAGACCTGTCAATTTATCACAAGAGCTTTCGTTCAGAACATACCGGCAATTTGCATATACAGTGACCATTCCCTCAATCATGCGCAGGTTATCGGAAATATCTGATTCAGAGGTAATGATCAATAGTAAGGGTATGTCTTTGTCAATTGCCACGGGAATCAATGCCAAATAAAAGCCCGTATCATCCAAGAAATACTCAGGCCTGCGAGTATTTAGGCAGCGAGTCGCACGGTCATCAAGTGCCACCAAGCGAGGTACGTCCTCCCAGCTGAAATCAATATGGCTCTCACCCTGTTTGTCGAGAACATAACAGGTGACACTTTGAACATACTCAACATTGAAATTCTCACCCAATTTATTGAGAGTGATTTCGCGGACAGGTAGTAGCTTAGCTATCGCGGCCAGAAGGCTAAACTCTAAAGACTCAATGTCTCTTTGGGCAGTAATTTTAACTATAGAATCAAGTAGGTATGTATCCATTAGTATTAGTTTATATTAGATTTGAAAATCGGCTAGAATTAAGTTGTATCACGCGTTTGGACACCGCTGGAACCCGTAAATACAGCGGTCTGTGCCTCCGCAAGCCCTATCAACTTGAGTGCCTCAAAGAAAGGCTAGCACCCAATTATGCAGGGGATCATTGTTAGAGCGGGGATGCCAAGCTGCAATGACGTCAAAGCTCACAGGATTTTCGGCCAGATTGAGGGTGATTAAATTGGAGTCAATTAGTGCTCTTGACGGTAAAAATGCGATCGCGTCAGTTGTTTCAAGATAAAGCGGCACAATTGAAAAACAGGGTGCGGAAATCACAACATTGCGCGTTAAACCATGACCTTCAAACCAGGCGTCTATTGAACCGCGGAAGTTGGGCCGGGAAGGCGACGCAATAATCTGCGGGTAATCGGCGATGTCTTTTAAGCGCAATTTTTTCTTGGCCAGTGGTGAGTTCTTTGCGGCAACGCAAACATGATATTCGGAAAACAATGTGGTACAGGGGTAGTTACTGGGGACAAAATCGGGGAAGGCAATCGCCAGATTGACCCTTCCAGTTGCAAGTGAATCACTTAAATTATCAATATCTAAATCTTGAATGATGATTCTTAAACCCGGGGCTTGTTGACGCATTTTCGCGATAACCTCGGGTAGTACAACCTGCTGTGCGTAATCTGTAGCGGCAATGACATAAGTGCCCTCGATATCTTCTGGAGAAAATATTTCTGACTCTAGTAATTGCTCAAAACCTTGGAGTACACCGTCAATCTTGTGGCTCAATTTTTCTGCATAGGGGGTCGGAACCAAGCCATTGCTTTTGCGTAGGAATAGCCTGTCATCAAAGATATCTCTCAATTTTCGCAGCTGATCGCTTACTGCCTGCTGGCTTAACCCCACCTGCTGAGCAACTCGAGAGACGTTTCGCTCCCTTAAGAGCGCTTGAAATAGCCTTAACTGCTTTATTTCCAATCGATCAATACCAGCCATGCTTGTATCTCTAACAAATAATTACTGTTTCTAATTGTATCTTAATATCACTACGATATGCACCCAGTGACATCACTGTTAGCAATTAACAAGGGGTAGATATGAAGAAGGTAATTGTTATTGGCGCATCGGGAAAAATTGGTAAGGCTGCATTGAGTGGGCTTGAGCATCACGATGTTGTTAGCGCGAGTAATTCGGGCAAGGGCTGCGATTACCAAGTGAATATTGGCAGCGAGACATCAATCCGAAAGCTATTCGAACTAGTTGGTTCTTTTGATGCTGTTGTAAATACGGTAGGGGTCTGTGAATACGCGGACTTTACTAACATGACCGAGCAGCAATGGATGACAACCGTGCTCAGTAAAATGATGGGGCAGATCAATTTGGTGCGAATTGGTCAGGAATACATTAACGATACAGGTTCATTTTCTCTGATAAGCGGTATTCTTAGCTCTAAACCAATCCCTCTGGCTATAGCTGATGCGACCACTAGCGCTGCTATTGATACCTTTGTGAAATGCGTGGCCTATGAGTTGCCACGAGGCATCCGTATCAACTCGATCAATCCAACCGTTATTGAGGAAGCATGGGATGTGTATGGAGATATGATGTCGGGCTTTCAAGCCGTACCGGGAAAGTTGGTGGGCAAGGCATTCGCCCGCTCTGTTGACGGATTTATTACTGGTGAAGTTATTACCGTCGACGCCTAATCAGAGTCTTTAGCTCTCTCAGCCTCGTTTTACATCGAGGCTTTTAAAACCCCTTAGGGCGTCAGCCGTCAGCTCCTTATTTATATTATGCGGTTTCAGTCTCATTCCTTAATCGTATGAAGATATAGGCTGCAACGGCTATGTCGAAGGACAAGCACGCGACTGCGTACCACTCTGGTGCAATGTGCAGTCCCGGCCCGTTAAGATGCAACACAACATCCCAAATCGGGTGCAACAACCAGCCCAGCGAAAGCCAAATAGCCGAGAATCGCAGCGCTAATAAGTAGAAAATTCCATAGGCTACTACACCGGAAAATTCTATTAACAACCAATGCTTATCACCCCAAACTAAGGCAAAACCAATGTAGATAATCGCAGCAGTAACAAGACTGAGACCCATTAGGTGGATCATCAGGTTTAGCTTCACTCTTGCGGCTAAAACCAGCAGAGGCATAGCAAGCACTACACCCAAACAAAACCATAATAATTGGGGTCAGACCCTATTTGTTTGTAAATACAGTGTATCCACCGTGTGATAACTATCTATATTTGATAGAGTGTACGGATTCCATAAAAAACCTATTGGTCAGCCTAACTGACTGCACACGGATATTCGGCCTGATTTACCCTTAAATACCACCCTTTATTTATTGCGGAGTTAAACTATGTCTATAGCACTCTGGTGTCT
>Ga0209396_1004966_pt1 | contig 12756 bp, 11 predicted proteins | sample GOMGulsemesocosm_6_FD_184638 | JGI IMG/M metagenome (GOLD analysis project Ga0209396, IMG submission 184638) | Methane-oxidizing microbial communities from mesocosms in the Gulf of Mexico - GOM8C Gulf of Mexico (SPAdes) (version 2) | ecosystem: Environmental > Aquatic > Marine > Cold seeps...
GATTTTTTATCATTTAATAGATTAACTTTTTCTTCAATAATATCCACCGCAATCACTTCATTGTGTTGCGCTAAAAGCATTGAGTTCGATAACCCAACGTAACCTGTCCCTGCTATTGCTATTTTCATGATGCCCTTATATTTATTATATGATTTACAATCTAAATAATGTTTTTTATCTTTCGAATGTATTAGCCCTGTACATTTTGAATAATATTCTATTGATTTTATGAACGAAAAACAAACTATGGACTCTTTTTATTATTTATTATTTTAGACTTTAAAAGATCCATCAAAAAAACAGGTGTAGAGATGAAATTACGTCTCCATAGACGCTTAGGTTCACCAATTAAACGAACCAACCATTCTAAATGTAATTTCAGCCATATCTCAGCAGGACGCTTTACAGTTCCGGCATAAAAATCAAATACAGCACCTATTCCACTTAAAAACTTAACATCCGTGAACTCTTTTAATTTGACAATGAGTTTTTCTTGCTTCGGTGCTGTCAAGCCGACAAAAACAACATCAGCTTTAATATCATTTATTTTTCTAGCGAATTCCCTAACATCACTACTATCAAAGTCAGTCTTAAATGGAGGAGAAAGGGTATAAACATCTACTTTAGGAAAGTCTACTTTAGCCCTTTGAACTATTTTATTTAAAACTGAATCTGTAGAACCTAAGAAAAACACCTTTCCACCTGCTTCAGATAGTTGAGTCATTGTTTCAAAAAAAAGGTTGTAACCTGCTATTTTATCGATATAAACATTATTTAGAAATTTAGCAGCTAGGACCATACCACTTCCGTCAGGGATTAATATATCACTAGAAAGTAAGGCTTCTTTAAATTCAATATCGGATTTCTGCTCCGCATAAGAGTGAGGGTTAAGTGTATTCACTACAAGTTGTTTTTCATCAAATAAAGATGAAGTAACAATTTCAGCAACTGGAAGCTTTGATACTTCAAAACCTAATATCTGAGTCGAACAGCTCATTATTTACCGCTCCTTATTTTTTTTAAAATGAACAATGCCTTCTTCAATAAAACATGAAGCACAGGCCCTTATTAGCTCTAATATAATTCATCGAGTTTCTAATAAACATCGCAGGAAAAAGAACTACTTTCTGACTAAGGACACCTATATGCGCATGAAAAACAAGACATTCCCATGAAGAGACTTGACGAGATAAAACCATAAAATATAATCAATAGATCCTTACGTTCTTATGGATTCTTTTCAGGTAAATCCATAATATTTTGGTTAACAACGAAAGTTGTTCTGATTATCTAAAAACCACTGATACGATTGCTCTAGACCTTTCTCTAAAGTAACGCTAGCGGTCCAACCTAAAGACTTCAAACGCTCGACATTCATTAACTTACGCGGTGCACCGTCAGGCTTAGATGCATCGAAATATATATCACCTATAAATCCAGTAACTTTGGCTACTGTTTCAACCAGTTCACGAATCGTGCAATCAATACCTGTTCCAACATTAATATGGCTTAACATAGGAGAAGTATTGGATTCATACGTTTCTTTATCAAGATTCATTACATGTATCGATGCAGCTGCCATATCGTCGACGAACAAAAACTCACGCATAGGCTTGCCACTCCCCCAAGCAATTACTTGGGTATCGCCATTTAATTTTGCTTCATGAAAACGCCTTAACAAAGCAGGAATCACATGGCTATTCTCTGGATGAAAGTTGTCTTGAGGACCATATAAATTAGTCGGCATAACACTACGGTAATCAACACCATACTGCCTATTGTATGATTCACATAACTTAATTCCTGCAATTTTAGCGATTGCGTAAGGTTCATTAGTTTCTTCTAAAGTACCGCTTAATAGAGCACTCTCTGTCATTGGCTGTTCAGCCAACTTTGGATAAATACAGGAAGAGCCTAAAAAGAGGAGCTTTTGGACACCGTTAACATATGCTTGATGAACTACATTACATTCCATCATCATGTTTTCATAGATAAACTCAGCGGGATAAGTACTATTAGCATGAATACCTCCGACCTTGGCTGCAGCAAAAAAAACCGCATCAGGTTTTTCTGTCGAAAAAAAATCTGCAGCAACTTCCTGATTAACCAAATCTAACTCGCTACGAGTACGAGTAATGATATTATTGTAACCTATAGCCTCTAATTGACGAACGATAGCTGAACCCACCATTCCACGGTGACCAGCAACAAATATTTTAGAATCTAGCCCTAACATTTACTTAACCTTGATTTTCTATTGAAATGGCCACTTTATGACCATGAGCTTTTAGTATTGCATGCTGCTTCGCTTTATTTAAATCATTTTGAACCATTTCTGCACACATTTCTTCCACTGTTATCTGTGGCACCCAACCTAGTTTTTCTTTTGCTTTGGTAGGATCACCAAGTAACGTTTCTACCTCAGCTGGTCTGAAGTAACGCGGGTCCACCCTTACAATTACATCACCTACTTTAAGTGCAGGAGCGTTATCGCCAACTAAAGCTGTTACAGTTGCAATTTCGTCTAAGCCTTCACCGCTAAACTCAAGTTCAACACCCGCTTCTTTAGCAGATAAAGTCACAAATTCACGTACAGAGATTTGTTTACCTGTTGCAATAACAAAATCGTCTGGTTGATCCTGCTGAAGCATCATCCATTGCATACGCACGTAATCTTTAGCATGGCCCCAGTCACGTAAGGCATCCATATTACCAAGGAACAAGCACGTTTCTAAGCCTTGTGAAATATTAGAAATTGCACGTGTAATTTTACGTGTGACAAAAGTTTCACCACGGCGCGGTGATTCGTGATTAAATAAAATCCCGTTACATGCATACATACCATAAGATTCTCGATAATTTACAACTATCCAGTAGGCATACATTTTAGCCACTGCATATGGGGAACGAGGGTGAAATGGTGTAGTTTCTTTTTGAGGAATTTCTTGCACCTCACCATATAACTCAGAAGTAGAAGCCTGATAAAATTTTGTTTTCTTTTCTAAACCTAGAAAACGAATAGCTTCTAACAAGCGCAATGTCCCCATTGCATCAACATCTGCTGTATATTCAGGACATTCAAAAGAAACGGCTACATGAGATTGAGCGCCTAAATTGTAAACTTCATCAGGCTGTACATCATTAATAATCCGAGTCAAATTCGATGAATCAGTTAAATCACCGTAATGAAGGAAAAAACTTGGATTTTCTTCGTGACTATCTTGATATATATGATCAACACGCTCTGTATTTAATGAGGATGCACGACGTTTTATGCCATGAACCTCGTACCCTTTTTCTAACAGTAGTTCAGCCAAATAAGAACCATCTTGTCCTGTAACGCCTGTAATTAAAGCTTTTTTTCTCATTTATTTCAACTCTCCATAAATCTTTAAAATCATTTCTAAATATCCTTTCTCGGTAAAAAGGTAGTCAATTTTAGTTCTATTTGTTCTATTTGTTCTATTTTTTTTAGCAACAATCTGCTCAACAACTAAATAAATATCGCTAACCTTATCTACAACATATAAAGAATCAAATAGTTCTGAATATCTAGAGATTCCAATTTTATCTGTAACAATAACATCTAACCCAGCGGTTAATGCTTCAAGAGCTGCTAAACTGAATGTTTCATAGTTATTACTCGGAATAATTAGAATATCAAGTTTAGCATATTGAACAAAAAGTTCCGATTGAGAGATATTACCTTCTGTATATAAATTGGTGGGTAAGTGTTTTAAAGGCATGGCAGTAGGGCCATAAGCATAAAACTTATATTTATTTAACGTTTTGGCAATATCAATAAATAGATCAAAGCCCTTTTCTTTGCATAATCGACCTACAAAGCCAATATTAATTTCCCTGACCTCTTTTAATTTATGCTTTTGTATTTCATTAATTTTATCCGAAGTTAAAAAGTTAGGTATAACCATTGATTTTTTAACAATATTGGTATTATATTGTTTGTAAATATCGTATTGCATTTCGCTTACAAATATAAACTTATCTACAATATTATCTAATTTAAACAATCGTTCAGATAAGAATCTAAAATAGTAACCTATCGATTTAAAAATATTTCCTTGCACATTATCAACAACAGTAGCAAACGCCCCCTTCTTCAAAGAACGTAAATATACCTTTCCTTCATGGGTAAGTGTCGAGCTTGGACAGATATGTTTAAAATTATGCAGAGTCAAAACTATTTTAGCACCCGCTAGCTTTGCTGCGATTAATGAAGAAATAGAAAACCATGGATAAATATTATGGAAGTGGACTATATCAATTCTATTAACTTTAACAGTCCTAAAAATTTTATAAAATTGTTTAAAGGAAAAAACCCCTGAACATAAAGCTTTTAACATTGAAAATATACTATTTGGTGTATCTTTTGCAGTTATGACATATGTAAAAACAATGTTTTTTGTTTTACGGACAGCTTCTACTTGCGAATAAAAGGCTGATTCTTCTCCGCTAAACTTACCATATTCGTTGTGAACAAATAATATGTTCATATTAATTTCAAATCCTATTAAAATACAAGATGATATAATTGTAGTGACTAATCTTATATAACTAATTTATCAAGTTATAATACTTAATATGTTTAACGATTAAATCGCTGATATAACCAAGGAAAAAGTTATTCTACTATCGAATTTTCCCTAATATACGGTTATAAATTTTAAATAAATTGCTATGATATTTATTCACTTGTTTAATGATAGCTTTATCTAAAGTAACATTAGGACAATAAGACAACCTATCAATAGGTTTACTATTAATAAGTTGATGTGGAAATGGGTTATTGCCTTTACAATGAGTAGCATCCTCACCAAAGCCAATATTACTCAATAATGACTTACTTGGATAACTAGCTAACCAACTATTTTTATAGTGTGTATAAGTCCATAATATTGCCCAGCTATTTATTTTACCTGTTAGTTGATTCATAAGCATCCTATACAAATCTTCACCACCTTTATTTAAGGATTTCTTTTGATTTTTCAACTCATTAATTTCAAGTTCGTTAAGAGACCAGACGGCTTGATTCCATCTATCTTTCCAAGTTCCCCAGCCCCATGAACAAGGACGAGGGTGAAAATAATTAAAATGTTCTTTTTGAGATACTTCAGTACTGAAGCCTGAGATTGAGCCCACTTTTTTATTCTCTTTATAAAATTTTAATTGGGCATTCATGTAGTCAATAAAACATTCTTCAACCAATAAATCATCTTCTAGCACGATAATAGATTCGTTATTATCTAACACTTCAGAAATACCTAATTTTAATGAACATGCTAATCCTAAATTTTCTTGCCTTTTTATTACATTTACACTTTTAAAATTAGTTCTATACTCCTCGAATAAAATAGAACAAGAATCAATAGGTTCAGTATCCTTGAAGTTTCTTGGCCCATCTATAAATGCATAAATGTTCGAGTCACCAGCAGAATTACACAAAGACAAATTTCGCAAAGTTTTCTCAAGTAGATCCGGTCTATTAAAAGCAAAAATAGTGATGGGTACTAATTCAGGCATATGTATATCTCTATAAAAATGTAGGGTATGGCTTTTCATAGCCAGTTATTAAAACCAAACTTCTATCCACCTTGAAATAATATGAAAGAAAGGTAAATTAATTATTGAATTATCGTCTAATCCATAGTCCCATGGTGAAAAACTAGTTCGTAAAATAAATATAGCTAGTCCTATAATTAATAAACACAGAGAAATAAAATTAAAGTTTTTATACGGCACTAAATTATAAATAATATGTAAGATAAAATAGCCACGTAAAAAGTCATTTATAAAATAATAACGAAGAAATAACAAATCAACACTGTGGATTGACACTAATGCGGATAGCTGTAACAAGCTAAAAGCTAGTATTATATCAGGTTTCATCTTGTATGATGCTCTAACCTTTACCCAAAAAAATATTAAGAATAATATAAGATCAAAAAACACTAAAGCAAAGGGTATTGCCCCATCATTTTTTGTAAACCCTATTTCGATAAATGGTTTTAAAAAGTCAATTTTAGTACTTATAAATATTGCAGCTGATATTGACAAAATAAGTATAGTTAAAATGTTCCTACTTTTTAGTACCCATAAAATAATAGGTAATAAAATAACAAAGGGTGCCATTGAGTTGTGTATAAAAAGTGAACTTAATATCACCAACCAACTAGTTTTATTATTATACAATTGTAATCGCGATAAACCATAAAACAAAACGGCACATGCTAAATATTGTCTAATTAAGTGGCCAACTAAGGTAAACGTCATTGAAATAAATAGTATAGAAAAAAGGATCAAAAAAATGTTTTTTCTGCTTTCTATTTCTGAATTTAGCATCAACAACGATCTTATGAATAAATAATAAATAATGAATGTTGAGGAAAATAGAAACAAAAAACCTGACTCATCTATTTGTCCGATAAAATAGATATAATAATTAAATATAAACTCCGACGGCCTTAAAGATAAAAAATGGAAACTTAATACTGATATGAAGTCTAAATCCGAAATCAGACGTATAGCAGCAATATATGCAGACAAATCTGAAGAAGGCATTTTTTGAATACTTAAAATCCCAAAAAATCCAGGTACAAAAACACTAAAAAATATTTTTTTTGTGCTATATGGCATTCTAGTAAACATCAATATAATAAAAAGCACTAAAAAAGCCGCTGGTGCTAAAAAGAAAACCGTAGTGAGTAGAAAAGTAACCAGCAAAATAAACCTGATAGGCAATTCATAATGACGGTTGTTATTCAGAACGTCTTTACGACATATATGTATTTGGGTCATCTTAAGTTTAGACTTTTTATCTTAACAATTTTCAATTCAGAGGAGACTCAATTATTATAAATGCTTCAAAAGCTGCTGGAATGAATATTTAATTTTTTCTTTAAGAGTAATATTAATCCTAAAAACTTTGTCTTTTTGATCAACGCCATCTATCACAATTAAGGCCATATCGATTATTTTCTGTGAAAAACCACATTCAAATTTAACTATATTTTCTTGCAAGCCATACAGAGACATAAACTCTTTGTATTTATGATTCCAACCAACTGCAAATGACGGAGTTCCTGAACTCATAGAACCAACTAAAACATGATACCTAGAAGTAATAGAGAATTTAGCATTTTTCAATATATACTTTAACTCACTAGGCTTTCGGTCTTCAGATAAAAAGTTACACTCTATATTTTTAGCTAAGATTTTCTCATGTAATTTTTTACAAATAATAAGGTCACTTGTTGCCCCGTTACTTGTAAAGTTATGCACCAATATTAACGGTGTTAAATGAGTACATAATTTTTCAGTCACTTTAACAAACTCATCAATATACTCGTCACCATATTGATTATACATAATGGCACTAGGAGCCAATACAAAATAGTTTTCGGGAAGCTTATCAAAATCATTGAAATAAGCAGCATCTAACAATAGTGTACAATCAGGGAAGGGTCCTAAAATCGTTTCACTTCTCCCTATTACATTCTCAAGAAAAGCCTTAGATTCTCCACTTCTCATAAAAACAGCAGAAGCACGTCGATAAACAGCTTTCACAATAGATTTTGTTATAAACTTATTTGCAGGACCAAAATCTTGAGTAAAAAAGACCAATTTAGCTCTTTTTCGTAAAAAATAACTATGACGAATGAAATTTCTAATATTAGCTTTCACGGATTTGTCGTGATAATTTATCCCACCAATGTCAATTACTATATCATCAGCTGAAACATCTACATCATATGGCGAAATAAGATTTTTCGGTCGAAATTGGGTTTTGTTAATGCCTAAATCCATTCTTCGAATAAAATGATCATAAACATCTCGCTCATCCAATGTTTCTATAAAGATATTGCCTTTTAATTCACTTATTTTACGAACTACTGTTTCAAGCATTGCCTCAGCACCTTTATTTCCACCAGGCTGTGCATTTATTATAAATATTTTTTTCATTTTTATTTTACAATCTCTGCTATTTCATTAGAATATTTGCGTTTTGAAAATGGTACTAATATATCATCTTCAGCATAACCAATTGCTATAGAAAGAATTACACGTTCATTTTCATTCAAATGTAATAATTCCTTCATACTTTTCTCTTTACGAGGTATATCAGCCCAGTTAATTATACAAGTTGATAAACCTTGTGACTCTAGACTCAAAATAAACGGCATTACACTCAGTGTAGAATCCACATAGATTGAATGCCTATTAGCTACGTTGGAAAATGCTGCTTGGTCAGCAACAAGAACTGCAATGCAATTAACATTTTCAGACCACCCCACTGTACCTGCCGATATTGATGCTACTTTTTTTGCCTTTTGTGAATCATTCACAATAACATAGCGGTATGGTTGTCGATTACAACTTGAAGGTGCTAATGATGCCCCATCTAGAGCCTTATCTAGCTGAGATAACTCAATTTTTATTTTTTTAAACCAACGAACAGACTTTCTATTTTTTAAGATCCTAAAAAATGACCTTTCATCTTCTTCTGTAATATTGTTTCTATATTTCAGGGGTAACTCTTTATTATCATTGACCGTTTCAATGTTAAATTTTGAAATCAATACATAAAAATTTTGCTTTGCTTTGTTGTACCTTGGGTCTTCAGATTCAGTATTGATAAAGTATGAATCCAGAACACATGTAGCCCATTGCAATTCACTGCCCTCAGCAGTTCCTTTACAATTTACATGGCAAGAAAAGGCCTGGACTGTAGGTAAAATAAATCTCAATGCAAATTCTTTTCTCAATGGGCGCATTGTCAACCCCTTTTCAATTCTATGAACATTTCGTCGAATGAAATAAATGTTATTATCTTTATTCCTCAAACTTTTTTCATATTTCAAGGCACTTTTAGTAAACCCCTGATGTTCTAAAAAATACTCTTTTGACGTTATTAATGACAAATAAGTAAACATGCTACTATTACCAGCTAACCAAAGTTTATAATATGAAATCTCATCTTTATACTTAATAAGCTTTATAAATAGGTTGTTCGGTAAATATTTTTTAATCAAGGCCTTCATAGCTACACTCGCAAAAATTGATAAAAAGCTCTAGCTCTTTTCGATAAAATTGAAAAAAGCACTATAGAACTCAAAAAGGCAACAACTGATGCCATTGCAGCACCCTTTAGACCATATATCGGAATCCAAATTAAATTTAAACCCACATTAACAGTTAAACCTAACATATGACGATAGATAGATAGTTTTGTATTATTTGTAATAATCAACCACCGGCTAAAAAGATCACCAATGTATACAATGGGAATACTTAAAGAGTAAATACTAAGTATTATTGCAGAATTAAAATAATTTTCACCATAAAGAAAACTGACAATTGGTTCTGATAACAAACTTGTAATTAACGTCATGCATATACCAACAACTAAAAACAATATTACTAATTTCTTAAGATAAATATAAAATATCTTTTCTGAAATGTTCATTTTGGTAATTAAATTAGGAAAAACTGAAGGTAAAATAATAGCTGAAAGGATAAATATTCCTTCACATAATCTAACTGCGGCAGCGTATTCACCTGTACTTTTAGCATCCATCATAGAAATAATAAATACTTGATCTACTTTTAAATATAAAATAGACGCTATCGATGACAGTAGAAGGGGGAAGCTTTTAACAAAAAGTTCTTTAGTATAGTTAAAATCTAACCTCTTAAATTGGTATAACTTAATACTTTTATTAGAAACTAAAATAGCCAAAGAAAAAGAAATACTTAATTCGATAAAATGAGCTAAAAAAAGTAGAAATACATTTGGAAAATGTATCGCGACTACCAGCTTCCCAATCGCACCTATAATATACGATATGACCTTATATTTACTTACTGTAATATTCTGCAAAGCAGATTCAAAATATAAATCGATAACTTGGGTTAAGCTCATTATCACTATAAATATAGATGTAATTGCTGTAGCAAGACCATAATCAAAATAAAAATAAATAATTAAAAATAAAATAATTGCGCATAAAATACTGCTTATAACTCTAATAAAAGTAGCGGAAGCAGTCACTTTTTGTTTATCTTTATTAACAATATATTCTTTTGCTAACAAACTATTAAGCCCAGAAGAAGCAATAGCTGTAAAAATCACAGTTAGTGACAGTAAAGCTGAATACCTTCCAAAAATTTCAGGTCCTACTTGACGTGCCACAACTATTCCAACTAAAAAATAAGTTAAAATTTTACAAGCTTTTTCTATCAATATGAATAATGAATTGGATGAAATCGATTTTAATGAATGCATATGTTTTTCATATTATTTATGAGTCAGTTTGATTTTTCTATTTTCTAATAAAGACGAGTCATTAAATAATTTATTAGTCTATCTCACGAAAAAAGTTCATATTCTAAGCATATATTCAGTACAATTAAAACTGTCTAGAATTAGCTTTAGCATTCCTGTTATTTAACTCTCTCAAATCGGGTAATTCTTTTTAGAACTAATACATAGAAAAAAAACATAAAAATGAACCCTGTAAGCATAATAATATCTGCTACTTTAAAATACTCACCAACTAAGCCAACCACGCACATGAAAACAGAAAATAAAGATATAATAACTAGGGTTTGATGGGAGCTATACCCGACACGTTGAAGTATATGGTGAAGGTGATCTCTATCAGGTTTAAAGGGTGATTTTCCATTCTTATAACGTCTTACCACAATTGCTAGCATGTCCATTAAAGGTACTGCGCAAATCCATAAAGCTGTTACTGGCCGGAATGATGCATGCTCATTTTGGGTTCCCATTGTCAATAACCAAATCACGCTTAATCCGATAAACATGCTACCAGCGTCGCCCATAAAGATTTTCTTAGATTTTTTGGTCAAACCAAGATTAAAAATTAAATAAGGGATAGTTGCTGTTGCAAGAATCAAAGGGTAGCTAATGTAATCTGTTTGTCCGCTCATAATGAATAAAATGGCAATGGAGGTAAATGTATTAATACTCAAGCTACCAATTAACCCATCGATACCATCAACCATATTAAAAGCATTAATAACAACAATTATACCTAAATAGGTAAATATAATGCCTAAAGGTCCTAAGGTTACATTGCCTAAACCAAACAGATCACCAAGGTTCGAGATATAACCGCCGACACCGTAAATCATCAAACTTGCAACAATAAGTTGCCCAATAATCCTAATGCGTACTTTTAAATCGAACTTATCATCTACCGCACCAATAAAAACCATCATGGCAGAGGCAATAAGGTACATACGTAACTCTAGTGTATTGGGTAACCATAAAAGACTTGCCATTAACACAGCAATAAATATGGAAATCCCGCCAATAAGTGGAATATGACCTGCATGTAATTTTCGTTCGCTAGGCTTATCGACCAAGCCGACTTCGATAGCTACTGGTTTAAAAAATTTAATTGCGATAAAAGCAAATAAGAAGGATGTAACTGCTGAAATTAAAATTTCCATCATATTTCCTAATAGCTTACGCTAAAGTTCCTTTCTCAGGTTTAATTAACGTATTACTTTTACCAAAGTATCTGACCAACACAATAAGTATAGAGAATATACAACCAAGTAATGTTCCTAATATAACAATCAAAGCTCGTTTAGGACCCGCTTTGATTTCTGGTACCTGCGCAGGATCAATTGTTTTAAGAACATACTCTTCAGAAACCTTTGTCAACATCATATTTTTGGTTTGCTCTTCAATCAATTGATAAAAAACAGTCTCCATCGCGCTGACTTCTGTTTTCTCAAGTTGCTTTGTCAAATATTCAATGGAGGCTCGTGCTTCAATCTCATCTTGCTCTCGCATAAAGTAATTGACTTCTTCGACTATCCAAATAAGCCACTGTTTTGCAATTTTTGGTGAATAAAATTCCAATTCAATAGTTACTAACGATGTGACTTTATCTTGCGATGTGGTGATTAACTCAAGAAACTCTTGGTATGCTTCCCATGATGAAGGAGTAGTGGTCTTAGGGTATGAAGCATCTCTTACCCACTGTTGACTTTCAACATGGTAAATATCTTTATCTAAAACTAGATTATCACTTACTCTGTCCCACTCTTTAGAAGCCATTAGAGGCACTAAAAGATCATGCTTAATAATAAAACGCTCTAAAAAGGCTCGAGATCTTATGATTTTGAGGGCAAGTGCTGTTTTATCAGTACCCCCACTGCCTAAACTAATGCCAGCTAAGCTTGCCAAACCACCAAGTTGTCCTGCAAGTGCTCCCATTCCACCGGCAGAGTCTGATGCGGCAGGAGATAATAAGATTGACGCTTTGTAAAAGTCAGGCTTGGATAAAGCAAAAGCTATTGATGAAACAGCAAATATAAATGAAACAATGATAATGATAAGTTTCCCAGACCATAGAGCATGCCACAATTCGGACAGATCAATTTCATCGTCTGAGTTATTTTGCAAGGCTAGTTGCTGTAATGTTTGTTGGGTAGTTATTTTCGTTTCTGGAGAGAGAGAGGAGTCGTGCAATTTTTCATTGTTTGTTGCTGATTGACATTCAGATTTTTGCACCAGAGAACTTCCATCTTTGACTTTTAATACGTTTGTAGATATTAGCACCTACAAATACTAGCATCTACGAAAACGGGGATTATACTTCAACATCTAACCAACTGCAAAGGCTAACACCATTTTAAATGTAACGAAAATATTAGTGACAGTTGGATTCTAATTTTACTTTCTATATATCACATAAATCG
>Ga0209396_1004967_pt1 | contig 12751 bp, 10 predicted proteins | sample GOMGulsemesocosm_6_FD_184638 | JGI IMG/M metagenome (GOLD analysis project Ga0209396, IMG submission 184638) | Methane-oxidizing microbial communities from mesocosms in the Gulf of Mexico - GOM8C Gulf of Mexico (SPAdes) (version 2) | ecosystem: Environmental > Aquatic > Marine > Cold seeps...
CTCTGACACTATGGAAGAAGAGTTCGGTCGCTACAACGCTCAGGCTCGTACCATCTCTGGTGTTTACGGCGCGCCTTACGAAGACGACAGCGACTGGCAGGCTATTAAGTCGGACATCGAGACCTTCGAAGGTCAGCACGGCCGTCGCCCACGTATGCTCGTGTGTAAGATGGGCCAGGACGGTCACGACCGCGGCGCCAAGGTGATCGCTACGGCCTTCGCCGACGTCGGTTTCGATATCGATCTGTCGCCTATGTTCTCCACCCCAGAGGAAGTCGCCAAGCAAGCGGTTGAAAACGACGTACACGTTGTTGGTGTTTCCTCTCAGGCGGCCGGTCACAAGACTCTGGTGCCTGAGCTGATCGGCGAACTGAAGAAGCTTGGCGCCGACGACATCATCGTTGTTGCCGGTGGCGTAATCCCGAAGCAGGATTACGACTTCTTGGTTGAAGCCGGTGTTAAGGGTATCTTCGGTCCTGGTACCAAGATCCCAGTCTCAGCCCGTAAAGTACTCGATGCTGTAAATAAGGCTCGCTCATAATCAACTGATTATGAATCGCCTAAAAGCCCCCTTCTGGGGGCTTTTTTCTTTTAGCGACAACCGCTCGCACTCAATACCACTAGCAAGTTTTTAGACGCTAAGTCATTATCAACACCTACTCGATAGTTGTTTAGCGCCTCAAAATTTATTCAAATACTGGAACCCTTACGGGTTTAAAATAAAAAGCATGAGCATCGATTTAGATTTATTGCGTCAAGGTAACCGCCGCGCACTCGCCAAAGCCATCACTCTGGTTGAAAGCAAGCTCGACAAACATCGCGCCGAGTCCCAAGAGATTCTCGAAGAACTGCTGCCGGAAACCGGTAAGAGCATTCGCATCGGTATCTCCGGTATTCCCGGCGTCGGCAAGTCGACCTTCATCGAAGCCTTTGGCCAGCACCTGATCAGCCTAGGCCATAAGGTGGCTGTGCTCGCCGTTGACCCAAGCTCGCCACTGCGCGGTGGTTCCATCCTTGGCGACAAGACGCGTATGGAAATGCTCTCGCGCGAAGAAAACGCCTTTATTCGCCCCTCGCCTTCCGAAGGCGCGCTGGGCGGCGTCGCGCAAAAAACCCGCGAAACCATGCTGTTGTGTGAAGCCGCCGGTTACGACGTCATTCTGGTGGAAACCGTCGGTGTCGGTCAGTCGGAATACGAAGTAGCGGCCATGGTCGACTTCTTCCTGGTGCTGATGATCCCCAACGCCGGCGATGAACTGCAGGGCATCAAACGCGGCATTATGGAACTGGCCGATTCACTGGTGATCAACAAGGCCGATGGCGAAAGTATTAACCTCGCCACACAAACCAAGAGTCACTACCAGAACGCTTTCCATCTGATTAAAAAAGGCAGTTTCTGGCAGCCACGGGTGCAGACCTGCTCGGCGCTCAACAACGACAATATCGACGACATCTGGCAGATGATCAGCGAATACAAGGCCGCAGCCATTGAGCACAAGGCCTTCGATGAGAAGCGTGCACGCCAGAACGCCGAGTGGCTGAATAAACTCATCCACGAAATGATAGAAATGCGCCTCAAGCACAACCCCAAAGTACAGGCCAGTATGCCGGGCCTGCAACAAGGTGTTATTAATAACACCACTACGCCTTACAAGGCCGCACAAAAAATTGTCGACCTGCTCTAAAGCAAGCTAGACTAAAGGGATACTCTTTATTAAAGCAAGGGCTAATAGACATCACCTAAATTAGCCCTAACACCCAAGAGAACAAACATGTGCAGTGACGCCATTCTTGATACACCGAGTATACTGGCCGAGAAAGCACTGTCGATCATGCACAACTCACATATCCCCTGCACGCCTGACAATTACTCTATCTGGTATACCTACGCCGAAGGCTACAACACCGAGCTGTGTGATTATCTCGACGAACTCATCAGCAATAAGCTCAAATTTGACTATCAAACCTGCGCAGACATCTACCAAAAGTTTTTTGGCAGTGGGCTCACTGCCGCGATCACGGAAGCCTCGGATAATCTCGACAACATCATCAATAGTGTTAATCAAGAGCTGGGCGAGACGTCCAAGAGCATGAAGAACATGGGTAGCTGGCTGGTATCCACCCAAAAAACGCTCTCTAAAATGGATAATTCGAGCTCACTCGCTAGCTTGGTTAAACAACTGTTGGGGCATGTCGTAAACGCAATGCAATCCACCAGTAAGAGCCAAAAGCACATTAAACAGAGCGCGACAAAAATTTATGACCTCAAGCAGCAGCTCACCCAACTCACCACCCAGGCTAATACCGATGAGTTAACGGGGCTGGCCAACCGTCGTTCGTTCCACCAGGAGTTAAGTAAAACCTTTGCCGAGACATCCGTGCGCGGCAGCGATCTATCGCTGATCATTCTCGATCTGGATAACTTCGCAACATTTAATAAAACCTACGGTAAGGTCGTCGGTAACCTTGTACTCAGATACATAGGCGCCATGGTTAAAAAATCAAGTCATAAAAGTGGCTACTCAGCTCGTCTCAGCGGCGATAAGTTCATCATACTGTTACTCGAGCACGGCCCCCAAAGGGTCGCGGTATTCGCTAAACAGATAGGCAAGGCGATATCAGAACAAGAGCTAAAAGTCGGAAAAAGTATTCAGCGCTCTGTGGGTGCTGTAACCGCCTCAATCGGCGCGACCAGTATCGCCGACGGGGATAGCGAACAAACTTTCCTGGAACGCGCGAACAGCCACCTGAAAGAGGCAAAAGCCAAAGGAAAGAATACCGTTATCTGCCGCTAAGTGGTTACAAATAGCACGCTAAATGACAAGCCATTCGACGAATGCGCACGCCTTAGAACGCAGCGTGTCTGAAAAAACTCATCCACGAAATGATAGAAATGCGCCTCAAGCACAACCCAAAAGTGCAGGCCAGTATGCCGGGCTTGCAGCAGGGCGTGATTAACAATACCACCACCCCCTATAAAGCGGCACAGAAAATTGTCGACCTGTTGTAAGAGCTAACAAACCCTAAGCCCTTTTAAAAAGGGTTTAGGGTGGCACACAGAAAACTAATCGTTAACTCTCACGAACCAAGACAAGACACCAAACACAGGGGTTTAATAGGGTAAGAAATCAAAGGTGTAATCGATGCCTGTTCTGGCAACTCGCTCGGCGAAAAATTTAATCAGACGAATACGAGCCAACAGTTTTTTCTCCAGCAGTCGATCATTGAGTCCACTCGACAATAGTGTAACCCCCGACACTTTACCGGACGCCTCAATAACTATATTAACCACCAACTTACCCTGCAGCGCAGGTTGCTTTCTAAGAGCACGATTGTAAATAGAGAAAATTGGACCCTGATTTCTATCCATTACTTTGCGCACGGATTCAATACTGCGAGAAGAGACCTCACTGCTGCTAGTACTGGCACGCGGGTTGATGCCAGAGGCCGAGGCCAACTGACTATCAACTCGTGTGGTCTCACGCCCCGAAAGAGCCACACCGCCAACATCACGACTCAAAGCGGCCGTATTAATACCACCGCTTGTTGTTTTCGCCTGACTGGTAATCACCGAGCGATCTAACTGCTTGGCGCGAGCGGCCCCCTGGGTAATATTAGCGCCGCGCAGACGATTCATATCGACACTGTCACGCATGGCTTGCAAGTCATCTTGAAACTGTAGGAGCCCACTCGCGGAAGCTTTATCTCTAGCCGACTGTTTTAACATTGGTACCGCTTCTGCCTTTTTCTGTAGCATCGGCTCAGGTTTAGTTATTTTCGGTTTTGGCCTGTGTGTTCTTGGTGCTTCAGGCTTAGGTTGGGGCTTAACCGCAAGCGGTTCCGGTAGCTTAACGGGCGCGATAATAAGCTCCGTCAAAATATCCTCCGCCGGCTTCTCGTTTAACGCCACCATTTTAGTCAAGGGTATCAACGGAATAACAACACCCAGCAGCAGTAAAACCGTCAAACCTATCCGCAAAAAGTGAGTAAACTGTTGATCGTTGTCGGCAGAACCAGCCCAGGCTAACTGTAGATTAGGCGGGGTAAAATGGGCGATAGCGGTCATACACCCTCCCCTACCATTGGGTTTTTCTGATCCGCTACGAATTGCTTTTCTACTGTGCTCACCGCCAGAGAAATCTTACGGTAGTCCGCTGCCGCACAGGTCGCCATTACTTTCTTCAAGAGCCGGTAAGGCACCGACTTATCCCCCATGATCGTAACGGCAAGACCGTCGCTGTCAGCAAGGCCGCCCTCCGTTGATGGTCTCTGTTGAAGCTGCTGCAAGCCTCTTTTCTTTAGAGCCAGCGTCAAGCTATCGATGGTAGAGCTCGCAAGCTTCATTTCCTCGTCAACCCTGGCGATAACCTCACGTCCGATCATGAGTTGTTGTGCATCGACCATGATGACCAGCGTCGCAGCCGGTTTTTTATCAGACACAGATTCTGGCAGGCTGATGGTTTTCTGATTTTGAAGTACCTCAACCTCAGAGGAACTCATCAATAAAAAGAACACAATAATGGTGAAAATATCCATCAGTGAGACGAGGTTTAGTTTGGCCTGAGCCCCTTGGCGACGATGATTTTTGGCCATGCGCCTAGCTCTCATGGACTGTTTCAATGAACATCTCCGATGACTGCAAGCTCATTAACAAACGGGGCATCACCCAGCGAAATTTCGGGAAACAATTCCGCATCCACTACCGATGTGGCCACGACCGCCTTAAAAGACCTCACCGTATCCATGACGCTGACAATCGTCTGGTAATCGGTATCTTGCTGCGACAAGATGGTGATGCCTCGCTTTTTAATGCCCTTTACCCGCAATTGCCTTTTTACCTCTTGCAACACCTTAGACAACAGCAGCAAATCATATGGATTGCCCGAAGACTTAGGGATTATTGTTGCAGCCGTGTCGCTCTCCACCTCGGAGCCTAGCGTTTTTTCTTTAAGCGAATTTTCTTCAAACGACTGGGGATGCAGTACTTTGCGCTCAATACGTTTTAATCGAACACCCACTGGGTAGTTAACATCAATGTACTCGTTGTGAAGAACCAATTCTAACTTGTGCTTATCAAACTCTGCCGGATCACTACTATCACTGATGGCCGGTAGTTTGATATTGAGCACGGTAATGTGTGAAAACACCATGCTCATCAACAATACAGGCACCAGAATAATCATTAGATTCATAAACGAGGTGATATCAAGATCGGCATCTTGAACAGGTTTACGTCGGCTAGGTCTCTTCATATCAGAAGCCTTTAGAAACAAGAAGAGTTAATGGGCTACGCACCGGGTGTAGTACTGGCCGCTTTCACTGTGGGCTTCAAGCCAATAATATTGAGTACCTTGACGCCCGCCATCTCCAAGCTATCAATTATTTCAGTAGTTTTTGCCTGCAACATTGCGTGAAATAAAAGCAGCGGAATAGCCGCGATCAAACCAAATGCGGTGGTGTTCATGGCAACCGAAATACTCTGAGATAAGAGCGTCGCCTTTTCTGTTGGGTCCGCATTGGCAACCGCAGTAAATGCCGCAATAAGGCCTATAATGGTGCCCAAAAGACCTAGTAAGGTTGCGATATTAGCCAGTGTGGCCAGATAAGCCGTGCGTTTCTCGAGCCTAGGCACCGCCTCCATCACCCCTTCCTCCATCGCCATTTCTGCATGGTCACGGTTTTTAGTCATCAACATATTAGCCACACCCGCTGCGACAATTCTGGCAATAGGCGCCGTTGAGGACTGCCCCATATTAACCGCAGCCTTATAATCATTTTTCTGTAACATAGGCAACAGACGATTAAACGCTGATTTATTGGTAACCTTTTCGTGACTCAGATACAACCAACGCTCAAGCACCACGACCAAACCGATCACCAGTACGACGGCAATGGGGTACATAAATGGTCCACCATCCTGAAAAAAACGCAGTAAGGTATTAATAAAGTTCATGATTTACGAGTCCCTAGTGAGTGGGTAGATACAGAAAGGCAATACTTTCCTGTTGATGATTAAACCTATCAATAAGCCAGCTATGGATTATAACTATTACACTCCGAAATCAGAGGCTTGACAGTGCAGCTGATTTACGGGTAATACCAACATTTGCATCACTGCCATCTACTATGTATTTATTTTTATAAAACATCTGTGATCTGTACAACGAATTTATAATTTATAATTTACAAGAAGAAAATTTACTCTTCGACAGATACCTTCAGACTCTGCCTGTAATTAATCTCCCTCTGTAATTCAGCCCGTTCAACATGCTGGAAAACTCTAGAAACCTTACTTGATAAGGACTGCTTTAAGCCCTCTACAGACCCAGGTGATTTCCAGGGAACGATATAAAGCACTGCTGGCTGCTCTTGATTACCCGTCACCCGAGATTCAAGTTTGATCGTTGTTTCCAGCGCCGCAGCTGGCCAGCTCCCAAGTATTGAGCTGGTAATAAATCCTGCGCTTAGAACATACCTATAGAGTCGCAACATACCGATCACTCGCTATTTGTATAAATATTATTTGAAGACCGAACCGTCTTCTTAGCCCATCATTGGCTACGTCGTTTCAAGTCCGCTACCCAATGCGCCACCGATGTGTCTGCGCTATCACTGACCTGCAAATAGCGTTCATAATGCACCAGAGCCTTTTCCCATTGACCGCTGTATAACTCGTAGAGGATTCCCAGGTTACGATGACTGCCTGCGTGCTGTGGCCAGCGTTTCAACGCCGTGAGATACAGTGTTTCCGCTGTGGAAAACTGTCCCTGCTCACGCGCCACTATTGCCAGTTGATTATAGGTGTCGACATTACCTTCATTGGCATCAAGCGCACGTTGGAGAGCAGTATTAGCATCGTTTAGTCGACCGAGTTTGCGATACACCAGGCCCAGATTAAACCAAGCTCCTGACAGTTCTGGATTGTCGTTGGTCAATATAAAAAGCAGTCTTTCAGCATCCTCATACTCTTCGGATTGAATGGTCAGCAATGCATTTTCAAACTGTTGTTTATCCGCCTTACTCACCCGAACCTTGGATCTGACTGGTGCGTCTACGGGTCGAACCAACCATGTTGACACAGAACTCAGAAAACCCCGATTATCCTGTTCGAGATCAAGCTGGTCGTGTTCGTTTAATGCCTCAGTGGCAAAATCTTCTTTAGAACCTTTGACATTGGAATCACGATCGGCGACAAACCGTACACCGGAAAAAGAATTACAGGCCGTTAAAGTCACTATTGCGATTACCAGTGGGGCCAACTTATAAAATTTCATTAGTAAACCCCACAGACTGTTCACGCTTTGCATAGCGGGCCGGTATAAGAGTGGCCAACGCTTCAAAACTCGCCTTCACCCATTGGTCATAAACACCCTGCCAACTGCGCTGCGCATTGCTTTCGTGCAGTTCAATGGCTTGCTCTTCAAACGGGTAAGCCTGCTCTTCCAACAATACTTCATACTCTTCCAAAGCCTCGACACCCATATTCTTTGGACGCTGTGATGTCATAAGGTCTCGACTCAACTGAGCATAGATTTCTGCTAATCGAAACCCCGCGAGGGTTGTAAATTCTGAAACGCCATAGTCAGCAAGACGCTGATAGGCGCCAAGTGTTTTCTGTAACGCCTGGTTCTTTTTCTTCAGGCTATTTTTAAGCGGTAAATTGAGCGGTATTTTGACAAAAAAATTGTAGAGAGAGTCCGCCATTTCTGCACTGGCGAAGGCCCCGAGATAACGTGATCGAGGATTGCGCTGCGGGCCAGCGTTTGCATCGCCTTTAATTAGTTTTCGCAACCAAAAATTACGCTTAGCTAGGTCGCCGGTAATTTCGTAAAGTCTCGTCATGTTATAGCGAGCCTCCATCACTTGCGCAAAAGGCTCGGGGTAATTATGAGCGTAGTCACGGTAATGCTTAATCGCCGAGTCTAGGTCAGCGGCTTTGTTATAATACTCGGCGGCTAAGTACAGTGAACTTCGACGCGTTTCAAAATCGTTATCGTTGCGGTAGCTGTTGAGCAACTGCTCAGCCGCCGGCGCCCAGTTTTGCTGTGCCTCAAAAATCACCACTAGCTTGCTGGTTAAGCTACTTGTAAGAGCATCATCTGGGTAACGCACCTGAAAATTCAGTGCAACCTCTTCAGCTCGCAGCCAATCTTCGATGGCCATCAATTGATTAATCGCATCGTATTGCGCATTTACGGCCATCGATGAACCCGGCACAATCGCGCCAACGCGTAATAATTGTTCAACCGAGGCCCGCACATCACTTTTTGCCAAGTATTCGGCGTTTCTATAAATACTGGCGGCCAAGCGTTCTGTGATATTGACACGCTGCAGATCATGCTTCGTCAGTAACCCCAACGCTTGTTGATAAGCCCGCTCGGCAAGGTCAAATTGTCCGCGATCAAATTCTATCTGGGCGATCACCAGCCAGGCGCTAAGGCGTAATTGTCTTTCAACCTGCGGCTGCCATTGAGTAATGCGTTGCGCGCTGCTCACCGCTCGGACGAAATCGCCATTATTGAGCAACAGCTGGCTAACTTGAGACAATACGTATGGTGCTCGTGAATCGCCGACATAATGATCCGCGAACTTTAGCCCGCTTTCTATCTTACGCTCTGTCCACAGCTGTTGATCCGACTGATTGGCGCTTAATTGCAGCAACCGATCAATCGCGAGGATAGCGCCATAACCAGCTTCAGCACCGTGTTCTCGATTTTCAACCAGTGCAGTGTCGTAGGCGACACCAGTATAGGCAAGGTAAGCCTCGGCGTAATTCGTTGCCTCAAAGTGAGCTTCCGCCATCAGGAACATGATCGCAGGTGTGTCTTCACCTTCAGGAAAGGTTTCTATATATTCTTGGTACCAGTTAGCCGCCGAACGATAGTGGCTTTTCAAACTCAACGGCTTGTTTTTTGCTTGTACGCGGGTAGAGGCCGTAGTAGTTACACTGCTCGACACTTTCTCACTCGGTTGTTTAGTTTGCGCCAGAGCGTGCTCATACTCCGCCAGTTCACGCAGGTAAACTTTTAAAGTTGGCTTGAGTAACTCTCGAACGAGTACTGGTTTATTTGCCCAATAATCACTGTTAATACCATATTGTCGAACAAAGCGCTGTTTGGCCGGAAGAATCAAACTCGGGAAGTTACCTTGCTTATAGACCTCGATAGCGCTGACACTGAAACCCGGCGAAAAATCACTCAGGGGATGATGATCGACGAAATGTTGGTAGCTGTCGGCACTGTCGCGGTAGCGTTGTTTTTCTAGGTACAGCTGCCCCAACTCACGGTATAACAACCGTTCATAAACCCGCGGACCAAGGTCGACATAGGTATCGGCAATAGAGTCAGCGCCATTCATGTCGCTAAACACCAGGCTCATCACTCGCAGCGTGTCCTTCATCAGGCGGTACGGAGCGCCTTCGAGCCCCTCAAGAGACGGAGAGCCCTGAGCCAAAATATCGAGCACATGGGTAAAAGACATCAGTGATGTGCGCATGCGATTTTGTTTAAACTGCGACCAACCCTGCATATAGACAGCATTTTTATAAAAGACTGTATGCGAACCCATCTTGATAACCGTTCCATAACCCGCCTGCGCCTCGGCGTAGCGCTGATGGCTAAACGCCCTCTCGGCTCGCCGAAACTCGGCCTCGGCGTTAAATAATGACTGAGGATGTTGCCGTGACAGGTTATCTAACAGGGCCGCAGACTGCTCAAGCTTGCCATCCAAAGCGTGCGCTTTGGCCAGTTGATAGAGTAGGACATCGCCAGTGGCCGGCACCTGATCAGCAGCAGAGATACTCGCTTGCGCGCCCTCGTCCTTAATCAGCTGCTCATACAGGGCAATTGCCCCTTCGAAATATTCGCTGCTGCCACGGCTATCGACCTCGGTCGCGTCCAGCATCTGTTGCTCTGCACGCTGCATTGCCAATTCAGCTAAACGAATCATTATCTTTTGCCGCAGGGCTGGTTCCTCAACAACGTCCAGTGCCCTGTGGTAATTGGCCTCTACTTCCGCAAGGCTGATAGCCACCAACGGCTCGCTATCGGCAACAATCTCTGCGGGTTGTAACTCACCGAGTGTCGGCCCAACCTCGAGACCCGCGCCCAACCAACTGCAACCGGACAACAACAAGCAGGCGACCCCGCCTGATAGACCGAGGTTAATGCCCCTAAGCGTAAAACAAAAAATGGACGTATTCATGGCTTGGACTCATTTAAAGCAGCGTCGTACAAACGGGCCTTTGCGAGTCGTGACTGTGCCAGATAACCTTTCAATCGATGTTGCTGCTGCTCAAGATGCTCAAGCATTTGATTCGACAGTTTTTTTTCGGCATAGATAAGCGCCAGATCAACCGCTTTGGACTGCACAGCAAGCCGTAGCTGTAACGGCTCGATAGCCGCAAATGAGATAACCGTCGCACCCATATTTCCCGTCTCTTCGACGGCCAACAATGCGGTTTCAAATCGACGCTGATCACGGTGTAGATCAGCCAGTGCACTGTCGAGATGACGCAGCTGTTGCTGACTGCGCCACAGGGTATCCGGGTAATCCATAGCGGCCTGCCAAAGTAAAATACCACGATAAAATTTGACGACAGGCGCGTATTCATCAATCGATTTACCGGCGCCGGCCAGGAGTGCTAGATTAACTTCCATTTTTTCCAGCCTATGCCTGTGATCAACGATCGCGCCTTGCGCCAGAGCCAGATAATCCTGCTGCGCCTGTATGCGCTCCATTTGCAGACTTAAATCATTGCGGGCCTTGTTTAAGCTATTCAAATCATCACGCCATGGCTGGCGTTCAACGAGACTTGCGGTCTCAGCTTTACCTTGCTGTCGCTCTTGCAAGGTCCAATGAAAAATATCGAGTTTTTTCTGCCAACTTGTCAGTTGCTTTTGCAGCTCAAGTAGGTCTTGTAATGACTGTACTGCTACCTGAAAGCGGTTCTGCGAAAACAACTGGCTCAACTCCGCACGTTCGGCTATGGCGTAGGTTTGTTGATCCAAGGCGAGCCAACCGTGACGCTGAGCATCGAGTGATAAATGTTCGCGCAAGGTTGTGTCTTGCATACTTATTGTCAATTTCTGCAAGCGTGACATCTCGAATTCGAAACGCTGCTCGGCTATTTCATAGCCCCTCAGTGCGGCCCCGTTATTATGTAATTGCTCGTAAGCATAGGGCACCACCAACAGCGCCTCTTGCACCGAGGCCACGCTCATTGGACCTTGAGCCAATTGTTGCCACGGCTTGAGCGCGAGTTGATAATCTTCTTCTTTGAACGCTGCCCAGCCAAAGCCAAGCAGTGCTTCATTGGAAAAATCACTGCCTTGTCTTACTTGGCTAAAACGATCGATAGCGGCGCTAAAATCGCCTTCGCTCATCAGGCTAAAACCTGTGGCCGTCAGGGTTTTATCATAGAGGGCCAGTACTTGTTGATGATCGACACTATCAGTCTCCACATCGGCCACCACAAACTGATCATTAACAAAATTCAGTAGCGTTTGATAACTGTCACGGGCTTGCGAAAACTGCCCTTTTCGACTGTGGGCATTGCCTAAATTAAACCAGTTGTAGGCCAACATGACATCTGCACTATCAAACGCCTGCAGCTGTTGCTCCGCGTCGTCTAGCTCGCCCTGACGAATATGCAAATTCACCCTTAAAGCATTTAAAGGCGCCTGCAGCTCTGCATCTAGCCTTCCGTCTATACGCGTCAAACTTTCCGCACTGCCCTGCCAATTTCCCTGTAGGTAGCGCAGTTTTGCCAAGTAATACCAGGCCGCATTGCGAACTTTCTGTGGTTGCTGATTTTTACTCAACAGTTGTTCGAATATCTCACCGGCTTTACGTTCCATGCCGAAGGCAAGACTAATTCCACCTTCAATTATTTTAGGATTTTCCTCATGACCTTTAATACCCCCGCGAGCTTGAGCCACCAACAACTCCGACAGCGCCTGCATATAGTTATTTTGATAGTACTCAAACAGCACCACGCCATAACGTAAATCCGCAACCGACGATAACGGTGCTGTTGGCCGCTCTTCTGCCTGAGCGCTCGAGAACGAAAACAGGCTTACGGCGCACAGAGAGAAACCACAGATCAAGCCCCTCGAAATAACAGGCGGCCAACAACTCGCGTGTTTAAAGCTCAGCCACAATGGGCAGAATTTCATATAACGCTTGTGGCCGTTAAGAAACATCAGAACGATGGCCATTGCTTGATATCAAACAGGGGTTGTAATTTTTTAGTCGAGTCAATAATTCTCAGCTCAAACACCTGACCAGATTTATCTTTTTCCACGCTCAAGGTGGCGCCACGTTTATAGGCACGCCCCTGCGGCCCTTTACCTGTAAAAAAAGCGCTTATTTCATGGTTACCGACTTTCAAATTACCAAGATACAACCTCTGTACGCCGCCTCGATTAAGGGCGTCAACTTGCCGCTCGGTGTAGAGTTCACTGGCCACTAACTGGTCATCAATCTTTAATTTTACGGCATCGAGGGCAAAGAACTCACCGACATCCACCGACAAAAAAACAGACACTTGGGTCGAGGAAGGAAACAGAAGATCCTCTTCAAGAATCAGCAGATCGCGATTAAGTTCCAGCACAGATTGCTTTAAGTTTTCGACGGCTTTAAGCACATCAACTGGCTTGCTATCACCCACAAGGTTTGTGGAGCAAAAGGCAGGAAAGCATGTCAGCAGCATCAACAAGAGTGCGCAGCAACGTTGGCACCTCAAGCCTGG
>Ga0209396_1004968_pt1 | contig 12751 bp, 15 predicted proteins | sample GOMGulsemesocosm_6_FD_184638 | JGI IMG/M metagenome (GOLD analysis project Ga0209396, IMG submission 184638) | Methane-oxidizing microbial communities from mesocosms in the Gulf of Mexico - GOM8C Gulf of Mexico (SPAdes) (version 2) | ecosystem: Environmental > Aquatic > Marine > Cold seeps...
ATGCATGGCAATATAAGCTTGACTTATAGCTTCTAAATTTATGTAACTTTTTTGACAAGGCACATTAAACTTTAACCGAGTTTGATGTTCCTTTCATTATTTCCTGTTATAAAAGCCACATAATTTCGCTCACTTACCGCCCTTTTTCCTGCCACATCACAGCACTTGCAAACAGATCGTTTTTTTTATAAATTAACATCATACATTTATAATAATTCAGGTATTCATCCATGCGTAGCTTAGTCTCCATTGTCATTGTTTGCTGTCTCCTCGCTACATCGATGCTTTACGCAGGTACCGTCTATAAAAAAGTCAACAAAGATGGCTCTGTCGAATATTCCGATAGCCCCTTTCCTGGCGCTAGTGAAGTTAAACTTAAAGACATTGACAAACAAAACACCCTACCCGCCTTTAAGAAGCCACAGTCTTTAATAAATAAACCAAGTAATAAAAGCAGCACAGTGGAACCTGACATTCATATTGTTAGCCCATTAAACGGTGATACTCTCCGCGATAACGAAGGGAATATCACCATTGTGGTGCAAAAAGAAGGTAAGCAGAAGAAGAAATATAAAACGCAAATACTAGTCAATGGAGTGCCCGTAGGAAAACCATCACAAGCTTCTGTTATTTCACTAAAAAATATCAACAGAGGAGAACTAAAAATTAAAGCACAACTTTTATCACGCACTGGCAACATTCTTGCAACTACTCCAGAAACGGTAGTTTATATGCATAGGGTGTCTGTGATCCGCAGTAATTAAGCGATTTAATGCTAGTTCAGACATTATTTTCTGTGCAACCGTTCGACTACCTTAGACCTAAATAGCACTCGCACCAACATGGTGCGCGTGCTATTGTTCTTTCAATACGTCAGCTGGAGCACCTGTGCCTTCAATAACTAATAGTGATATTTTCGATAATATGGTGACCAGCATCGTTGTGGTTGACCAATCGTTTATCGTTAAGGCGAATAACTTCGCCGCAGAACAATTATTTGAGCTTGGCGCCAAACGGATGCAAGGAAGTCATTTCGCTTCCCTATATAAAAACCTCAGCTCCGACATAACGCTTTTGCAACAAGCGTTAGAAACCAATCAAGGGTTTACCGATAATTTAGCGACACTAGTCTGTCACGATTTAAGGTCAATTACGGTTGATGTCTGCGTGACACCGACCCTTTATCACGACCAACCGCATTTACTGCTAGAGCTGCGTCAGGTTGATCAGCAACAACGTATCTCAACGGAAATGCAACAACTTACGCAGCAGCAACTCGCTAAAGACTTAGTTAAAGGCTTAGCGCATGAAATAAAGAATCCTCTCGGCGGCCTTCGCGGCGCAGCACAATTACTGCACCGCCAGCTTGATCAAGAAAATCAAGAATATACCCAGATGATCATCGAGCAAGCCGACCGACTCAACAATCTTGTTGAACGCTTACTCGGTCCAAATAAACACCAGCAGCATAACTTGCATAATATTCACAAGATCCTCGAAACAATTATTAAACTCGTGTCGTTCGAACTACCAGAGAGTATTAGTATTGAACGAGATTACGATCCGAGTATTCCGGACGTTAATCTCGATGCCGAACAAATACAGCAAGCATTATTAAATATTATTCAAAATGCGATTCAAGCACTTAAAGACAAGGGGAAAATCAAGATTGTCACCCGTGTATCGAATCAAGTAACGATTAATGGCCAGCGTTATCGTTTAGCTCTCGATATTAAGATTATTGATAATGGTCCTGGTATTCCCGATGAGCTTAGAAATACGTTATTTTACCCGATGGTAACCGGTCGTGCAGAAGGCACTGGCTTAGGGCTATCCATTACTCAAACATTAATTCAACAACATAAAGGTAGAGTCGACTTCTCCTCGACGCCTGGTCACACCGAATTTCACGTGACCATCCCAGTAGAACATATAAAGGAAACATCATGACCGAACAAGTTTGGGTCCTCGACGACGACAGCTCTATCCGTTGGGTGCTAGAAAAAGCACTAAGTAGTGCCAAGATATCCTGTGCATGTTTTGCCGCAGCGGAAAGCCTATGGGAAGCGTTAGCACATGAACAACCTAATGCAATTGTGTCTGATGTACGAATGCCTGATACCGATGGTATGGAACTGTTACAAAGGGTCCAGAAGCACTTTCCTGAAATTCCGGTTATCATTATTACCGCTCATTCAGATTTAGATAGTGCGGTTAGAGCCTACCAAAAGGGCGCCTTTGAATATTTACCAAAACCTTTTGATATTGACGAAGCAACCAACCTAATACAGCGCGCCATAGATCATAGTATTGAGCAAAGCAAACGCCGTAAGAAGTCCACCGAAGTTATTTCATCGACGCCAGAAATTATCGGTGAAGCGCCAGCGATGCAGGAAGTATTTAGAGCGATAGGACGTTTATCGTCATCGAGTATCAGTGTTTTAATTAATGGTCATTCTGGCACCGGTAAAGAACTTGTCGCTAAAGCATTGCATAAACACAGTCCTCGTAAAGAAGAGAACTTCATTGCGCTGAATATGGCAGCTATCCCAAAGGATTTAATCGAATCCGAATTGTTTGGTCATGAGAAGGGAGCCTTTACCGGCGCCAATAGCGTGCGCGAAGGCCGCTTTGAGCAAGCGAACGGCGGTACCTTATTCCTTGATGAAATAGGTGACATGCCACTCGATGTACAAACGCGTTTATTACGGGTACTGGCCGATGGCCAGTTTTATCGGGTCGGTGGTCATCAAGCCGTCACTGTCGATGTTCGAATCATTGCCGCAACCCATCAAAATCTTGAGCAATTGGTCAATAGCGGCGAGTTCCGTGAGGATTTATTCCATCGTCTTAATGTGATACGGATCCATATTCCATCCTTAAGTGAACGTCGTGAAGATATCCCTACACTCGCTAAACATTTTCTAACCTTGGCGGCTAAAGAGCTGAATGTTGAAGCGAAGAAAATGAGCAAAGAAGTGCAAGATTATCTAGCCAAGCTTGAATGGCCTGGTAACGTCCGCCAACTAGAGAACACCTGTCGCTGGTTAACGGTGATGGCCTCAGGGCAAGAGATTTTAGTTAATGACCTGCCACAAGAGTTAACGGACGTTAAAAGCAGACTAGTAGAACATGGTGATTGGCAACAAGCTTTAAAACATTGGTGTAATGAGCAATTGAGCCAAGGCAATGAAGCCATTCTAGAACAAGCGATACCGGCATTTGAACGCACTGTGATTGATTGTGCACTCACCGCAACATCAGGCCACAAACAAGCCGCCGCTAAAAAGCTAGGCTGGGGTAGGAATACCTTAACTCGTAAACTGAAAGAATTAAATATCCAGTAGCGCGACAGATTGTGTTGCGGCTACCGACCGTAACGCATCTAATCGTTATACCAATGACACTAAATGAATGTAAATAGACACACACTATCAATTTTATGCAAAGGTCAGGAGCAGTAAGCGTCACCTCCTACCTAATGAAGTGATTACTTGTTTATATGCTTAATCAACCAATTCAAAAGCACGGTCACCGAGTCGATTTAGCACCGAGACATCGCCGGCACACACCATCATTATAATTCGCCCCTCTTTAAAAGATTCAGGGATTTCGACTCTATTATCGCCTTTAACCTCGAGCTCAATCACCTCATGTCGTACCTGAAATGAAGATTCACAACTATAAATGACCGTAAATTTGCTAAACACTTGTCCCTGCATAAATTTCACCCACCACTTAAAAAGAGTTATCACATTAATGTAGTAATACTGGTCCGTTAAAGATAAATAGCGAAACTTTAAGCGCGGCGATCCTCGATATTTACCGCCTTAAATTTAAAATTAACCAATGAAAAATCACGGATGATTTTTAGTATTTGCCGCAGGCGACTGCATGGATGCAGGAATTAGAGCAACGCAGGAGCAATTGCTGGGATGCGGATAAAATACAGTATTGATTAGTTAATTTATCATTTAAGATCAGCGATAAAGCTTAAATACTTCTCTTAACTGACTGGCATGACACATTAACGTAGCGCTTTTTTGATGGTTTTTATAGCAACAAATGATTAATTAATAACAAATACTCATAATTAAGCATCATCGTACCGCAAACTCACATCTCTTAGTTCGCGGCCCAATGATCGTTTCCTTAACTTTGATTTACGTCATCGCCATGCTGATGAGCATTACGCTTGTGCATTTTCCCTTTCATCTTACGCATTTTCTTCGCGACCATTTTCAAATACTTTGGCTGCTGTTCGACAGTCAACTGTTGATAAATAGCGTGTTGCAGCTTTAGCATATTAATTTTACGGGCTTTATGCTGTTGCGCCTGCTCAGTAAAATGTTGAGAAACTGCCGCTTCATCAAACTGCTCGCTCGCCATTAATGTTTGAAAATGTTGTTGCATCGCGACATGCTTGGCCTTCATTTCCGCTTTATTTGGGCGGGAATGACTGACTTTAAATTCATTAACAATGACAGCAATACTATCTTGCTGTGCTTGGCTCAAGTCTAATTTCTTGGCCATGCGCTTAACCATATGTTCGCCTTTTATGCCATCATGATTATGGTTACTTTTACGGTCTCCTGCGTATACACTTGTAACGGCTAGCGTACCTGCAAGTACAATCATTGAAATAACTGTTTTATTTAATCTCATGGTTATGTTCCTTTTGTCTGAAGTTCGAATATATATTAACTTCCCCTACGTAAAGTAGTGCTCTCGCTATGTAAAACAGTGTAAATTAAATGTGTTTAGATATTTGATTGGTTAAAATAGCCGTATGAATAAATATAAAATACTACTCGTTGAAGACGACCAAGACCTTTGTCAGCTATTAAAGCAATTACTGATGATGGAAGGTTACGATGTAACGACTCGCCATGATGGTGCTGCTGGATTAGCAACAGCGCAACAAGAGCAGCATGACATACTCTTACTTGATGTCATGCTACCTCAACTTAATGGCTTTGATGTCCTAAAACAGTTGCGCCAAACGAGTGAGCTGCCTGTACTTATGCTCACGGCAAAAGGCGATGAAATCGATCGCGTTATAGGCTTGGAATTCGGTGCCGATGACTACCTTGCTAAACCATTTAACGATCGCGAGTTACTTGCGCGTATTAAAGCTATTTTGCGACGGACCAGCCAAAACAAGCAGCAAGAAATCCAGCAAAAATTAGCACTTGGCGACATTACTCTCAACCAAGGTTGTCAAGAAGCACGCTGCGGCGAAGATATTCTCGATTTAACCGGCACCGAGTTTATGCTGTTGGTTGAACTCGTCAATAACGTCGGCGAGTTGCTTAATAAGAATGACTTAAATCAGAAAGTGCTAGGTAAACGTTTACAAGCATTTGATCGCAGTTTAGATATGCACATGTCTAATTTACGTAAAAAACTCCCGCCTCGTACCGACGGCCGACCAAGAATTAAAACGGTGCGTGGTCATGGCTACATCTGGATCGAGAATTAATAATGCCTAAAAAGCTGTTTGTAAAATTATTACTTGGTTTTTGGTTAATCACAGTATTAATTGCAGGGACTATTGTGGCATTGCCCGCAATAATCGATGCGTCCGGTCAACGAAGCCCTGAACAAGCACGCCACCATAAACGCCTAATCGAGTTAATTCAATCAGCACCGACACTTGAGCAAGGTATTAACATGGCGCAAAAAATGCTCGATTCGCTGCCAACACCTGGCGAAGGAAAGAATCGAAAAAAGCGCCGTCGCTTCAAGAACCTATTTGTCGTCGATCAAGAGAACAACGCTGTAATACATCGTAAACTACCTAAAGATATCCATGTCGCGATGCTTAAGTTTCAGGAAAACCCGATGCGTTCCGGTTATCATTTAAAGCATTGGACGGTGTATGGTCCCTACCCTTTATCATTTGGTGATAACAGCTATCAGCTCTATGTACGAGACGGTGCTAGAATGCATCGAATATCAATATTATGGACACTACGGGAGAATCGCTGGCTACTGTTAGGGCTAGCCATGCTCGTCAGCGCGGTTAGTTGTGCGTTGTTATCATGGCATATCGTTAAACCAATAAAGTCGTTAGACCGTAGCGCGAAACAACTGGCACAGGGTGATTTAAGCACACGCGCAGAGAAAAGTGCGCTAGCTCACCGCGATGAAATCGGCCATCTGGCCAAATCATTTAATATCATGGCCGATTCAGTCGAAGATATGATGCAAGGGCAACAGCGTTTACTCGGTGATATCTCACACGAACTACGAACGCCATTAACCCGTCTCCAATTGGCCAATGCGATCAGCCGTCGAAAGAATGGGGAAAGTGAAGAACTTGAAAGAATAGAACAAGAAACTCAAACCATCGACAAAATGCTACAACAGCTATTAATGCTCTCTCGTTACCAATTAGCGAACGAGCACCCATTTGAGGAATGTCAGTTCGACCAATTCATGGATGACATTATCGACAATGCGACCTTTGAGGCTAAAGAGCACAATATTGAGCTTTCGAGCACTATCGATTCGGGGTTAACGATTAAAGTACAATGGGATCCATTGGCGAGTGCGATTGAAAACATCATTCGTAACGCCATTAGATATGCGACTACCACAATAAATTTTAGCGCCCATGCCGATGAAGATACGCTCATTGTGACGATTAGCGATGACGGTTGTGGGGTTGAAGAGGAACATTTAGATAATCTGTTCAACCCATTTTACCGTGTGTCAAATGCAAGAGAACGAAGTTCAGGCGGTACCGGACTCGGCCTCGCTATCGCGCATGAAGCAGTGGTTCAACATCACGGTTCAATTGAGGCAATAAATAATAAGGTAAGCGGATTAAGTATAAAAATCCGGCTGCCATTGGCCAGTCAAACCTAGTAATTTATTATATTGCTAGGTACAATGTCGCAACTTTCTAGCAGTTGAGCACAACATGTTACACGTTGCCTTATTCGAACCTGAAATCCCACCAAACACCGGGAACATCATCCGTTTGTGTGCCAACACTGGCTATCATCTCCACCTTATCGAACCTCTTGGTTTTGATCTCGATGACAAAAAATTACGTCGCGCCGGATTGGATTATGCAGAGATGACTCATGTTACTCGTCATGCTAATTATCAATCGATGCTTGATGCCGTAAAACCAAACCGTGTGTTCGCTTGCACAACTAAGGCAACTATTGCCCACAGTGATGCAGCATTCGAAGATGGTGATATGTTATTGTTTGGGCCTGAAACACGTGGTCTTCCTGCTGAAATTATCGAAAGCCTTGCACCAGAACAACGAATTAGAATCCCAATGCTGCCACAAAGTCGTAGCATGAACTTATCAAATGCCGTGGCTGTAATTGTTTACGAGTCTTGGCGCCAAGTTGGATATACCGGAGCTATCATCGCATGAGTCATACTAGCCGTTTTCGTTTCAAAAAGCGCATTGTGAAACGTCATCAATCGAGTCGTCGCAAGGCATTTTATTCAGATGTCCACGACGATGAAGCAAAGCCATTTATGCGTTGTGATGAAGGCAAAAAAAAAGCGGCCTCTTAGATTAATCTGAGCCGCTTTATATTATGGTGAGAGCTTAAGATTCTATTTTCTTCGCTCTTCCCAGTAATGCCTTTGATGCACACAACGGTGACTTACCTTGATAAAGCACCTGATATATCTGATCCGTTATTGGCATTTCAACGCCAAGACGCTCAGCCAATAAGTAGACTTCTTTAGTGTTGCGATATCCTTCAACCACCTGACCAATATCAGTTTGTGCCTGCTCAATCCCAACGCCTTTACCTAAGGCTAATCCAAAACGTCGATTACGAGATTGATTATCGGTACAGGTTAAGACTAAGTCGCCTAAGCCGCCCATCCCCATAAACGTCGCCGCATCAGCACCAACAGCTTGACCCAAACGACATAGTTCAGCCAAACCACGAGTTACCAATGCGATTCTGGCATTCGCCCCGAAGCCCAAGCCGTCAGACATGCCAGCACCAATCGCAATAACGTTCTTAACCGCGCCACCAAGCTGTAAGCCAATAAAGTCCGTATTCTGATAAACACGAAAATTTTTGTCATTGTGGAGTAGGCTTGCGACATGTTCAGCAAAGTCATGCTGATTCGAAGCAATTGAAATGGCCGTTGGTAATCCAGCTGCCATTTCTTTGGCAAAGGTTGGCCCAGAAAGCACCGCTAACGCAACATCCTCACCTAAGACATCGATAGCAACATCTTGTAGCAAGCGTCCAGTATCAGCCTCTAGGCCTTTAGTGGCCCATGCGATACGGTGCTCTGATGTTAACAATGGTTTTAACTGTTGCAGCATCCCGGCAAAAGCAAAACTAGGTACAACCACTAGAATCGTTTTCGTCGCAGCAACTACACTAGCAAGGCAGCCGTTGGTCTCTAACAATGGGGGGAATGCCGCACCAGGAAGGTATTTTTCGTTACTACCGTCCTGTATTAGCTGCTCAAGATGCGTTTCGTTATGAGCCCAAAGCAATGTTTTATTGCCGTTTCTTGCTAAACAAATAGCAAGGGCGGAGCCATAAGACCCCGCCCCTAAAACAGCAATATCAGCCGATTGATTGGCCATATTAAGCTTCTGCGCTTTCGCCTTGAGGCGCTGCTGCATCATTTTGACGAGATTGTACGTATTGTGCGAATAACGCATCAAAGTTAACTGGAGCAAGGTTAAGTTGTGGGAAAGTACCACGGCTTACAAGGCTAGCAATCACTTCACGTGCATATGGGAATAGGATGTTTGGACAGTAAGAACCAATTGAATGAGCCATTGAGTTTTCATCAAGACCACCAATTGAGAAAATACCGGCTTGTTGAACTTCAGCTAGAAAAGCAACTTCTTCACCTATATGAGCTGTTACAGTTAACGATAACACCACTTCAAAAGTATCTTCAGCAAGCTTATTACTACGAGTATCTAAATCAAGTTTAACTTCAGGCGTCCATTCTTTTTGAAAAATCGCTGGAGAGTTAGGAGTTTCAAATGAAACATCTTTAGTGAAAATACGCTGAATGTTAAATGCTGGACCAGCTTGCTCGTTGTTTACTGCGTTTTGATTAACTTCTGACATGGTAACTCTATCCTTTTAAATTAATTTTCTAAGCGCTTTAGCGCTCTATTATTCGTTTAATAAGCGATCTAAATCGCCACTTGAATGTAATGCATAAAGATCATCACACCCGCCAACAGCTTGTTGGTTAATAAAAATTTGCGGTACCGAAGTGCGCCCGCTAAGCGTGATCATCTCATCACGTTTTTCAGGTTGTTCTTCAATATCAATTTCTTGATATGAAACGTTATTGCTATCAAGTAACCGTTTGGCCTGTTGGCAAAACGAGCACCATGAACGACTGTAAATTGTTACTGTGGCCATCATTAATCTCTCATTTTTACTTAGTAGTCAATGGTAAATTAGCCGTTTTCCACTCGCTAATGCCACCTTGCAGATTATGTACACTGGTAAAACCGGCTTTTTGTAACATTTGACAAGCCTGAGTCGATGTCATTCCTGTATTACATACTACAATTATGGGGGTATCTTGTGCTTTTTCAAGCCCACCTAATTCATTATTTTTTATTTGAGATAACGGTAAAAGCTTAGCATCTAGGATATGACCTTTCTTAAAGTCAGCTTCACTACGGACATCAACGACAATCGCATTCTCTCGATTCATTAATAATGTTGCTTGCTGATGAGTGATTTTTTTGACCGCCGATAAACCGGCTTTAACACTGGTAAAAATAATCGCGATAAATACACCAACCCAAGCGGCAGTAAGCATCGAGTTATTTTGTAAAAAATCAAAATATTGCTGCATATGTAATCCTAATTTGTTTGCGTTTAATTCACTTATCATCACGTGATAAGTGCAAATAATTTTCGCCTAGTATACAGACCAAATTAGCAGTTACCAATGACGTGAGTAAAATCAATATAAGTAATCTCTAAATAGTGTTTTTTATCTGTTTGACTCGGTGTAATATATGGACAAACTTCTGCTACTCAATACTTTAGGAAAGCCAACCATGCCACATCCGAAAAAGCCCTTAGTTTTAATGATCCTTGACGGTTGGGGTTATCGTGAAGAGACATCAAACAACGCCATAGCACAAGCTAACACGCCAGTTTTAGACAGCCTATGGGATAATAACCCATCGACTCTAATTTCAGGCTCAGGGCAAGATGTCGGCTTACCGGATGGTCAAATGGGTAATTCTGAAGTGGGACACGTAAATATTGGTTCTGGACGTATTGTTTATCAAAACTTTACTCGCATCAATAAATCGATTGAAGATGGCGATTTCAACACCAACCCTATTTTTGTTGAAAACCTCGATAAAGCAATCGATGCTGGCAAAGCGGTCCATATCATGGGGTTACTCTCGCCAGGCGGTGTTCATAGCCACGAAGATCACTTTATCGCCATGGTAAAACTGGCGGCAGCCAAAGGCGCTAGCGATATTTATGTCCATGCCTTTCTTGATGGCCGCGATACACCACCACGAAGTGCGTTGGCTTCAATTGAGAAGTTTCAGGCATTATTCAAAGAGTTAGGTAAAGGACAATTTGGCTCACTAATTGGTCGTTATTACGCGATGGATCGTGACCAACGTTGGGATCGTGTAGCAGGTGCTTACAACCTAATCGCCAAAGCAGATGCCCTGCACACAGTAGCTTGCCCTATCGCTGGCTTAGAACAAGCTTACGCTCGTGATGAGAACGATGAATTTGTTGGCGCGACAGCAATTACCAAAGCAGATGGCAGCGCCGTCACCATCAATGACGGCGATGCGTTATTCTTCATGAACTTTAGAGCAGACCGCGCGCGCGAAATTTCACGTCCGTTCGTTGACCAAGAGTTCACTGAGTTTAGTCGTTTAAACATGCCAAAACTCGCGGCTTTTGTACAACTAACACAGTATGCAGAAAGCATCGTTAGCCCCATTGCCTTTGCGCCAGAATCTCTAAATAATACCTTAGGACAATGGTTACAAGACAATAATAAGACCCAATTACGCATCTCTGAAACTGAGAAGTATGCTCATGTAACGTTCTTCTTTAATGGTGGTATTGAATCAGTGTTTGAAGGGGAAGAACGCATTCTGATCCCATCTCCAGATGTTGCGACTTACGATTTACAGCCGGAAATGAACTCAGAAATGTTAACCGATAAGCTAATTGGCGCGATCGAAAGCGGAAAATACGATGTTATCGTCTGTAATTATCCCAATGGTGATATGGTTGGTCATACGGGTGTAATGAGTGCCGCAATCAAAGCATGTGAGGCTGTTGATCATTGTGTTGGCCGTGTTGTCGATGCCCTCAAAACGGTCGGCGGTGAATGTTTAATTACTGCCGATCACGGTAACGCCGAGCAAATGGTTAATCCAGCCACACAACAAGCTCACACTGCGCATACCAGCGAGCCTGTACCTTTTATCTATGTTGGTCGCCCAGCAACAGCAAGTGGAGTCGGTCGTTTAAGTGATATCGCACCGACGATGCTAACGTTATTAGACATGGATATCCCACCTGAAATGAGCGGCAAGGCATTAATGGAACTCCACTAGCTTTGTTAACGTTTCGACTAACCTTACTCATTGGGCTACTTTGTTGTAGCGCGATGAGTGGTGCCGATACCACACAACAGCTTAAAGATATAAAACAAAAGATCACCAAGCAACAAGCGATTTTAAAGCTGCAAAAAAATAGCCAATCGGTGTTAACAGCGGCCTTACGAAAAGTAGAGAAAGCAATAGCAGCCTCTGCTAAGTCGCTGTATCAAACGAATCAAGAATTAACCTCAGTCACCAAAGAGCAACAAGCGCTTTTGGGCCAAAGCGCCTCCTTAAATAAACAAAAATCATTACAACAGGCAGCATTAAGTAAGCAAATCAAAAGTGCTTACATGACCGGTAACAATAACGTACTGCAAATGATATTAAATCAACAGCAAAGTAGCGAAACACAACGATTATTAGGGTATTATCATTATCTCAATAAGGCTCGAATAGATTCAATAGCACAAGTCAAACAAACGCTCGAGAAAATAGCCAAGATCACTGTTGAACTTGCGGCCAATCGCCTACGTCTACTCGAACTAAAAGACAGCCAAGAGGCACATGAACTCACGCTAGCTAAAGAAAAATCAACCCGTGATAGTGCACTATCGGCGCTCAATGCCTCTTATCGTCGAAACAGTGAAGACTTAGAGAAATATCAGCTATCAGAAATAGACGTTCAACACATACTAAAACAAGCGCAACAAATCGCCCCGATTAGCCTTGATGGGCTGCTCAAATTCAAGCGTAAGTTACCTCGACCGGCGGTGGGAAAAACATTACACAGTTTTGGTAGTAAGCGACACGGTCGATTGCGATGGAAAGGTATTACAATAGCAGGTATTGAAGGTCAAGGCGTCACGGCAATACACCACGGAAAAGTGATTTATTCTGATTGGATCAAAGGTTTTGGCCTGGTCTTGGTTATTGACCATGGTGAAGGTTACATGAGTTTATATGGACACAATCAAGCGCTGCTGAAAAATTTAGGCGATCAAGTGGTTGGTCAAGAAAAAATAGCATTACTAGGTCAAAGTGGCGGTCAAAGCCAACCGAGCCTGTACTTCGAGATCCGCCATAGAGGTAAGGCGATCAACCCCAAACATTGGTTAAAGCGAAAATAATTATGATACGCAACATCAGTGAGGCTATTACTTATCGCTTCGCCAT
>Ga0209396_1004974_pt1 | contig 12739 bp, 7 predicted proteins | sample GOMGulsemesocosm_6_FD_184638 | JGI IMG/M metagenome (GOLD analysis project Ga0209396, IMG submission 184638) | Methane-oxidizing microbial communities from mesocosms in the Gulf of Mexico - GOM8C Gulf of Mexico (SPAdes) (version 2) | ecosystem: Environmental > Aquatic > Marine > Cold seeps...
CTTTGTATTAGCTTATTGCGCTGCAACATTATGCTTTCAAATTGGAAATTTAGTGACTGCTCCTATATATGCGATGACAGCTATAGCAGCGGTATTCAGTACTTTATTTTTAGTCTACCTGTGGTTAAAGTCTTATGGCGCTAAAATATTGTCAATCCCTGTTAACGTAAAGTATTCGTAAACAAGTATAAATTTATTAATCAATTCACTTAGGCCGCTATTATTTAAATAGCGGCTTTTTTCATTATAAACGTTGCTTTGTAGCCTTTGCCTAATAATCAAGAAATACAACACTCTTTAACTATACTAAGAGTATGACCTACTTCCTAAATTGAATTAATTTAATTATTTACTTTAATTAATGGAGCAGCCACGACCTGTGCAATGTCACTAACCAATCACTGGGAGCACTATGAAATACTTTATTCATATATTTATCATTACGGTATATTTACTTTCATTTCAAATATGCGCCACAGAAATTATTACAGATATCAAACCAGCACATACTCTCATTGAAGATATAAAGTCCGGCGGTCATATAATCTATATGCGACATGGTATGACAAAACGAAAAGATAATAATCGCAATAAAGTATTAATCGACCTTTCAAAATGTGAAACTCAAAGAAATTTAACTGATGAAGGTCATCAACAAGCAAAAGAAATAGGTAAAGTAATCAAGTCACTTGCTATACCTATTGGCATCGTGAAATCGAGCCCATATTGTAGAACAAAAGATACTGCTCAAGCTACATTTGGTCAATATGATATAGATGAAAAATTAGCTTTTTCAATTAGCAAAGCACATGAAGAATCACAAATGCTTGGCTTATATTTAAAAAATGAAATGCTTAAAAGTTATGATGCTGCCAATAACACTGTATTTGTAGGGCATACAGCCAACTTAAAAGATGGTTTAGGTGTATGGCCCAAGCCTGAAGGCGTTGTTGTTATATTTAAAAAACAACAAAACAAGATAATTTATAAAGGCATGATAAAACCAAGTGATTGGCTTAGTCTAAAGTGATAAACATACAATAATGCTTGGTTCAGCTTCTTTGACTACTCGCTTTCTTATTGCTCCTATTCTTGGGGTTATTCTTACTTTGATCCTCTATTTATCAAGTAATAAAGTGATTGAAGATAACGCTAAATTATTTCAAGATCTCAGTAAAACTAATTTAGTTCAAATTAGTGAAATAAATCAAATATCAATTTTACTCACTGACAGCAACAGTGAAATCATCTCTTTATTATTAGAATCAGATAATCTTGATGAGGAAGAAATTTACGTTCAAGGTAAAACACAATTAAATCAACTTTATGACATTGAAAAACGATTAACAAATACATTAGATGAGCAATCCCATTTAATAATAAACGATATTGATATTTTCAAACAAATTAAGACCGCATTTTTCCAATATCGACAAGAAGCAATTTCAGCAATTGAAATGTCTTCTGTTGATGCAAAGCAAGCAACATATGAATTGGTATTAGCAAATAAAAAATTGAAAATACTCAACAGTTTATTTTTCAAATTATCCGAATATTATGCTGATGAATTAAGTAAGCAATCTCAGTTAGTAGAAGGTACTCTTTACAAAAAAACATATATTACCGAACTTGGCTTAGGGTTAATGATACTTATGCTTTGGTCAGCTTTTTATTTTTCAAGGAAGACCTCAAAGGCATTAACACAAGTTTATGACGCACTTATTCACTTATCAAAAGGCAATACGAAAGTAGAAGTTCATCATAACAAGGATGCATATATTAAAGATATTTGGACAGCCGTAGAAGAATTTAAAGGATCTGTTAAATCAAATGAAATATATAAAAATGATTTGCTAATCCAAAAATTTGCGATGGATCAGCATGCAATTATTGCTGTAACCGATATTCATGGAGAAATTACTTATGTTAACTCTAAATTTTGTGAAATAAGTGGTTACAGTGAAAATGAACTTTTAGGTAATAATCATCGAATTCTTAATTCTGGAAATCAAAAAAAAGACTATTGGTACAATATGTACCTATGCGTATCACAAGGAAAGGTATGGCAAGATGAAGTAAAAAACAGGAATAAATCTGGAGAATATTATTGGGTAGATACAACAATAATCCCCATGACATCAGCAGGAAGTAAAAAGCAGATCACAGGTTATATCTCAATAAGAACTGACATTACTCAAAAAAAAATACAACATGATAAACTTGTTGAAGCCAATACAATGGCACAATCAGCGGTTGTTGCTAAATCACAATTTCTAGCCACTATGAGTCATGAAATACGTACACCTATGAATGGCGTAATTGGCATGCTCGATTTATTGTTAAACGATACATTAACAAAAACTCAAATGCATCATGCTACACTTGCCCAAACAAGTGCTCAATCTTTGTTAACCTTAATTAACGATATTCTAGACTTTTCAAAAATTGATGCGAATAAATTAGAATTAGAACGCCATAACTTCGATTTAACCTCTCTTTTAGAAGACTTCAGTAATTTTATGCGCTTTCAAGCACAAGAAAAAAAACTATCACTTTCTTTAAATGCACACTTTGAACAAACAAGTGTGATGGCTGACTCTGGCCGATTAAGACAAATACTTACTAATATAGTCGGTAATGCTATCAAGTTTACCAAAACAGGCAGTATAACTATTGACGCTAACTTGACCTCTATAAGCAATTCTCACTGGTTGTTTACCTGCACAGTTACAGATACAGGTATAGGTATAGACACTAAGAACTTACCTAAACTATTTGATTCATTTAGCCAAACAGATGTATCTAACTCTCGAAAATATGGTGGTACAGGCTTAGGGTTAGCGATATCAAAACGTTTAGCATCGTTAATGAATGGCGATATTACAGTTAAAAGTGAATTAAATATTGGCACCTGTTTTACCTGTATAGTGCAGCTTGGAAAAAGTAAAAAGCCAATTATTCCTAAAGAAAAAAAAGAGGCTAAAACGATATTGGTACCACAATGGCCCAACAAACATGGCGTATTATTAGTCGAAGATAATCCAATTAACCAAGTCGTAGCACTTAACATACTTAAAAGGTTTGGGTTAACCGCTGATGTCGCTAACCATGGCATTGAAGCCTTACATAAACTAAAGCAAAATTCTGATTGCTATCAAGTTATATTAATGGACTGTCAAATGCCAAAAATGGATGGATATGAGACAACCAAAAACATCAGAGAAAATAAAGACGGAACGCTACACAGTAATATACCGATCATTGCTATGACAGCCAATGCAATGATCGGAGATAGAGAAAACTGCTTAAAGTCAGGAATGAATGATTATTTAACTAAACCAATTGAACCCGAAGCATTATTAGAAACGTTACAAAAATGGTTACTAGAAACTTAATTTATTTGAAGAAATCTATATTTTAATTTTTTGAGTATTGGTTCAAACATCCCTAATGCGACCCCAGATAAAATAAACAAATAAGCCAACAGCTTAGTCATACCTATTTGTTCATTATAAAAAATAACAGAACCTAATAAAGCAAATAAAGGCACTAATAATGTTAAGGGTGCCATGGTACTGATAGGATAGAGTGCAACCAATTTATTCCATAACCAATAGCCAAGCAATGTAACAGGGTAAGCTTGAAATAAAACAGAAAAGACACTCAAGTAATTGATATTATTTATTAGTTCAACATAACCCGATGTACCATTTAAAATAAAAGATAAAACAAACAAAGGTATGGGTGCAAAAATACAAGACCATACAACAAAAGAAAACATATCGTTAATTGTTACTTTTTTAATAATTAAACCTACAATGCTAAAGCTCAATGATGCAAAACACGCAAATAATATACCTATTAAAGTGACTGAACCATCTTGCAAAGTGAATATAAGCGCTAAACCAGATAATGAGATTAAAAGACCAATTTTTCGTAAAACGGTTACTTTTTCTTTTAAGAAAAACACTCCTAATAACACCGATATAAATGCACTTGATTGTAAAATTAAGCTCGACATTCCCGCAGATACACCTAAATCAATTGATAAGGTCAACATGCCCCAAACACCTACACCAAAAGTGAGTCCATAACCTGCTAGTACAGACCAAGTAACATTCGGCCTTTTAATAAAAAATACAGCCGGTATTGCAGCAAAAGTAAATCTTAGCCCAGCTAAAATTAATGGGTCCATGCCGTCAACACCTAGTTTTATTACTGAAAAATTAAACCCCCATAAACATGCTACTGCAACTGCTATTAATAAATGAGTTTGCTTCATAGTTATTCCTTTATACACAAAAATATATTTGATTAGTATGCGAAAATCACAAATAATAAACAGATGCAATTTTTTGATATTTTTAGAGTACAATTTGACAGCTAAATATATTTTACTTTCAAATGAAATAATTTCAGACATAGAGCTAGGTAAATTAACTTTAGGTCAGCGTATGCCTGCAATACGTAATTTTTCTAAAATGCGAGATGTAAGCAATACAACTGCGATTAACTGTTATCAAAATTTACAGGAATTGGGCTGGCTGCACGCAAAGCCGCAATCAGGATATTTTGTAACACAGCCTTTTGGACAAAAACACATTCCTAAGTTCCCGCAATTTATCAGTAAAATAAGTCAACCAAAGCGACAAACACCATTAAAAGAGGCAATGAATAGCCCTTTTTATATTTCTTTGATATCACCTGAACTTATACCATTTGATGTGCTCAATAGATGCACTAAGCAAGGAAATACTAGACATCAGCATTTGTCTCATTTATATCCAGATTATCAAGGGCAAGTAGACTTACGTGACGCATTGGCACAGCACTTCAATGAGTTTCATTTTGCCTTAAAACCTCATAAATTAACTATCACCAATGGCTGTATTGATGCGGTAAAAACAGCCATTGAAGTAACAACTAATCCAGGTGATGCCATTGCAATTTCATCTCCGTGTTTTAATGGTTTAATTGAGTTATTAGCAAGCTTAAATAGAAAAGTAATTGAGATCCCCTGCTTTGACTCTCAATTAGATTTAATCCAGTTAGAACAACATTTAAAAGATAAAACCATCAAAGCGTGTTTATTTAATAGTAACCATATTAATCCACAAGGGATCAGTTTTAGTACGCAACAAAAACAAGATCTGGCAAAACTGGCACAAAAATATCAAACACCAATCATAGAGGATGATATATATTTGGAGCTTAGTCATACTGCTACAAACCCTCTTCCCATAAAGCACTGGGATAAGTCTGGCTGGGTTTTATGGTGTGGTTCAATCTCTAAAACAATCTCTCCTAGCTATCGCCTTGGTTGGTGCGAGCCGGGCAGATTTTTTGAACAGTATTTATTAAATAGAAGCATTCGAAATTATGGTGTGAATTTAGTTGTACAAAACATGCTATATGAATTTATTTACTCTGGACAATATACAAAACACTTAAAAAAGCTAAAAATAAAGCTTAATCGAAATGTTCGGGATTATCACAATATACTTAGCCAGCACTTACCTAAACAAGCGCGTATTAGTACACCCCAAGGAGGATTAGTACTTTGGATACAAATACCAAACTTATGCGCTAAAACCTTATTACAAGAAGCGATTAAACATAAAATATATTTCAGAGTAGGCAATGAGTTCAGCACGTTAGATTTATATCAAGACTGCTTACGCATTAATATCGGCTGGGCGATAGAATCATCAACTGGTGCAGTTCAAAATAATGATGAATGTAGAAGAAATCAGCAGTTAGTTAAGTTATGTGAGCTCATTAAACAGCAACTCGATTATGGCACTTAAATTTTAGTAAATTTATTTTTAAAAATATGAAAAACTATCATTCTGTCTGCTTAAAATCACTCACCACTTCCTCTATCTATTTAATTTTCTAGCTCGCATCCATAGATATAGTCTATTTAATAAACTACAGTATTAATTATGCTACTTTTATATTCCCAACAAAATTAAAATGCTCTTAAACTTTATGACTCATATTTTACAGCGTTTAATTTTCTTTATTATTTTATTTCTCGGATGCATTAATCCAGCTTTTAGTTATGAGCAGTCTTCAAAACTCATAAATAAATACTCGGTTAAAAAACTTACAGAAGAAGATGGATTTGTTTCTTCAGAAATATATTCCATCATTCAAGATCAACAAGGTTTACTTTGGTTTGGCACCGCTGAAAATGGTGTGATGCGTTACGATGGCCGTAAAGTCACTTTATTTGAATATGATAGTATGAGCTCAAATGGGTTATCACACAATGATGCTGGTAATCTGATGTTAGATAGAAATGGTTATATCTGGATTGGTACTTGGGGAGGTGGCGCAAATCGATATAATCCAAAGACAGGAAAATTTGAAAACTTTATCCATGACCCTCTTAGAGCCGACTCTATCTCATCCAATCGTATACAGTCCTTATTCCATGACCAAGAAAATACCTTTTGGTTAGGTTCATATGATCAAGGATTAAATAAATACTTAAATGGAAATCACTTTGAACATGTAAGAAAACCAACAGATAAAACGTCTGGTTTATCTCACAATAGAATATGGGATATTGAAAACAAAGATAAAAATAATCTTTGGATCGCAACTAGTTACGGACTTAATTTATATAATAAAGCGACGGCTACTTTTTCTCACTTTCTTCCCGCACCAAATAATAAAACCCCAACAGGTGCAAATGAAATTAGAAATATTTTAAAAACATCAAATGACACAATTTATGTAGGCACTCAGCTAGGCCCATTTATATTTAATGAAATAAATGGCAGCTTCACACCAATAATATACCAAAAAGATAATAATTTAGGGCAAGTTAACTCAATGATAGAAGATCACCAAGGTTATGTGTGGTTTGTCACTAGTAATGGCGTATATCGCCAATCAAACATAAATAACCTAGTTGAAAAGCTTGATCTTGGAGATAATTCAGGCCTAAGAATCATTTTTGAAGATAGCTCTAAAACGATTTGGATAACGAGTGAAATTCACGGTATTTATAAATTAGTACCTCACCGTAAATTTAAGTCTATTAATAACCCAGTATTAAAAGCTCCAAACGGTATAGTTAGTGATGAAAATGGCAATATACTCATTGCGTCATCAACATCTGAGCTTTTTAAATGGCATACATCTTCACAAACATTAGAAAAATTATCTGACGCTATATTTAATAAAGAAAATGGCTATTTAGAGAGTAACTTTATTGAAAGACCAATTTTATTTCCAGATGACAAACACAGCTTGTGGATAGCACAAGATCAAGGTTTAGCTAAATTCAATTTAGAAACAAAAAAATTAAAACTATTTACTTATCCTAAATCTGATCCCAAGCATAAGGAGTTTAGAGAGTTAAGAGCTTTAAATATAGATAAACATGGTCACCTTTGGATAGGAACTTATAAAAATGGCATATATATTTACGATCCTTTAAACAAAAAATATACTCATCTCGATGCTGCTTATGGCTTATCTCATCCAGAAGTGTTAAAAATCTTTAAAGATAATCAAAATAATATCTGGGTAGGCACAGGCAATGGCGTAAACCTTTGGCAAGATAGTACGCAACAATTTACCTCTTTTAGAAGTGACAAAAATAATAAATCTAGTTTATTGGGAAGTATTGTTCAGGATATACATCAATCTAAAAATGGAGATATTTGGATAGCAACTCAAAAAGGGCTTAACTTATTTATACCTGAATCAAAAAGTTTTAAGCATTTCAATAAAAAAAGCGGATTACCGACTTCTTTAATTCGAGCAATATCTGATGATAAAAATAATAATTTATGGCTAACAACAAATAAAGGTATTTCAAAATTAGACCCTAAATCTAGCATGGTAATTAATTTTGATAATCACAGTGGCTTATTAGGGTCTAATTACTACCCTAACAGCCTTATTAAAGGCAAAAACAACTTTCTTTTTACAAGCAGTCAAAGAGGTATAGAATATTTCACATCATCAAATCCGAAAAAGAATAATGATGATTTCAATTTAGTTTTAACGGGATTTAATAAAATGGGACAGCCCGTAAAACTTGAGAATCCTTACTCCTATGTCACTAATATTCATTTATCCTACCTAGACTACATCTTTTCTTTTGAATTTTCTGTATTAGATTTTATTTCTCCTAATAAAAGTCAATACGCCTATAAGTTAGAAGGGTATGATGACAATTGGATTAATATTGGCAATAGAAATAATGTTTCTTTTACTAACCTAGATGGTGGGGCATATACCTTTTTAGTAAAAGCAACCAATAGCAGTGGCAAGTGGGGTGCTAAAATATTATCTATCAACTTATATATATCCCCACCACCATGGCAAACATGGTGGGCTTACTGTCTCTATATAGTGGGAATTTTACTCATAGTTTTATTCTCTATTTATATAAAAACACGCATGCAAAAAGCAGAAATAGTGAGACAGAAACGGTTTGTCATCAAGCTTGAAGAACTAGTCACTGAAAAAACAGCATCACTAGAAAAACAAGCTAAAGACCTTAAGTTGGCTTTAAAAAAAGCAGAAGAAGCAACAAAATTAAAATCCGAATTTTTAGCAAACATGAGCCATGAAATTAGAACGCCTATGAATGGTGTATTAGGCATGCTTGATTTACTTAAAAATAGCACTCTCTCACCTGAACAAGCTCATAGAGTAAATATTGCTAATTCTAGTGCAAATTCATTACTAACACTTATTAATGATATTCTTGATTTTTCAAAAATTGAAGCTGGTCGATTAGAACTAGAGATCATTGATTTTAATTTACGTAACTTAATAGAGAAGTTAGTTGAATCTGTTGCACTTTCGGCAAAAATAAAAGGAATTGAGTTGATACTTGATTTAACCGAAATTGAAACAAATTCAATAAAATCAGACCCAGGAAGAATTAGACAAATTTTAACTAATATTTTAGGTAATGCAATCAAGTTTACCCAAGATGGCGAAATTATAATTTCCGCAAAATTAGAGGCTACAAATAAAGGTGAATTACGCTTTAGATGTTCAATTCAAGATAGTGGGATAGGTATTCCAAAAGAGAAAATCTCCGAGCTTTTTGCTGTTTTTAGCCAAGTCGATGCATCAACAACTCGAAAATACGGCGGTACAGGATTAGGATTAAGTATCACAAAGAAATTATGCAATTTACTTAATGGAGATATAACAGTATCCAGTAAAGTTAATGAAGGTAGCTGCTTCGAAATAACTTGTCTCGTTCAAAAAAATGAATTGGATAACTCAACTCTCCCAGCTGTTGATTGCTCACAACTAAATATTTTAATTGCTGATAGTAATAAAACTAACCGGAAAATACTAAGAAAACAATTAGTGAATTGGGGAGCAAATGTCCTTGAAGCTAAAAGCACAGATGAAGCAATAGAACTCTGTTTAGGATTCGGGCCTAAAAAGAAATTAACATTATTTGATTTTGCATTTATAGATATGGATATACCCAAAATAAATGGAATAGAATTAGTTAAAAAAATAAAAGAAAGTAATAAACAATATGATATGAAGACAGTTATGATGACACCCATTGATTACAAACATAATACAAAACAGTTTACGGAATTGGGTGTGAATTTTTTCACCAAGCCTGCGACAATAATAGATTTATTAAATGCATTATCTGAATTCTCCAGTAAAACCCATTCATTGCTAATTGATGATAACAATACAAAAAGCATTCAAGTTGAAAAAGATCACTTTATTAATTCTCACATATTACTTGTAGAAGATAATAAAGTTAATCAAGTGGTTGCTGTCAGTGTCTTAAAAAATATAGGCGTAACCCCAGATGTTGCAAATAATGGTATTGAGGCTTTAGCATATTTAAATAAAGCAACACCTGAAAATCCATATACCCTCATTATTATGGATTGCCAAATGCCTGAAATGGATGGATATGAAACTACAAAAAGAATTAGAGCGGGAGAGGCAAAGAAAATACACTCTTCAATTCCCATAATAGCAATGACAGCAAATGCTATGCGAGGAGATAAACAAAAATGCATTGATGCAGGTATGAATGACTACCTTACAAAACCCATAGAGCCAACTATTATGCTTGAAAAATTACATTTATGGGTAACAAAAACAGGTACTGGATCAAATACTCCCCTTTAGAGAAAATATAAGTACCAAATCATGTTCAGTCTTTTTAAAACCAAAAATTTAAAAAGTAAGGTTCAAAAAACATTAAAGCTACTGCATTAATTTACACAAATATTAAATGTAATTATTTCTGCACTAATGAATTTCAAAGACACGAAACTGAAGTTATGCATCTATGGCATGACAACGTAATACACAATTCCATTGTTAAATATTTCAAAATCAATTTTCTCTGTTCCTATTAGTTTTTGTCCATCATAAATTTCCAGTTCAATTGGAAATTTTGAGGCGTATTCTGGTGTTTCTGGCACTCCTATTTGGCAATACCCAGTACCCGGATACCATAGGAAACCAATTGCTTTAGGGTTATCAAAAAAACCATAACCCCAGGAATCTAATCGATCTTTTCTATTATCCCATCTCCCATTTTCACTTAACTTTTCTACTTTTCCGCAGCTTCCTTGCCAATGAGATTTAACATTAAGTATTTTATTCTCAAAATTACTTCCAACTATAATTTGTGCATTAATTGGCCAACCATGTCCTTTTGAGTTAATTTCGAAAACGATAGTATATTCCCTGCTTGTAAGTTGGTATTGATGGGGAGTAGCTATTGAGTTACGTATCCATGTATTGGGTAACGCTTTCTCTTTACGGTTATCAGAAGGTGACCACGGAGGACTAAACAATTTAATGCCATAGTTAGGCCTTTTTGAAACAAAGCTAAATAAGCAGAACAGTGTAAACAATACTATGATAACTAATATAATCATTTTCACCTCTGGGTCCATTTCATCTGGTTTTGATCTCACGTATGGCCTTTTACCCCACAGCCAATGATATTAATCTTATATTATTACCTATTGCTCAAAAAACACAAAAGCCACTGCATCATGTCTAAATCATTAGGGGTTTGATTTAAAGATTTAACCCCTTTATCTAAAGTAGGTTTTGGGATCCTATCTTTACGAGAAAGCATTAAAGCTTTTGAATAATCACGGCTAAATTCAGGGTGGCCTTGTATGCCTAAAAAATGATTCTCAATTTGAATCATGTAATATGGGCAAAACTCACTGCTAATTAATACTTGAGCATTGGTTGGTAACATCGTTATTTGATCTTGATGACTTACGACTAAATTTACTGAGTTTAAATGAGGTTTCATCCAAGGTTGTTTTTTTATTACTTTCGAGTTCGTTACACCCACTCCCCAACCTTTATCTGATTTTTCAACTAACCCTCCTAAGGCTTGCGCCATTAATTGATGGCCAAAACAAATACCAACAAAGGGCTTTTTAGCAATATACAGAGATTTAATAAATGCGAGTAATAGTGTGATCCATGCTTGATTTTCATAAACACTATATTTACTGCCGGTGCTCATATAAGCATCGCAATCATTTATATTGCTTGGGTATTGACCCTTTTGAACATCATAAAATGATAGCTTGAGGTTTTTAATGCCAGAGTTAGACTTAATGATAGTGTTAATAAACATATCTTGGTAATCACCAAACTCATGTTGTAACTGTGATTGCACGTGGTCGCATATTAAAATACCTAATTTCATAAAAATTTATATTTCACCATTTAAAGCATTGATAAAAATTTCGCTATATTGTTTTTCACTAAATTGAATAGGATTGCCACCAGCACAGGGATCATAAAATGCCATTTGACCAATTAAACTGGCATCTTTGGCTGTGATATCTATTTCACTTAGCGTATGTGGGATGTTCAGTTCTTGGCGAAATGCAATTACCCAAACGATGAAACTGTCGAAACACGCATCTTTTAATCCGATATAACGGGTTAACCTTCTTATTCGGCCCTCTATTTCAGAACGGTTGGCTTTTAATACATATGGCATCAATATGGCGTTTAATAAGCCATGATGGCAATTATAAAGTGCTCCCAAAGAATGAGCTAAAGCATGCATTGCGCCTAACCCTCGCTGAAATGCTGTGGCTCCCATAGTTGATGCCACCATACAATGTGCTCTGGCTTCTAGATTTTGTCCGTCTAAAGTTGCCTTTAATAAATTATCTTTTATTAACCTAATAGCTTCTAATGCAATACCTTGCGCCATTGGATGATAACTAGGGGCACAATAAGCTTCTAATGCATGTGAAAAGGCATCCATTCCAGTTGCGGCAGTTAAATGAGCAGGTAAATCTAGGGTAAGCTCAGGATCTAAAATCACAATACTTGGTAACATATTTGGATGAAAAATGAGGCGTTTTACTTTGGCTTCAACATCTGTGATCACTGAAGCGCGACCTACTTCAGAGCCTGTTCCTGATGTCGTAGGCACTGCAATGACAGGTGCCATTCTACTTGTATTTACGCGAGTCCAATTATTTCCTTTATCTTCAAAGCTCCATAAAGGTAATGTTTGTCCGACCATTAACGCAACTGATTTTGCTGCATCTATGGCTGAGCCGCCTCCAAACGCAATGACACCATCATGATTGCCATTAGTGAAAGCTGTTACGCCATCTTTTACATTTTGAGCGGTTGGATTACCAACTATGTTGCTAAAAATATCACAATGCATATCGTGATCACGAAAATTACTTATTACCTTAGCCACCATAGG
>Ga0209396_1004976_pt1 | contig 12737 bp, 7 predicted proteins | sample GOMGulsemesocosm_6_FD_184638 | JGI IMG/M metagenome (GOLD analysis project Ga0209396, IMG submission 184638) | Methane-oxidizing microbial communities from mesocosms in the Gulf of Mexico - GOM8C Gulf of Mexico (SPAdes) (version 2) | ecosystem: Environmental > Aquatic > Marine > Cold seeps...
TTAATGCCCGTGTCGCGTTGACCAGTGTGGACGATATTTGGTCTGTGGCCCTCATAGGGAAGAATCTAACCGATGAGTCAACCCGAGTCTGGAATAATGACGTACCCACTACGGCAAGTAACTCCTATTACGGTGTTCCCGAACGTCCGCGCTCACTTGCTGTACAGGGCCGCTACCGCTTTTAATCCTCTCTGTGAGTAGGGCGCTTTTATTGGCCCCCACAAAAGCATCGTCATCACGTTGTTTTTGTGGGGGTTTTTTATTGCGCGCGGTTTATCCGCTTATTGGGCCTCTGGATCGAGTATCGGCCTTTATCGAGCCAGCGGATACCCATAGAATAGCGATCAAAGTTCAGTGAGCGGTGTTTTGTTCGCTATACACACGGCTAAGTCATCAATACGAGATCACTATGTTAGAGCTATTGGCCGCAGGCCATTTAAAGAAAATGTACACAGAGCACAATGAAGGTCAGGTGGGTTATCAGTTGCCCCTCGATGACAAGGCGCTCGACCTCAATGACCGCATCGGCCAGCAGCTTCGCTTGCAGTATGTTGGCGACATTCACTGTTCGAACTGCGGTAGAAAAACCAAAAAGAGTTTCGCCCAGGGGCACTGTTACCCCTGTATGCAAAAGTTGGCCAGCTGCGACAGCTGTATTATGAGCCCAGAGCGCTGTCATTACGCGGCCGGTACCTGCCGAGAGCCTGAGTGGGGCGAGAACTTCTGCATGACAGACCACATTGTTTATTTGGCCAACTCATCGGGCATCAAAGTGGGCATCACCCGAGTGAGTCAGGTGCCGACCCGCTGGATGGACCAGGGCGCAGTGGCGGCGCTGCCCATTATGCGTGTGGCTACCCGTCAGCTGTCGGGTTTAGTGGAAGTGCTTTTTAAGGAGCATGTGGCGGATAAAACCAATTGGCGAACCATGCTTAAAGGCGAGGTCAAAGAGTGTGATCTGGTGGCGGAAGCCGATCGTTTATTTGATCTGGTTGAGCCAGGTTTGAAAACCTTACGCGCCGAGCATGGCGACATGGCGTTATTGCGTTTGGATGAGCGTGAAGAATGGACCTTTGATTACCCTGTGCAGCAATACCCGACAAAAATCGCCAGCCACAACTTTGATAAAGACCCGGTGGTTGAGGGTGTACTGCAGGGCATTAAAGGCCAGTACCTGATTTTTGATACAGGCGTGATTAACATTCGCAAGTTCGGCTCCTACCATGTTGAGGTCTACGGCGAATAAGTCTAGGTTTAGGTCGTGATTCAATGGAGCTGAGGTATATTAATGCAGGCCTCGCCCTTGAATCATCTACCCATGTCCCCATCATTTAATTGTCTTATATTTAATCTTTACCCAACGCGTTTGTGTTGGGACAGTCATCCCCCAGGAATCTACCCATGACCGCAACGGATACGCAGCCTAAAACCATCTTCTTGAAAGATTATCAGGTGCCGGATTTTTTGATTGCTCGCACCGATTTACACTTTGATCTTTTTGAGGATCACAGCCGCGTAAAGGCAGAGTTGAGCATTCGACGCAATCCGCAAAGCCTACAACCCAATGCGCCACTGGTGTTGCATGGTGTTGAGCTTAAATTGCTTTCAATTGCGGTAGATGGGCAGTTGCTGGTCGAGAGCGATTACAGCGTAGATTCAGAGAGTCTGACGATTGCTGTGGTGGGAGACAGCTTCACACTTAGCACTGAAGTCGAGATCAACCCACAGGACAACACCAGCCTTGAAGGTCTGTACAAATCTCGCACGATGTTTTGTACTCAGTGTGAAGCCGAGGGCTTTCGTAAAATAACCTATTACCTCGATCGCCCAGATGTCATGAGTGAGTTCACCACCACGGTGACCGCTGACAAGGCTACCTACCCCGTGCTGCTTTCAAACGGCAACCCGATAGAGCGCAAAGACTTGGATAATGGTCGACATCTGGCCACATGGCACGACCCCTTCATGAAACCCGCGTATTTGTTTGCGCTGGTGGCCGGTACCCTAGAGTCCGTTAATGATTCTTTCACCACCATGAGTGGTCGTGAAATTGCGTTGCAAATTTTTGTCGAAGCCAAAGATTTGGATAAATGTGATCACGCCATGGTGTCCTTGAAGAACTCCATGAAGTGGGACGAAGAAGTCTACGGTCGTGAATACGATCTCGATATCTTTATGATCGTTGCCGTTGATGATTTCAATATGGGGGCCATGGAAAATAAAGGTCTCAATATTTTTAACACCTCTTGCGTGCTGGCCAATCCAAACACCACCACAGACATGGGCTTTCAACGCGTGGAGGCGGTCGTTGCCCACGAGTATTTCCACAACTGGTCGGGTAACCGTGTGACCTGTCGCGATTGGTTCCAGCTGAGTTTGAAGGAGGGCTTTACCGTCTTTCGCGACTCCGAATTTTCTTCTGACATGAATTCGCGCACGGTAAAGCGCGTGGAAGACGTAAGCTTCTTGCGGACCTTGCAGTTTGCTGAAGACGCTGGCCCGATGGCGCACCCGGTGCGCCCAGCATCGTTCATCGAGATCTCCAACTTTTACACTCTAACGGTTTATGAAAAAGGTTGTGAGGTGGTGCGTATGATTCACACGCTGCTGGGCAAGCATGATTTTCGTAAGGGCAGCGATTTGTATTTTGAACGCCACGATGGCGAGGCCTCGACCATTGAGCACTTTATCAGTGCCATGGAGGACGCCAGCGGCCGAGATCTTACGCAGTTCACCCGCTGGTACTCCCAGGCCGGCACGCCTGTCTTGTCGGTCAGTGACGCCTATGATGAAAGCAATCGTGAGTACTCTTTAACCTTTAGTCAGAGCTGCCCCACCACGCCTGAGGCAACGACTGAAGAGAAACAGCCATTTGTGATTCCGGTTGCCCTGGGTCTGTTGGGCGATGCTGGCAATCTGGCCATCAAGCAAAAAGGGGCGGAGCTTAACGCCGAGTCAGCCGATAATACCCACGCCGTGCTGGAGCTGACAGAGGCGAGACAAACCTTCACCTTTACCGATGTACCAGAAAAACCAACGCCGGCCTTGTTGCGCGGTTTCTCTGCACCGGTGAAATTGAACTTCGAATACAGCCGAGATCAATTGATGGCCCTGATGAGTCGTGAAGACGACGGTTTTTGTCGCTGGGATGCAAGCCAGCAGTTGGCGGTGCAGGTGCTACATGATGTGATGGGCGCCTATCGCACGGGGAATGAAACGCCGGCGATTGATAAACGCTTGATTGAAGCCTATCGCTCAGTACTGGCCGATGAGTCACTCGATAAGGCCATGGTCGCACTGATGCTGACACTGCCGACTGAAGCATACTTGAGTGAAATCAGTGAGCAAATAGATGTCGAGGCGATTCACTTTGCGCGTCAGTATGTGAAGAAACAGGTCGTTCAGGCACTCGCCAATGAATTCATACGGGCTTATAAAGCCAATGTCTCGGAAGGTGCATTTTCACCGGCAGCGAGTGAAGTGGCCCAGCGCAGTTTGAAAAATGTTGCCCTCAGTTATATCTCGGCGCTAGAGACGCAGCCGGCTATCGGCTTGTGTGTGGCTCAGTTCAAAGCTCATAATAATATGACCGACGTTGCCAGTGCTCAAGCTGCGTTGGTGAACACCGCGGCGGCCAGCACTCAGGCCAAAGCATGCCTTGCCGAGTTCTTTGATAAGTGGCAGGGGGAAGCACTGGTGGTTAATCAGTGGCTGATGGTACAGGCCACTTGCTCTTTGCCTGGAGGTTTGGATCGCGTTAAGGCTTTGATGAAACATCCGGCGTTTGATATTAAAAACCCCAACAAGGCACGCTCGGTTATTGCCGCCTTTGCGAGCAATAACCCCATTAATTTCCACCTGGCTGATGGCTCGGGCTACGACTTCCTAGCCGAGCAAATCATTGTGCTGAATGCTTTGAATCCATCCATGGCCGCACGTTTGCTGACGCCGCTCACCAAGTGGCGCAAGTACGACAGTGGGCGTCAAGTGCTCATGCAAGCAGCGCTGGAACGTATTTTAGACACCCCAGAACTGTCTAAGGATGTGTTTGAGGTGGTGAGCAAGAGTCTGAAAGGCTAAAAGTCTCTGCATGACGCATACTGGAAGGGCCCGCTGGCGCAGCATAATAGGCACCAGCGGGCCTTTTTTGTTGGACTTCCTTAGTTTGAGAGGCATTGTTGTGCGCCCAAATTTATTCGTCACTTCACTGGTGCCGGTATTGCTCAGTGTTTCACTGCTAGTGGCTGCCCATACTCCAGCTGCACGTCTGCACTACACGGATACTGAGCTGGTTGACTTTATACCGATACATCCACAATTACTGAGAAAGAACTTTCAGGTGCTTTATTCAATTGGTCCATTATCGATTGAGGCAGGAAAGCTAGTGGATTTTCGTTTGCAGGCGGAACTCACGAATAACTGCGGCAATCCTGTTGGATTGGGGCGTTATATCATCCGTGCCAGCAGTGCCAATGCGCTGACCGGTGTCATCGTCAATAAAGCCGTGATGTCTAACATCACTAAGGACGAGCACCATGAAGTGGTTGTCCATTCCGGTTTTGATCATCTGCGCACCAGTGTCGATGGGGTTTTCTACAACGTCATTGTCTACGCGGTGTCTTCCAAGCCGATGTGTAATGGTGTGGAACCTGAGGGCAATAATAAGTTGTCCGTTGAGGGGTTAAGCAATCGGGGTTTTGGCGCTTTTGTATTAGAGGTTCGCTGAAGTAATTCAGCGTGTAGACGTTGAATCAATATGTATGTGGTGGATATTAAAAACTTAGAGCCTTCACGTGTATCGGTTGAGATAAGCCCAATACTCAAGCCTAAAGAGGAGCCGCTTAATCACCAGTAGTCTATGGGATATGCGTCGACGTCAGCATCAACATCGATTGAACGGATTATGGCGAGACATAATAATGGCCAGCGGTTGCTGGCCATTATTATTGGATTAACTAATCAAAAGGTTACTCGCCTTTGTATGCATCCAACAGGTTGCCTTCGAGGTCACGTCGCTTAAAGCAATCGTCCTCAAAGCCGCTGGTCTTCTGTTCTTCGGTAGGCTGCGCCATTCCCAGACAAGGGTGTACGCCATTGATATCTGCCTGCACGGCTTTTGCGTCTTCGGCACTCATGTAGAATTGGCTGTACCACTTACGTGTTATGTGGAAAGGTCCATCGGTCTTCATGCGCATGATTTTGGTGGCAGGTTTCTTGTTCATCCACACATCAAAGTCAGCGGCGAAGGCACCCAGAGCACCTTTCTGCAGGTTGCGCGCCATGGTGATGTCGTTATGGTTTGGCGGCGTGTTGTGTGCCAGCGCCAAGTTACCATGCCAACACTTAGAAACGCCATGTTCTACGGGCGTGTTGACGATGACTTCAATCATGGTCATGCCCGCAAACGTCTGCTTAGAAAACAAGATGCCAGGCGTTGCGTACCAGGTAACACTGTCCAGGTTGGTTTTGTAAGCGTCGAGTACGCCGCCTTGGCGTTGAATCACCAGGCGGTCAACGAATTCGTTCTCAAAGTATTCACAAGGTGCGCCGTGGGTTGGGCCCAGGTGTCGAGAGTCGGCCATGTTGTCGCAGATTTCAATGCCGTTAATTGGCACTTCACCTAGGTGGTCCATCTCCCAGTGAATCGCGTTTGGCGCATCCCACATAGGCAGGTAAGGTGGCTCGAACTCTGGCTCGCCACCTTCAGGGTGGTGCCACATCAAGACCATGCCCATAACTTCGCGCACTGGGTAGGAGACCAGAGATGCCGACTTAGGGCAGGCGCCATCGTGGTAGGGGATATCATCTACGTGGCCATCGGCATCGTAACGCCAGGCGTGGTAAGGGCATCGAATTGAGTCACCTTCGATCTGCACTTCCTGGTCAGAGGCCACAATGTGCGCCGACTTACTGGCTGTTAAGTGTGTGCCCATGTGTTTACAGTAAGCGTCCAGCAGTACGATACGGCCGGATTCACCACGATAGAGAGCAAAATCTTTGCCGAAGAAGGTAACCGCCAGAGGGCCAGCGTTAAGTTCGGTAGCCTCGGCAACCATGAACCAACCCCGAGGGAACTCGTAAGGCCCCAAACCGTAGTCCGCTGCTGTAGTACGTTCTTTCTGCGCCATCTCGTTATCCTCAATCAGCTTTTATAGTGTGTATTGTCGTGCTTTAACCCTCTGCGGGGCATCACGGCCTTGATCAGAAGTTTGGTTTTAAGGTGATCATTGCACGTTAATCTGAAAATCAGTATATGTCACATTAATAGGAAAGTGTGACCAAAATGCTGTTAACCTGAGTTCTATAACAATACTTTACATTGGCGTGAGAGTGAGCGTGTTTGTAGGTGGTTGGGTTTGATTGTAGGCAGTGGCCTAGGGCCCAGCTGATCTTCCTAGCTACGGATAGCGAATCCCCGCCTATTGTAAACGCTGTTTAATAGCATCTTGGTGATAATCAAAAGAAGGCTTGCTGTGGGGAGCAGAGCGTAGATCGCAGACAATATTAATCCGCTGCTGCCGTGGCTCAGTGAACACCTCATTGGGTTTGGCGGCCTAGCCGATGCTGTAGATCATAACCGCAGGAGGTTGAAGAGGTGCACGGCATTGTAGCGGGAGATTTAGAAAAACTTAAGCCCAGCAAGGCTGTTGGGCTTATTTAACGCGGTTAAGCGGTATCGGGTTACTCAGTCACAAGTGACACATATTGAGCGTCTACGTCCTTGTTGAGGTAGGCCATACCCAACTTATTGAGGTATTCGAGGCGGTCGGCACTCATCAAGTCAATGCTGGGGGCGCTGAAACCTGCGTTTTGGTAGAGCCCTGCGATATACGCAAGGTAGGCTTCACCCTCTTTAAGCAGCAGTAGGCTGGCGGCGCCTACATCGGGTTTGACCAGACTCTTGAGCGCGTCTGGTAATGTCAGTGCAAGCACCACCGGTGTTTCCTCGCCTTCGACGCGTACGCCGCGGTCGCGTACCGCTTGGTTGGCCCAGTAGTGGGCGATCTCTTTGCTCTGAGTGAGAAAAACCGGCTCGATCGACTCGGTATAGGCATTGCCAATGGTGGCCATGGTTTGTTTGGCGGCCTGTTTCATGGACTTGTCGCCAGAGCGTTTTAGGCCGTTGGCCAGGATCGAGTCGAGCAGGGCCGATGAGGTACCGTGATACCAGCTTTCACCGATTGCAAAGCCGTTCTCAGCGAGCAGTGTCTGGGCGTCTTGCAGGTGCGAGGGGGTATTGCTCATGGTAGATCTCACTTGTATGGGTATGAGGTTAATACTAACAAAAAAGCGCTGAGGTGCCATCGTGCGTAGACGCTAAGTTGTTGAAAATCACAGTCTTTTACCTTTTGGTAAATTCTGAAAGGAAGCGCTGGAGAGGTTGAAGCTGGATTGATAAAGCTTGAAAGAAAAAAAGAGAGGGCCGGGGTAGGGCCCTAAAGGTGGAATATCAATCGTTACTGTATCAAAAGTAACTACAGGGTGCGTGGCACGCCTGCTTTCTTACATGAGGAGGCTAATGGGCTACCGCATTGGAAACGGTTTTGCTGCCCATTAAGTAGCCTACTCCATCAGTCCAGCCCTCCTCCAGTGGGTTGGAGAGAGGGTTGGGCTGAGTTACTGCGGGTCTTGCTAGCTTTGCCTGAAACTAAACAGGGCTTAGCCGAACTGGTTAGACGTGTTCTTCGCGCCACCAGCCTTCAAAGCGTTCTCACCAGCAAAGTATTCTTTGTGGTCGTCGCCCATGTCAGAGCCAGACATGTTCTGGTGCTTAACACATGCGATGCCTTGACGGATCTCTTTGCGCTGAACGCCTTTAACGTAGCCCAGCATGCCCTGCTCACCGAAGTACTCTTTGGCCAGGTTGTCTACAGACAACGCAGTGGTGTGGTAGGTCGGCAGAGTGATCAAGTGGTGGAATACGTTCGCTTCACGAGCCGTGTCGGCCTGGAAGGTACGAGTGCGTTCGTCGGCAACAGCAGACAACTCAGTCTCGTCGTACTCAGCACTCATCAGGTTGGCGCGATCGTAGGCAGAAACGTCCTGACCGGCTTCAACCATGGCGTCGAAAGTCTGCTGACGGAAGTTCAGAGTCCAGTTGAAAGAAGGCGAGTTGTTGTACACAAGCTTCGCGTCTGGGTGAACCTTGCGAACGTCGTCCATCATGCCTTTAATTTCGTGCACGGTAGGTACAGCCGTTTCGATCCACAGCAGGTCAGCGCCAGCATTGATAGCACCGATACAGTCGAATACGCAGCGCTCGTGGCCAGTGCCTTGACGGAACTGGTACAAACCAGAAGGCAGACGCTTAGGACGAACCAGCTTGCCGTCGCGGTTGAAGACAACATCGCCTTCAGCCATGTCAGCTACGTCGATTTCTTCAACGTCTAGGTAAGAGTTGTAGATGTCGCCGGCATCGCCTGGCTCGTTCACAACAGCGATTTCTTTGGTCAGGCCAGCGCCTTCAGAGTCGGTACGTGCAACGATAACGCCGTTGTCGATGCCCAGCTCCAAGAAAGCGTAACGCAGAGCGCGCAGCTTAGAGTGGAAGTCGGCGTGAGGTACGGTTACTTTACCGTCCTGGTGGCCACACTGCTTCTCATCGGCAACCTGGTTTTCGATCTGCAGGGCGCAAGCACCGGCTTCGATCATCTGCTTAGCCATCAGGTAGGTGGCTTCAGCGTTACCGAAACCAGCATCGATATCAGCGATGATTGGCACAACGTGTGTTACGTGGTTGTCGATCTTGTCTTGTACAGCGGCTTCAGCGGCAGTATCACCAGCTTCACGAGCAGCGTCCAGCTCGCGGAACAAGCCGCCCAGCTCACGTGCATCGGCTTGACGCAGGAAGGTGTAAAGCTCTTCTACCAAGCTAGCAACAGAAGTCTTCTCGTGCATAGACTGGTCAGGCAGAGGACCGAACTCTGAACGCAGAGCGGCAACCATCCAGCCAGAAAGGTACAAGTAACGACGATCAGTTTGGCCGTTGAAGTGTTTCTTGATAGAAATCATCTTCTGCTGACCAACAAAACCGTGCCAGCAACCCAGAGACTGAGTGTACTTTGTCTTGTCTGCGTCGAAAGCGGTCATGTCAGCGCGCATGATGTCGGCGGTGTACTGAGCGATGTCCAAACCCGTTTTGAATTTGTTCTGAGCGCGCATGCGGGCTGCAGATTCTGGGTTGATAGCGTCCCAAGGGGCACCGGCAGTGGCTTTCGCAGCAGCGATGGTTTCTATGTCATTTGCAATGGACATGATCGATCCTTTCAAGAAATGGTTGCGGTGGTTGATTACGAAGTGAATTTTAGTAAGCTAAGCTAAATTAATCTAATTTATAGTTTCTATTTTCGGTATTTGTATCATGAATATATCCCGGGTGGATTTAAACCTTCTCGTATATCTAGACGTATTATTGCGTGAGCGCAACGTCACACGTGCAGCCGATCAGCTGGGAATCAGTCAGCCGGCCATGAGCAATGGGTTGAAGCGGCTGAGGAATCTATTCGACGATCCACTATTGATTCGCACCAGTGAAGGCATGACGCCCACCGAGCGCGCACAGGAACTGGAGCCGATAATTCGCGATTTGATCCTGGGCTTGGAAAAAGCCGTACAGCCGCGCAGTGAATTTAAGGCCAGCGACAGCGATCGTATTTTCAGAATTATGGCCAGCGACTACGCCGAGGCAACACTGATCCCAGCGCTGCTGGCTCGGCTGCGCAGCGCGGCGCCGAAGATTATTCTCGACATCATGACCCCCAGTGACGTCAGTTTTACCGACGTTGAGCAGGGGCGGGTGGATATGGTCATCAACCGCTTCGACAATATTCCCCAGTCTTTCCATCAGAAAGTGCTCTGGACGGACAAGTTCAGTTGCCTAGTGAGCAACAGTAATCCAGTAATGGGTAAGTTCAATCTCGACAGCTATCTGGCATCCCAGCATGTCTGGGTCAGCAAAACCGGCATGGGTGTGGGTGTGGGCATGAACCCAAACGACGTACAGCGCCTTGGTTGGGTGGATGAGGCGCTGGACCGTTTAGGCGTTAAGCGCAACATCACCGTCTTCACGCGTCACTATCAGGCGGCCATGCTCTTGGCTGAACAGCAGGATCTAATAGCCACCGTGCCGAGCAAGCTGGCGCGCCTGCAATTGGATAATTCCCGTGTCAGCATCATGCCGCCGCCCTTTGATATCCCGCCCATTGAGTTGACCATGGCCTGGAGTCCGCTGCTGCAACATAACCCAGCTCATCGCTGGATGCGCCAATTGATGGCCGACACGGCGGCGACCATTGATCGCTGCTAATGTCATTCATCATCAACTGTAATAAGAGCTGCTTTGTGTGTGTATATCTTCTGTGAATGCCCGCAATAGAAGTTATAAATTTTACGAATTATCGCCCGTTGGGCTACACTTTGCGGCAATTTACTGGGTTATTTGGATTCAGTTCAGCCTTGCGGTAAGGGGTTGGCCTGTTCGGCTGTGTGGGTGGTTTATACCGCCTAAGCACTGAATGGGCTGCTGTTGCAGCGGTTCGCAACGGGTTACAGCAAGTTACAACAGGCTACAACTACACGATATTAAGGATGGTTTTATGACGGCGCTTACGAATGAAGCAACAGTGCAGGCCGGTGGCCTAAAGGTCGCAGAGTCTCTATGGAAACTGATCAATGATGAGATTGCTCCCGGTACAGGTGTTGAGGCGGCTGATTTTTGGACCAAGTTTGAAGCCATTCTTACCGATCTAGCGCCTAAGAACAAAGCGCTGCTGGCCAAGCGTGATGATCTGCAGGCGCAGATTGATGCCTGGCACACTGAGCGCCGCGGCCAGAATCACGACGCCGCCAGCTACAAGGCCTTCCTTCAGGAGATCGGATATCTTTTGCCAGAGGGCCCAGCATTTAAAATCACCACTGAAAATGTGGACAGCGAAATCGCTTTGCAGGCCGGCCCGCAGCTGGTTGTGCCTGTTAAGAATGCGCGCTTTGCACTCAACGCCGCCAACGCCCGCTGGGGCAGTTTATACGACGCGCTTTATGGTACCGATGCGATCAGCGATGAAGGTGGCGCCGCGGCCGGCAAAGAGTACAACCCAGCGCGTGGCGCCAAGGTCATTGCCTTTGCTCGTCAGCACCTGGATAACGCCGCGCCATTGGCGCAGGCTTCTCACACCGGTTCTATTGCCTACGCCGTGGTTGATGGCAAGTTGGCGGTTAGCCTTGACGACGGCACAGTGGTAGGTCTGCAGGAGCCAGAGAAGTTCTTGGGTTTCCAGGGCGACGCGCAAGCGCCCAGCGCAATCCTGCTGGCCAATAACGGCCTGCATATTGAGATTCAGATAGACGCGGGTCACCCAGTGGGCTCCACCGATGCGGCGGGTGTTAAAGACCTGCTCGTTGAATCGGCCATCACCACCATTATGGACTGTGAAGATTCCGTTGCCGCGGTTGACGCCGAAGACAAGGTTGAGGTGTACCGCAACTGGTTGGGCCTCATGCAGGGCAATCTGAGCGAGAGCTTTAACAAGGGTGGCAAAACCGTAACCCGCGAGCTCAACCAAGACCGTCTCTATACCGCCGCTGATGGTCAAGAGTTGCGCCTGCACGGTCGCAGCCTGTTGTTTGTCCGCAACGTTGGCCACCTGATGACCAACCCGGCGATTATTGATAAGAATGGCGCCGAGGTACCAGAGGGCATCATGGATGCCATGGTCACCGCGTTGGCGGCTATGCACGACCTGCAGGGCAATAACAATGGCCGCCCTAACAGCCGCGCTGGCTCGGTCAATATTGTAAAGCCAAAGATGCATGGCCCAGAAGAAGTGGCCTTCACCGTTGAGTTGTTTGAGCGTGTTGAGTTAGCCCTTGGTTTGCCCGCTAAAACACTTAAAGTCGGCATCATGGACGAGGAGCGTCGCACCACGGTTAACCTGAAAGAATGTATCCGCGCAGCCTCTGACCGCGTTGTATTCATCAACACCGGCTTCCTCGATCGCACCGGTGATGAAATTCACACCTCCATGCTGGCAGGTCCTTTCGTGCCTAAATCGATCATGAAGCAACAGGCTTGGATCGGCGCCTACGAAAACTGGAACGTTGATATCGGCCTCGAGTGTGGCCTGCCTGGTAAGGCGCAGATCGGCAAGGGCATGTGGGCTATGCCCGATGAGATGGCTGACATGCTTGAGCAAAAAATTGGTCACCCGAAGTCTGGCGCTAACACCGCATGGGTACCATCGCCAAATGGCGCAACCCTGCACTCAACTCACTATCACCAGGTGAACGTGATTGAGCTGCAAAAAGAGTTGGCTCAACGCGAGCGAGCCAGCTTGGATGATATTCTTCACATCCCGCTGCTTGAAGATGCTGCGTCGCTGACGGCCGAGCAGATCAAGTTTGAGCTGGATAATAACGCACAGGGCATCCTTGGTTACGTTGTGCGCTGGATTGACGCTGGCGTCGGCTGTTCGAAGGTGCCGGACATCAGCAACGTTGGTTTGATGGAAGACCGCGCGACTCTGCGTATCTCTTCTCAGCACCTGGCCAACTGGATTGAGCACGGCATCTGCACTGAGGAGCAGGTGATGGAAGCCCTCAAACGTATGGCTGCGGTTGTTGATGGTCAGAACGCGGGCGACGCCGAATACATCAATGTGGCACCAGGCTTCGGCGGTATTGCCTTCAAGGCAGCCTGTGATCTGGTGTTCAAAGGTAAGGCGCAGCCATCGGGCTACACC
>Ga0209396_1004977_pt1 | contig 12737 bp, 8 predicted proteins | sample GOMGulsemesocosm_6_FD_184638 | JGI IMG/M metagenome (GOLD analysis project Ga0209396, IMG submission 184638) | Methane-oxidizing microbial communities from mesocosms in the Gulf of Mexico - GOM8C Gulf of Mexico (SPAdes) (version 2) | ecosystem: Environmental > Aquatic > Marine > Cold seeps...
AAAATTTGCTCTAAGGTTAATGGCTCGGATTTAATACCATCAATTTGTAAACCTAATAAATAACGTAGATACAGTGCAGTTATTGTGTAAGTTTTACCTGTACCTGCACTGGCTTCAATCAGGTTATGACCATCTAATGGCATTGTAATTGGATTTAATTCTTGCATTGCCATTAGTTTATTTCCTCTAACTGCTGGATCAGGGGTATTAAAAGTGAATCACTTAATTGAATAAATTCCTGCTGTACGTCATCAAGATTTTTAAAGTTTAATCGAATATATGGGTCTTCTGATTCGCCTCTACCGATATATTGACCACCAGAAAACTTTAACTTTGCTTTGCCTATATCTTGTGTTTTTGCATATTCCAATGCACTTTGAGGAAAAAATGCCACTGGCTGCGTTAAGGATTTAGTATATAAAGTAAACCAGCTTTGTAATAATTCGTTGGCAGCATCAATGCTCAAATGTGTAAATTGATACTGCTCATCTAAGCCAATTATCAAGGTATCTAATTTATGACCGCTTGCATGGGCCGTTAAATGGTAAAGCCAAGCTTTGATCAAGTCTTTTGCTTTAACTGAGGCTGGGCGATAAAACAGCTGCTTTGCAATTTGTGAATCTGAATTCACTTGGCTTACGTTTTTAAGCCAACCAACAATAGTACTGTTCACCGATTGAATATGTTCACTCTCTAAAGAACTTATAGCCACATTAATATCTAAAGCATCATCACTTAAATTAAAATCATGACTTTGAATATTAAGTAGCATTTGAGAAATACGACCTTCAATTTTATCTAAGGTTAATTCACCTACATTTGCTAAAGGTAAATTACCTCTTTGTAAAATTTGATTTTGACTAGTACTTTCGCCTTTAAGGGCTTTTGTTAAAAACTCATCTAAATAAAAATAACGTTCTAAATGATCTAAACTGAACGGTTCTTCATCTTTATTTATATCATCGCCTTGAGGAAGTTTGAGTGCCAAACTTGATTGATAAAAACGTTTTTGCGGTTGACATAAAGCAGTTATAAATGACTCTAATTCAATTTCTTTATCTGGCTCAATTGCTAATGGCTGTGCCTCACTAGCAAGTTGATAATCGGTAATCATCCAAGTGGGATTATAGCTTTGATCACTATTATCTTCGCCTTTATTTTTTAAATAATATGCCTTATTAAACGGTTGTAAATGATGTTGTTGTATTAAGTTATTTGGAAAATCATTATTTACTTGTTCAGAATTGCCATCTAATTGATAAAAACTACGACTGACATATTCAAGTAATTCACTGACTAAAGTTGAAGGCACCCTTTGTGTATTATCAAAACATGAACGGCCAATGTAACTAATATATAAATGTTCACGTGCACTTAATAATGCTTCTAAAAATAGATAACGGTCATCTAATTTTCGTGATCGGTCACCTTTTTGGCGACGACTTTGTGGTAATAAGTCAAAGCCCATAGGTTGGACACTTCGAGGGTAGTCAGCATCATTGAGGCCTAACATACATACAACTTTAAATGGTACAGAACGCATTGGCATTAAAGTACAAAAATTAATTTTACCAATTAAAAATCGTTGCCCTACCCCTTTTTCTTTTAAGCCTTGTTTAACCAGGTAACACATCACCTTTTGCGAAATTAAACCTTGATAATCTTTATTATCAAAATGGTTTTTGATGCCCGTTATTAAGTTTTCCAAAACCATTAAATCCCAGCTTTGCTCGGATTGCGTATCGTAAAAATCAATTATCATTTGTTCTAACATAACTGTTTTATCTGATAGTGTACCGTCTTGCATTAACAGGTTTTTATACTTCACTAACTTATCAAAAAAGGTCAGTAATTTTCCTAAAGTATTGGCAGCCATACCTTCAACATGATCAGAGGCATAAATACCATTAAAAGATATACTCTCATCACGCTGTACTACGCCTAATAGCAGTTTATTTAATCCTTGCACCCAAGTATTGAGTTCTATCGCACCTTGCTCAAACTCTGTTTTATGCTCACCATTTAATCCCCATTTTACACCCACTTTATCTAACCAATTACGGATTTGGTCTAATTCATTTTCTTCAATTTTAAAGTTGTCTGCAATATGACTTACTTGTAATAAATCTAAAATATCAGATACACCAAAACGGCTAAATGGCAGATTTACCAATTGATTAAAGCTACTTAAAATAGGCTTTTCTTGTTCGATTGCTAAATCAGCAAGTCCGTATGGAATAAACCGCTCATTAACCGCAGAGCCAAATACGGCTTCAATATAAGGACTGTAACTAGCAACATCAGGCATCATCACTATGATGTCTTTTGGTGACAAGGTTGTATCTTTTTCAAATAAATTTAATAAATGATCGTGCAATACTTCGACTTCTCGAAGGGGTGTATGACAATCATTTAAATGAATACTGTTATCTTGGTTATTAACCGCTAATTTGCCTTCATCAGAAATAAACCAGTTTTTATCACTCGATAATGACTCGCCTTTAAATGCCAGTTGATATACTTCTTGCTGAATTTGACTTAGTAAACTTGGACTAAAATCATCTATAAAATAATCATGCCAATTCGCTTCTAGCTGTAATAGTTGCTCTAAATAGTCTCGGCCTAATTTCCCCCAAGAAGACAGCAAAGGATTACCAACAAAGTAATAATCCTTACCTTGCGCTGCTAACGCAGGTTTTACACTATATTTCACTTCGATTTTGGCTAATGTTTTTTCATCAACTAAATCACCCCAGTAATGCTCACTCGGATTAAAGAAATATAAAAACACATCAATTTTGGCAGCTAAGGCTGCAAACACCTCAAGTTGTGCATTTGGTAATGCTGATATACCAAATATGCTTAATCGCTCAGGCAACAAGCTTTTTAGTTGTGCTTCACTGGTATTTTCAAGTGCGGCTAATAGGGCCTCGTGCATATTGCCACGGTGATATGCGCTTTGCTCCAATGTATTGATAGTATGGTTAACTAATCTGCGCCAAAGTTCTGGCTGCCACATTACATTGCTTGTATCTACATCATCTAAGTGGTCTTCACCATCTTGCCATGTTTCTAACCAGTTTGGGCGATACATTAAATATTGGTCATACACATCGGCTATTTTTTCGCACAACATAAACAGCTTTTGTTGCTCTATAGATAAAACGTCATCATCTTCAATGTTTTTAAATTTTGCATCATTCGCTAAATAACTTTGTAACGATTCAAATAGAGGTTCATTTAAAAAACCAGGTAAAATATCAAAAATTTTCCACGCCATATTATTTTTATTAAAAGCAGATTCTGCGGGGACATCTGGTAGCAACTTTTGATACAAACGCCATATAAAACTTGAAGGCAATGGAAAATCAACTTGCGCAACTAAACCTAACTCTTGGGCTAAACCTATTTTGATCCACTGAGACATGCCCGGTGATTGCACTAGAATTGCTTCTTGAGAAAATGGACTAGATAAGGGGTTTTGTTTTATCAATGAATTGAGCTGAAATTGCAGTGCTTCTAACCGATTCGATTGAATAATGTGCAGCATGAAGTTGATGTTCCGTAAGCATTTTTATCTTATAAGCAGTGTAAGGTATATTTAATTCAAAGCTAATCTTTTTTGTTAAATATTGTCACTAAAAACTAAATAATGGATACATTAAACATTATTAAATCTACCTATTAAAAATAAAGAGTCACTCATCATTTATTATTTGCTTTTTTGAGTTTGCTCTAAAGCCATTATTTTCTTTTTTACACTCAATAATTGTTGAAAGTTTTCATTATCTCTTGATACTTTTTCTAATTGCAATAACAACTTACTTGCACGAGTTAAATAGTTTATTTGTGCTTCATTTTCTTGATAAGCTTTTATTAACGCCTCTATAAGAGTGAGCTTAATGCTTACGTGCTTGGGATAAACATTCAATATCAAAGAAAGATCTGTAATAGCATCTTGGTAGTTATTATTATTGTAATGATTAACTCCTATTTGTTTTGCTTCCTCAGTTACTTTCTTACCATGTCGGCTTAGGGGCTCAATAACAAATTGATCTACTTTTAGCATTAAGGATGCCTGATCTACAAACCTTTCAACAATAGATAAAAGTAACAATTGTGCCTTTTCTTCCATGTTTAAGTGAGAGTATGTTTTTGCTAATTCTAATTCAATATCACCTGCTAAATTGTCACCTAAAGATGTACAAAGCGACAGGGCGATTTCAAGTTGCTTAGATGAATTTAATTTATTTTTATTTGTATATGATAAGCATGCTGATGCCAAAGATGTCAGTATATTATTCTCGGTACTTTTAAAATCTCTATCGATAATTGAGAGCTCTCTCATTGCATCTCTAGTATGGTTTTCTAATGACATTATATCTTTAGGATCAGAGTAATCTGAAACCACACGAGCGTAATCTAAGCCTTTTTGTGGCGTATGATGAACTGAATTTCTAGATAAGTTTAACGACTTTTTAAAGGCATTAATGGCCTTTTCATAATCAGTATTTTGCTCACAAATGTGAGCATATTCTTGCATTAAACTGATCGATCTTGGAGACGTTTCTATAGCTTGTTCTAACGTAAGCTTAGCCTGTTCAAAGTCACCTTGTGCTTTATAGCTTTTAGCTAACAATTCAAACCCCGGAATATATAAAGGATTATCTTGTAATAGCTTTTTAAGTATCGAAGTTGCTCTGTCAAATTGACGATATTGAATATAGACTTTGCTTAAACCAATGGCAGCCCAAAAGCAGTTTTCTATATTAATATATTGCTCACAGATTTCTTCAGTTGCAGCAAATTCTCCTAATTCAAAAAGCTGTTTAGACTTTATAGCTAAGCAGTCATGTATATATCTATTATTTTCTTTTATTTTTGTATCGCACAAAGTTAACACTAATTCTGGCGATTGGTGGTCTAAGGCCAGATATATTTGAGCTAGTTCTGATTTTTGGTCCATGGTCTGTAATAGACGTCGAAGTAATTCTTTGGTGGTAAAAGGTTTTGTTAGATAAGTATCCGGTTTATGTTCCATTGCACATAATACCATTTCTTGACTCGATTCGGCCGTGATCATTAAAACTGTACAAGTACGTTTAATTAAACCATTTACTCTCAATTCTTCAAGGGTTTGCTGACCATTTTTTTTACCTTCACCTAAGTCATAGCCTAAATAAATAATGTCATAATCATGCTCTTTGCAATTTGTTATTGCATCATAACTATTCCTAACACTATCAACTTGACCAATACCTAATGAAGTTGTTGCATTTTTTATTAAATCACGAAAAACTTTATAGCTCTCAATTATCAAAGCTTTCTTTTTTACAAAACTTGTTTCTAACATCTTTGATTTACTACCATAGAATTCAAGCTATAAGATAGACCATTACAGGTCGGCTATACTGCACTTCAATTTTAATTAAAGCGACTTTCAGACTAAACGTCATTAAATAGAGATGCAAGTATTACTCACTTAAACATACACAAGTAATTTATATAACGGTTTATTAAATTCATTGTTAAATATAGCATTTGTGTTTAATCTTTCATTACATTAGTTAATTACATTTTTATATGACGACTTTATATATAACTGGCGCTGGCGTAAGCGCCCAAAGTGGTATTCCCACTTTTAGAGGCGAAGATGGTTTTTGGACCATTGGCAGTGAAAACTATACACCACAACAAATGGCCACACGTGCCATGTATCAGCATAACCCTGAAGAATTCTTAAAGTGGTATTATCATAGATTTGTAACTTATCGCCATCATGGCCCAAACTCTGTACATCACTGGTTAAGTGATAAACAACTCATAACGCAAAATATAGATGGGCTTGATAGTAAAGCGGGTAATACAAGTTATATTTCAATTCACGGTCGTATTAATGAAATGACCTTATTTCATGAACAAGGTGAACCAGTAGATAGAATAACTGCACCTTGGGATCTCGTTGATGAAACAAAGCTAGCCGAGTCATTGCTAGATTTATTTAAAATTGCTAAACAAGGCCCACAACTTAATGTTTCTTTAAAGCCTTATGTATTGTTATTTGACGAATTTTATACTGAACTTTACCAAATAAATAAAGCCCAGCAACAGATGCTACATGCAGAAAAAATAGTCTTTATTGGTACTTCTTTTAGTGTCAATATCACGCAAATGGCCATTGAAATAGCAAGGGAATACAATATTCCCATTGAAGTTGTCGATCCTGAACCTTGCCATATATTACATTCAAATGTGATTTATCACACAATGACAGCCAGTGAATATATTACCAAAGTTACATAACCTGAGATGCTGTAATACGTTATTTGAAATAGAGACTGAACTCTTATCCAAACTTTAGGTTAATTCGTTTTACTTCTGTTTCGATATGCATTTTTTGCTTTTCGCCCTTTTTTATACAAAATTGGGCGAAGTAGGTTTCTTAATTTCGGAAACAAATACGAAATTGTGGTTAGGTAGGCACTTGATTTTGGCAAAATAATCTCAACGTCATCACCTTTGGCAACTTTTAAAATGGCATCTGATACCTGCTTAACCGTACTCATAGGCTGAGAAAAAACAATATCTTCAACTTTATCTATCTCTTCCATGATAAAACCAGTATCAATTGGCCCCGGTGATACTAACCCTATATTAATATTATGATTTTTTACTTCATCCGATAAAGCATAAGTAAATGCTCTTAGGCCAGCTTTAGTTGCTGAATAAGTTGCCGCTCCTTGCAAAGGCGTACGCCCTGCAAGTGAACCAACATTTACTATTGCACCAAAATTATTTTTTATCATATGGGGTAAAACTAAATTTGATAACACGATTGGCGCTTTAAGGTTAACATCCACCATACTAGCCAAATTGTCTGCATTATTTGCGCTTACATCACCTCTTGCATGAAAACCCGCGTTATTTATCAGTACATCTATGCTATTGAATTGCTTATTTATGTCTGAAATCATTTTTTTACATTGATTAAAGTCGATTACATTCATAGGCACCGCTATAACTTGTGTGATCTTTTGCAATTCTGAGGCGATGTCATTTAATGCTTTTTCTCCCCTTGCTATGAGCACTAAATTAGCTCCTAATTTTGCAAAATCTCTTGCAGTTTGTGCACCAACGCCTGCTGATGCTCCTGTAATGATTATAGTTTTCCCATCAAATTGATTCATTGATAGTTTCTCAACATATATAAATAAAATTAAAGTAACATGTATTTATTATGTAATTCATCATAAACATGATTTAAAGTAAGAATTAATTTCGTTAATTGATATAAAAAATACACTAACAATATGAACCGAGGAAGTCACAAAACGTTCAAAGTACCACTATACTTAGGGGTGTATTATATAGTTAGGTGGATTCTACTATGGAAGCTATCGTTGGCATAATTGCTTTATGCATTTTTACAGTCATCATGTATTTTTCAATGAAAATTTGGTCTCGATTCTTTAAAAAGCAACTACATCATTAATTAATATAATTGCTTAACATTGATTCTTTAGGTTTATTATCGTACACCATGCATAGCACGCTTTAATATAGGTGATAACAATAATAAAAACACACCTGAGCCAATACCTACCCACATTAAAAATTCAAATAATTGGGTATAGGTTTTTGCGGCCTCAAAAACATTAACTTCAGCTCCATTTGTTTCTATCGCTGCAAGCTTACCTAGGCGCATCGCAACTACTTCAGACAGTGCCGTAGCCAAAAACCACACTCCCATAGATAATCCTACTACTCTATGTATTGCCAGTTTTGTCACCGCAGATAAACCAACTGGAGATAAACATAACTCACCTGTTGTATGAATAAGATAAGCTAGTACTAACCACCATAAGCTAATTTGTCCTGCTTCATTGGGAAACTGCGCACCAAATACTAATACACCAAATCCAAGTCCCGCTTGAATGATCCCTAAAGCAAATTTAACGGGAATATTTGGGTTCAAATTATATTTATCAAGTTTCACCCACAAGGCTGCAAATGGCAGAGCTAATAAAATGATAAATCCTGCGTTTAATGAGCCAAACTGGCCAGCGGCAATTTCAACTCCTGCTAAATTACGATCAACAACACGATCAGCAAATAAAGTCATTGAACCTGCCGCTTGTTCAAATAAAGCCCAAAATACAATGGTTGAACCAATTAATACCATCAATACTATCATTTGCTGCATTTCTTCTTTTGTGCCTTTAAAGACTGCATATGCAATGAGCCCAACACCTGAAACCAGTAACAATACTTGCTGCGCCGCAAATACCATAGGTTCATGTTGTATTACCAACCAAAATACACTCAGACTCAATATAGATACAATATAAATTAAATGCTCCGTGGTTATAAAACCAAATAACTTTTTGTATAACACATCAGGGAATTCAGGCTCTGCCAGACCTTTTAAATATTTACCTCCTTTAATAAAAGTGAGTAAACCTATCAACATACCAATGCCTGCGGCCCCAAAGCCATATCCCCAACCATAAGCTTCCCCCAAATAAACACAAATAATTGTCGCAGCAAATGAGCCTAAATTTATACCCATATAAAAAATTGTAAAGCCAGACTCTCTTCTTGGATCATCTTTCTTATATAGCTGGCCGACGATTGTTGAAATATTCGGTTTTAAAAAACCAACACCAACAACAATGAGCGCTAAAGCGAAATAAAATATATTGAGTGCAGCTAAGTCTTGAATTTTAATAGTTTGCGTTAAAGTAGTACCTGCAGAAATAATTGAACCATCGTTTAATGTAATATCTGACTGTAGAATGGTTCCTGCGGCATATTGCACCGCTTGATGCCCCTCCACCGCCATTAATAAATGCCCTAAGCATAATAAAACACCACCAAACAGAACCGCTTTACGCATGCCTAAATACCTATCAGCTAGCATGCCGCCGATCACAGGCAATGCATATACTAAACCTGCATATGCGCCTAAAATCTCTAGACCTTCACCATCTGAAAATAAATGATATTTAGTCACATACAACAACAATAAATACTTCATGCCATAAAATGAAAAGCGCTCCCACAGTTCAGTGGCAAAACATACATATAACCCCTTAGGATGACCAAACAATTCATCTTCTGACTTATTTGAAGTCGTTGTTGCTTCTTCCATAAATGCACCATCTACTTATAGTCTTAACAAATATTATTCTAGTATAGATATAACTCGCCTCATTACGCCAAGTAAGCTGATGTATAATTAGCAATTTAGATAAAAACTACCTATCCAGTAATTTATTGCTATATTTTGTAATGACTGGAAGTGAACTTGGAAGTTAGCATGCTAGTATTAAAAAATTACTTATTAAAACATTTTGAACAATTTTTTATATTAATTATCTTAGTAAGTGTCTCTTCAATTGTTTACTTCTTCCCACACAAGCTGGCTTTTTTAAGTTTCTTCTTCATTCCCGTACTAATGGGCGCTTCATATTTAGGCACTAAACAAGCCATACTTGGTGCCTTCTTTTCTATTATTATTGTTTCAATGTATGCTTTTTATTTCCCTGATAAATTTATTGTAAAAAATGATTCTTTTTCATTATTTGCCAGTATATCTGTCTGGGGCGGTTTTTTAATTTTGAGTGGTTCCGTTGTCGGCTACTTAAACCAACAATTAAAAGAAAAACTACTTGAAGCCAGTAAAATGAGCAATGAGCTAGACGATAATACTGAGTTATTAAATAAAACAACCAGTGAATTGATCGAGTTTGCTAATAAATTTGAAGAAAAAGTGGCAGAACGAACTTCAACTTTAGAAAAATCAAAGCAAGAAATTGAAATTCACAAACATAAAATTGAAGATGCACTTTATTCAACTATGGATGCTGCTGTTGTTAAGTTAATGATAGAAAAACGTCTGCGAACAGAAAAACGCCGTATTAGCATTTTATTTTGTGACTTAGTAAGCTTCACTCTTTATTCAGAGCAACGGCGTGCTGAAGTTGTGATAACTGATTTAAATAATTATCTCGCTTCAATGGAGTCAGTTTTACTACTTTATAATGCTCATATAGATAAGTATGTCGGTGATGGCATTATGGCTGAGTTTGGTGCCCCAATAGACTATGAATGTCACGCTTTAATGTCAGTTATGTCTGCTTTAAAAATGCAAGAACAATTAGAACATGACGACTTTCCATGGCAAATGCGTATTGGTATCGCAACAGGAGAACCAATAATTGGATTGATTGGCCATAAACGACAATCATATACTGCACTAGGAGATGTTGTTAATTTAGCATCCAGAATTGAAAGCCTATGTAAACCAGGTGAAGTAACGATTGATGTTGATACTTATGAAGAAGTAAAACAATATTTTGAGATTGATTCAATTTACATTTCGGATAACAGATTAGAAATATCTACTGATTTGGCCGAAAAAATAGATAGAGAGTTAGTTATTTGGCATAAAAGAGAAACTGCACCACAAGCGTGTATTTTAGCAATATTGTACGAAGAAGGCGGTGATATTGATAAAGCTAAATCCTTCTATAAAAATGCGATGGATTTAGACCCTGATAATTCAGAAATAAAAATAAAATTTGCAGAGTTATCTATGGAGTCAGATATTGTAAAAGACGTGCCTATAAAAGGAAGAAAAAAACCTAGCCATCTATATAAAGTTATTTCAATAAAAAACCCTTTATTTAACTCTGAAATTGTTCCAAAAATTTTATTAGATATGTACCTTACTGAAGTTCAACGCCTTGTTAGTTACCCTGAAGATATCTTATTACCCGTTGAATGTTTAGATGGCTCTATTGGATATTCTCGAATTGTTGGTTTTCTAGCTTATATTATTGCGGATAAATTAAATCTACCTGATAACGATAAAAAAGATATTTTAGAAGCCGGATATTTAGCCGAAATTGGAAAGTCAATTGTACCACATCACTTATTAAACCGACGAGGTAGTTTAAACAAAGATGAGTTTTTGGAAGTAATCAAACATCCTCGAGAAGGCGTTAGAAAACTTAAAAGTATGGGCTATCAAGGTGAAGCAATGTTAAATTTAATTGAGTGCCATCATGAGTATTTTGATGGAAGCGGCTACCCTAATAGCTTAGCCGGCGCTGAGATCCCATTAGGCGCTAGAATTATCGCAATTACTGAAGCGTATACATCTCTGACTTCATGGCGACCTTATCGTGAGAAATGGGAAAGTCGTGCTGCATTTTCAGAATTACAAAAACATGCAGAAAATGGTAAGTTTGACCTAGAATTAATGCAAATATTTGGTCATATTTTACACGACAATAAAACAGATATTGAAATAACGCATTTAGCAGAAAAAATTATACATTAGACGTGTGAAATTTTAAAAGACTATAACGCCAGTAAATATATTACTGGCGCTTACCATTTTAGACCCTAAATTTATAAATCAGCATAGCCAAACTTTTGTTTTAATATCTTTAGCTCAGGTCGATAAGACCTATCATTTTTCCAACCAAAATCTTTCATACATTGTTTAGCTAAACCCTCTTTTTTCATATCCACTCTAACTTGATGAACTGAAGAGGTGTTATTACGACTCGCTGAAGTGTTTTGCATATTACAATTTTGTTGAGAATTTACATTACCTGAAACCGATGCCGTAGCTGTTTTAGCTATCGTGTTATTATTTGAGCATTGATTACTTACACCTCCACTTTTATAAACAGCATATTCTTCGCACCTTTGTGAATTAGACTTAAATTTTGCAATCACTTTTTGCTTCTCTGTTAAATAATCTTTTCGATATCTAACACAATCCTTAAATTGATCTCTATCATGCTCTAAACAATAATCTTGTGCATTTTTCATCGGGTTGGTGCTTTTACAAGCTACTAAGCTAAATATAAAACACAATGTAACAAGTTTTACTGAATAAATTATTAAGTGACTTTTCATAAAGTTTAACCTTTTAATAGTTTATCAATTGAATTGCGGAATTCTATTAACTTTAAATTTAGACTAATTTATTAATTAATAAACCTTTTCTATCTTCATCTTCTTTTTGAATAATCAAAGAAGCCTGTAACAATAAATTATTAATTTTTTGATCAGAGCTCCCTTGAGCATAATCAGTATCTAATATACGAGATCGAGAGGCACTGGCATTGATACTCGAAACCTCATAAGTCGATATTTGACTATTTAATCCATTTGTCTGAGCACCTAATGCCGTAGCATTGCTACTCACCACTTCTATAGCCTCACTTATCGCTAATTGTGTATTGGCAGGGTCGTTTGCGTCTAAACCAGAAATAAAACTCGACTCTCCTAGTGCTTGCTCAGCAATAATGTTGATTTCCTCAGTTAATTGGTCAAACTCACCTTGAATCGCACTATTTGAATATAAAGGGTTGCCTGATTGAATTGATAATTCATTTGCTCGAAATAATGTATTGGTAATTGAAGATAACTGAGTATCAATTACATTATTTAAATTAACCTGATCTTGTGTATTAACAGAGTGTCGGTTTAATTCGGTTATTTCAGCTGTTAATCGATTTGATATTTGCAGACCTGCGGCATCATCTTTTGCTGAGTTTATTTTAAAACCAGAAGATAGTTTTTCATTTTGCTCTTCTTGCTTTTTGCTAAGAAGATCTATTTGACTCATTGTTACTGTAGGTTTATTGATAGAAAATGTCATAAATAAGCCTTATGGTAATAAATCCATTCATACTTATAGTGTAAAACCTTATATC
>Ga0209396_1004982_pt1 | contig 12727 bp, 11 predicted proteins | sample GOMGulsemesocosm_6_FD_184638 | JGI IMG/M metagenome (GOLD analysis project Ga0209396, IMG submission 184638) | Methane-oxidizing microbial communities from mesocosms in the Gulf of Mexico - GOM8C Gulf of Mexico (SPAdes) (version 2) | ecosystem: Environmental > Aquatic > Marine > Cold seeps...
ACGGAATTCGACATAGCCGTGAAGCAACCTGCATAAGCTATCACTTGGTTGTTGATGATTTGTCATCGGCAACCTAACAACATAATTTGGAGAAGAAGATGAAACTAAAAACAAAGATTAAGGCTGCGTTAGCCACGTTAACTTTAACCACGACAATCACCTTGGCAAGTTTTAGTGCCGTTGCGGTTGAAGCTGACACTAACGCGGAAGTAAAAGGTAAGCAGATATTTACCGAAGTAAAAAGGCGTGATATTGGTTGGGGTAACAGCAAAGCCGATATGCAAATGATATTGAGTAATAAACACGGTCAAAAAAGTATCCGTGAAATTAAAATTAAAACCTTGGAACAGCAAAACGACGGCGACAAAAGCCTGACTGTATTTAACAAACCTAGAGATGTTAAAGGTACCGCTTTTTTGAGTTATTCTCATACAACAGGCGCTGATGACCAGTGGTTATACATGCCAGCTTTAAAACGAGTTAAACGTATTTCATCTCGAAATAAATCAGGTCCATTTATGGGCTCTGAGTTTGCTTTTGAAGATTTCAGTTCTTTTGAATTAAACAAATATCGCTACAATTTCCTCGGCGAAGAGCAACTGGACGGCAAGGATTGTTTTAAAGTAGAGCAGTTTCCTGTCGACGAAAACTCCGGTTATACCCGTCGCGTAGTCTGGGTAGATAAACAAGAATACCGAGAACAAAAAGTTGAATTCTATGATCGTAAAAATGCGTTACTAAAAACGCTTACTTTTGGCGGATACAAACAATTTATAGGTAACTTCTGGCGCGCACAAAGTATGAATATGGTTAACCATCAAAATGGAAAAAGTACCGAGTTGAAATGGTTAAATTATGCCTTCGACACAGGATTGACTGAGAAAGACTTTAATCGTAACGCGTTAAAACGTAAGAATTAAACTGATGTCTGTAATAAAAAGCGTTAGAACAATAGCAGTAGCCGCGATACTGCTTTCTCATACCGCTGTGGCGACTGAATTTGAATACTCAGGGAAAGTGGGCGTTGAGCAACGCCACTTTGTTGATGACAGCCAGTATACTAATCAGTTTGATGATACTCAGTTGTCATTTCTAGTCAATCCTGAACTGTATTGGCAATGGAATGATGGTGACGATAGTGTGACTTTTCAGCCATTTTACCGTTATGACAGCCAAGATGATGAACGAACACACTTTGATATTCGTGAACTGTCTTATTTGCACGTTGGTGATGACTGGGAGCTTAAAGCAGGCATACGCAAAGAGTATTGGGGCGTCACTGAATTTCAACACTTGGTAGATGTTATCAACCAAACCGATGGTGTTGACAGTTTTGACGGTGAACAAAAGCTCGGCCAGCAAATGGTCAATGTATCGCTCGTCAAAGACTGGGGTATCGTAGATTTATATTTATTGCCTGGTTTTAGAGAAAGAACATTTTCTGGTGAAGAAGGACGATTGCGTGGTCCACTAACTGTAGATAATAACAATGTCAGCTATGAATCTAGCGCAGGTGAAAACCATTTGGACTTTGCTGCACGTTGGACCCACAGCATGGGTGATTTTGATGTTGGTGCATACTGGTTTCACGGCACCAACCGTGATCCTCAGTTAACCGCCACTCAAGAGGGTGAACAGCAATTATTGCGACAGTATTATAACCAAATGGAACAACTAGGCTTCGATTTACAAGCGACCAAAGGGGATTTCCTGTGGAAGTTCGAAACTATTTTCCGCAGTACAAGTGATGAAGACTTTTGGGCAACTCAAGCCGGTTTTGAATATACCCATGTCGGTATTTTTGATAGTGCAGCAGATCTCGGGCTTTTGCTAGAACATAGCTGGGATTCTCGTGGTGAAGGTGATGACAATTCCGCTGGAGCTGCAATGCAAAACGACTTATTTTTTGGCAGTCGTATTGCGCTAAATGATATTCAAAGTACCGAGTTATTGTTGGGGATAGGTACTGATTTACAACATAGTGCCACCATGTTCATGGTTGAAGCTAGTCGCCGCTTAGGAGAGAGTTTCAAGGCCAGTTTAGATGTTAGAATCTTGCAAAGCAGTGATAGCCAAGAGGCGCTGTATTATCTAAGAAATGACGACCACTTGGGCCTAACACTGGAATGGTATTTTTAAGCATGTTTATACTTGCGAAAATATGGCATTAATATTTGCATTACTGCCGCATTAGATTAAATAAAGGAGTTTTCTTGGACTTAGCCACTGAAAACTCCCGATTATTAAACAAGTTACCTCTTTTAAATATAATTAAACCTGGTAAAGCACTCAGCCAATCATCTCCTAAAAATAAGACAATGGCCATAGCTGGCTAATATCATTTAATATTAATCAATCTCAAAAGCGACACTTTCTAACACAACCCCAAAAATAATACTAAACTCATAATATAATTATTATAAATTATTTATTAGGCATTAATTGGGGGAGAAAAATAAGTGAAGCCAACAGATACTTCTCACTATGGTCATTTTCTAAAAGTTGTTGATTGCCAACATGCCTGCCCTGCACACACGCCTGTTCCAGAATATATCCGCTTAATTGCTGAAAAGCGTTATACCGATGCTTATATGGTCAACTGGCAATCAAATGTTTTCCCCGGGGTACTAGGACGTGTTTGTGACAGACCGTGTGAGCCTGCTTGCCGACGAGGTCGCGTAGAAGAAAAGCCTGTCGCCATTTGCCGACTAAAACGTGTCGCTGCCGATAATAAAGCGGATATTCATCATTACATTCCTCAAACCCCAAAAGAAAAAAATGGTAAACGAATTGCTCTTATTGGCGCAGGACCTGCTTCATTGACTGTAGCAAGAGATTTATTACCGCACGGTTATGATGTGGTGCTGTTTGAACAAGATCCCAAAGCTGGCGGGATGATGCGTAGTCAAATTCCTGCTTTTCGCTTACCAGAAACTGTTTTAGATGAAGAACTTGATTATATTCTCAACATGGGTGTTGAAGCGCATTTTGGCGAAGAAATATCAAGTCTTCAAAACTTACTTAAAGCGAATTTTGATGCGATATTTGTGGGTACCGGCGCTCCTCAAGGACGATGGTTAAGCATCAAAGGTCATGAAAAAAACACCGGCCAGATAGATACCGGCATAAACTGGCTTTCAAACGTTACTTTTGGTCACAACGCTAGTGCCGAAAAACGAGTGGTGGTACTAGGTGGCGGTAATACAGCAATGGATTGTTGTCGCACCGCCAAGCGCCTAGGTGCAGAAGAGGTCACAGTTTTAGTGCGCTCAAGCTTCGAAGCAATGAAGGCTTCCCCTTGGGAAAAAGACGATGCGATGTCTGAAGGTATCGATATCAAACCTAATTATACCCCGCTTGAATATGTTTTTGAAAAAGGAAAATTCAAAGGTGTTTTATTCGATAAAGTTGCCTCTATTTTTGATAAGTTTGGTAAACGAACACTAGAGGCAACCGGAGAAACCTTACTGGTTGAGTGTGATCAAGTCTTAGTGGCTGTCGGTCAAGATACCGCATTTCCTTGGATAGAACGTGATATTGGGCTCAGATTTAATAAGTGGGGGCAACCGGCGTTAAATAAAGCCACCTTACAATCTACTATTCCGAACGTATTTTTTGGTGGTGATGCCGCTTTTGGTCCAGAGAACATCATCTCTGCAGTTGCCAATGGCCATCAAGCGGCTATTTCTATTGATTTATTTTGCCAAGGGAAAAATGCTGAATTAGAGCGACCAGAAGCCGGATTTAATTTAGTCAGCCAAAAAATGGGCATTCATGAATGGAGTTTTCAAAGTAAAATTAGTCAAGAAAAGCGTAAAAATGTCCCCCATATAGAGTGGCAAAAAGCAGTCAAAGAGCTTGCCACAGAAGTCGAGCTCGGCTTTGACGAAAAACTCGCAATGGAAGAAGCACATCGTTGTTTAAATTGTGATGTTCACACTGTTTTCACTGAATCAACCTGTATTGAATGTTCGGCTTGTGAAGATGTTTGCCCGATGGACTGTATTAACTTTGTTGAAGTAGACGTACATTCAAAAGTAGAGGTTAAACAACAAATAAATGATCAACTTCGTGTACAAGAGTTTAACCCTGAGCAAGAGTTACTGGTATCCGACAAACTGAAAACAGGCCACTTAATGATCAAAGACGAAGATGTTTGTTTACATTGCGGTTTATGTGCCGAACGTTGCCCTACGGGAGCTTGGGACATGAAAAAGCTCGTGATTGACAACCTTGAGGCGACAATAAAATGACCAATAACATTAGTTCAGTAACGCCCTGCACTGCCGTAAACGACTTTGTCGTACGGTTTGCCAATACCAATGGTACGGGCTCAGCCAGTGCAAATAACATGTTTGCCAAATCAATCTTACGCATGGGGATCCCCGTTAGTGCCAAAAATATTTTCCCTTCCAATATCCAAGGTATGCCCACTTGGTATGAGGTACGTATTAATGAAAATAATTATTTAGCTCGTCGTGGTGGAAAATCAGAGTTAGTGGTCGCGATGAATGCGCAAAGTTTAAAGGATGACATCGAAAGTGTGCAGTCTGGTGGCTTTTTATTATATGACTCAAGCAAACAGTTGTCCGATCATTATTTTCGAGATGACATTACCTTTCTCGGCATTCCTATATCGGCTATATGCCAGAAAGAATATCAAGATCCTCGCCAACGGCAATTATTTAAGAATGTCATCTATGTTGGCGCATTAGCGGCTTTTTTGCACATCGAATTTGATGTATTAAAATCCTTAGTTGGTGATCAGTTTAAAGGTAAAGAAAAACTCATCACCCCCAATATCTATGCCTTAGAGCTTGGCTATCAATACGCGCATAATCACTTTTCTTGTCCATTATCAATAAGAGTTGAACACCTAGATTTAATCAATAGCCGCATTATGGTTGACGGTAATACGGCGACTGGTTTAGGTGCTGTCTACGGTGGTGCCACGGTAGTGGGTTGGTATCCAATTACACCTTCAACCTCAGTGATTGAAAAATTCGCCAGTTATTGTGAACGACTAAGAATAGATCCCGCCTCGGGCAAAAAAAATTATGCCTTAGTTCAAGCCGAAGATGAATTAGCAGCGATAGGCATAGCCATTGGCGCAGGTTGGAATGGCGCTCGTGCCTTTACTGCAACCAGTGGACCCGGCATATCTTTAATGAGTGAATTTCTAGGCTTAGCCTATTTTGCTGAAATACCTATGGTACTGGTCAACGTACAGCGTGCTGGACCATCAACAGGTATGCCTACAAGAACACAACAAGCAGATGTTTTGGCCTGTGCCTATGCATCTCATGGTGACACCAAACAAGTCTTGTTATTTCCTGATAGTCCTTGCGAGTGTTTTGAATTTTCCGCTTTAGCGTTTGATCTTGCCGACCAATTACAAACACCTGTGATCATCATGAGTGATCTAGACTTAGGTATGAATGATCACTTAAGTGAAGAATTTACTTGGGATGACAACAAAATCTACAATATGGGAAAGGTATTATCTGCTGAACAATTAAATGATATTGAAAAGTATGGCCGTTATTTAGATGTTGATGACGACGGCATTTGTTATCGAACATTACCCGGAACCCACCCAGAAAAAGGCGCATTTTTTACCCGGGGCACATCCCGTAATGAATACGCAGCTTATACCGAAAAATCTGATGACTATGTGCAAAACATGACACGGTTAAATAAAAAGTTCGTCACCGCAAGTCAATTAGTGCCCCAAGCAGAAATTTGTCAAAGCATTCCTTTAGCCAAAATTGGCTTGATATATTTTGGTACTAGCTCCCATCCCATTGCAGAATCACAAGCACAATTAAAAGAGCATGGTTTGTCTGTCGATACTTTACGTATCAGGGCATTCCCGTTTCAAGCGCAGATCACCACGTTTATCGAAGCCTATAAAGAAGTCTTTGTTATTGAACAAAACCGAGATGGACAAATGCGCACTTTATTGATTAATGAATTAGAAATTTCCCCAGCTAAGTTAAATTCAATCGCCAATTGTGACGGTCTGCCATTAACTAGCCAATATATAGTGCAAGGGATCTTAAACACTTTATCTAATGAAGCATCCAATCAGCAGGTAGGATAAGGAAAACATATGAGCTTTGAAAAATCTTCATTTCGCCATCCTAGATTAGCAGTCAATGACCTCGGTTTAACTTACCGTGATTATGAAGGCAGTCTTTCAACGCTTTGTGCCGGTTGTGGCCATGACGCGATATCATCAGCAGTTGTTCAAGCTTGTTATGAACTTGCTATTGAACCATACAAGGTAGCAAAAATGTCCGGCATCGGCTGCTCTTCCAAATCACCGACTTACTTTTTAAATAAAGCCCATGGTTTTAATTCTGTACATGGTCGGATGCCTTCCGTTGCTACAGGGGCTAACCTTGCTAATCGTGAATTGATTTACATAGGCATGTCAGGTGATGGTGACAGTGCATCCATTGGCATGGGGCAATTTGCCCACGTAGTACGTCGCCAATTAAACATGCTTTATATGGTGGCAAATAATGGCGTTTATGGTCTAACCAAAGGACAACTTGCCGCTACGGCAGATAAAGGGACAAAAAATAAAGCGGGTGAACTGAGTTTATTTACCGATATAGACCTATGTGTCATGGCGCTACAGCTTGGCGCAACATTTGTAGCACGTAGTTTTTCCGGAGATAAAAAGCAACTTGTACCTTTAATAAAAGCTGCTATCAGCCATAGAGGTTTTGCATTTATTGATATTGTTTCGCCTTGTGTCACCTTTAATAATCAACCGACATCTACACGTTCTTATGATTATGTACATGAGCATATTAAAACCGCAGCTGTAGTTGATTTTGTTCCCGTTAAAAAAGAAATCACCAGTGAAGTCGCTGCCGGTGAAAGTGAAGACATTTGTTTGCATGATGGCTCTCTGATGCGCATTCACAAGCTTGATAAAAACTATCAGACAACCAATGCTGTACAAGCAATTGTTGATATAGAAGAATATAAAAAGAAAGGTGAAATACTCACTGGATTATTTTATTTAGACCCAACCGCCAGTCACTTTCATGAAATTAATAATACCAATGACGCACCGCTGAATAAACTCAATCAAGATGCCTTATGCCCAGGTTCTAGAATATTAAACGGTATTAACCAAAGTTTTCGATAAGAAATGTATTGATAAAAACTGATGGTAATTAAGCCTTCACATCTTTGATTATTATATTATGAAGGCCTTAGTCATTATTTTTTGCCTTTGAATCATTTAAAAGTACTTTTTTCATATAGGAAATATTCTCAATGGGTACCACTATAGCTTCCGTAGTTTTGACATTATAAAAATAAGTAAACCGACTAGAACTGCCTAGTAATGCAACGTTTGTTTCTACACTGCCATGTTGAGAGTCAGGCACTAAGACATTGTACTCATCCATATAACCATTTTTAATTTCTTCAGCATTATTTATCGCAAAGTCTTTTACAAAATACTGTGTACAAAGAACCATGAGAAAAATAAATAATAATGGGTCCGAATATTTAGGTTTTAAATTTTTTTCGACTAGATGCCCATAGCCTTTAAACCTCAATCTAAGCCAAATTTCTAACTTATAAGAAAAAAAATACAGTGTTAAAATTAAAACAAAAATAACTACTGACATCGGTTCTAAAATTGACGCTAATAAATAATCACTTAAGTCAGCAAATTTAAGAATAGCAATATCAAATTCAGCATAAAAATAATAGCTGTAAATAACGCCAATAATTGTCACCAAAAAATAACAAAGTGATAATAGTAACGTTGGGTGATCTCGATAATAATTCTGCAATAAATTATCCATAATTAACTTTTGTTTTTATATTTTTTACCAGCATACCAGAAAGTATTGGTGTTTCCTGACTTTAATTTTCTGGCAAATTCATAAAGATACATTACCTTTAATACTAAGCGTGATTTTAGAGAATACTACGCAATGGTCATAAAACAGGCTAAAGTGAACACTTGTAAGTATATATGACTTTCAACATTATAATAAAACGACCAAATAGGCTTAAAATAAAGCAATGCTTAGAAGTTTAGCGATAGATGACTTAAAAGTGGGTATGTTTGTTAAAGACATTATCCTTAAAAACAGCAACCACAAAGTTAAAAATCAAGGTGTGGTTAATTCAGCCAGAACCATCGACTTGCTTAAAAAGCAAGGGGTGGAGCGCGTTATTATTGAAGATTCCCCTGACGATGAAGAAAATAAAACACAGCCCATTGGCGAGCTATCATTAGCTGAAGAGTTTTCTCGTTCCTGCGAAATTTATCAACAAGCCAATGAGGAAGTAAGACAACAATTACTCAATGCTTCTATGGGTAAACCATTAAGCCCTGAGTCGATGACTTTACTGGCAGGTGAAATTACCGACTCAGTTTTACGCAATGAACATGCCATCACTATTTTGACCTGCATTCGTCAGAAATCGAATTACCAATGGGAACACGCTATTAATTGTGCGGTACTTATTTGTGGATTTGGCCTATATTTAGGCCTGAAAAAAAAGACAATCAAAGAAGTCACCTTAGGTGCTTTATTGCATGATATTGGTACCGCTAAAGTTTCAAAAGCCATTTTAGACAAAGATGGTTCACTCACAGAAAATGAAATGTCTGTGGTAAAAAAACATGTGTTCTGGGGCATTGAATTAGCAAAACGTGAAGGTTTTTCCAGCCCTATTATTATCGATATGATAGTCAATCACCATGAAAGATTAGACAGTTCAGGTTATCCACGAGGAATCGCCGGTAATAAGCTATCTAAGTTATCGCGGATAATAGCTATTGTTGATGTATATGATGCGATGACAGGCGATAAACCCTATCAAAATGGTTTGTTACCTCAAGCGGTTTTACGCTATTTATTAACTGAAAAAGAAAAGTTTGACGCTGAACTTGTACAACAATTTATTAAATATTTAGGCATACATCCCGTAGGTTCTTTAGTAAAGCTTTCTAATGAAAAGCTAGCTCTCGTAATTGAAAATAACCGGGTAGATCCGTTAAAACCTAAAGTTAGAACCATATTTAGTTTAAAGTTAAATCATTATACGACTCCCGAAGAGTACGACCTTAGTGAAGAAGCGTTTACTATCGTTGCCGCCATTCAAGCTAGTGATTATCAAATCAACTTAAATAAAGTCATCAAAGATATGGTGAGTTAAAATCGAAAGGGTGATGATATGGTACGGTTGGATTTTGGGTGAATTTGTTAGGCTAAAGCCCAACCTACAAAATTTTCATTCATTATTGACTTAATATGTGGCAACAACACCGTCTATAAATATCCGCTAAAAAAGACATAAAAAAACCACGCGATGCGTGGTTTTTAATAAGGTAATTAACAATGAGGCGGTATTAAGGCGTCATCATTTCTTGATCTGCACCTTCTTTTTCAATCACTTCTGGAATCAAGTCTTCCTTAGAAATACCTAAACTTAGTGCTACTGAACTTGCTACATAAATAGAAGAATAAGTACCAACAAAAACACCAAACAATAATGCCGTAGCAAAACCATGAATAAGTGCGCCACCTTGGAAGAACAACGCCCCTAATACTAATAATGTGGTGATTGAAGTAATAAAAGTACGGCTTAAAGTTTGAGTTAATGACTTATCAATGATCTCAGATGGGCTACCTTCACGAATTTTTCGAAAGTTTTCACGAATTCTGTCTGAAACCACAATAGTATCGTTGAGTGAATAACCGATAACAGCTAGAATCGCCGCTAGTACCGTTAGATCAAACTCTAAGCCTAAAGCGGAAAATAAACCCAAAGTCAGCAAGACATCATGAAATAACGCAAAAACAGATCCTAATGCAAAGCGCCATTCAAAACGAAAGGCAACATACATTAGAATACAAATCAGCGCTGTTAACATCGCAAGTCCACCTTGCTCGGTTAATTCATCACCTACACTAGCACCAACAAATTCAATACGGCGCATTGCAAGCGCTTGACCAGTACCTTCTTGTAAAATAGCTAAAATTTGGTTTCCTAACATTTCAGCTTTTACATCATCACGTTGCCCTAAACGGATAACAACATCGCGGCTGGTACCGTAAAGTTGCACCATAGCATCATCATAGCCATTGCTGTCCATGACTTGACGAATTTGTTTTAGATCTGCTGCTTGCTCAAAGCCTACTTCAATTAACGTACCGCCAGTAAAGTCTAAACCAAAGTTTAGTGTATTAACCACTAATGATGTTAATGAAGCCAACATCAGAACAATACTAAAGACCATCGCTGTTTTGCGATGCTTCATAAATTCAATAGTTTCTTTCAATTTTAATAATTGCATGCTCAAATTTCCTATATTGAAAGTTTATCGAGACGTTTACCGCCCCACATTGCATTTACGATAGTACGAGTACCAATAATTGCCGTAAACATTGAAGTAAGAATACCGATGGATAACGTTATCGCGAAACCTTTAATCGGTCCGGTACCGACAGCATATAAAATTATTGCTGCAATTAACGTAGTGATGTTCGCATCTAAAATAGTGGAAAATGCCGCATCATAACCTTGATGAATCGCTTGCTGTACTGTTTTACCAGCACGTAGCTCTTCGCGAATACGTTCAAAGATTAAGACATTGGCATCAACTGCCATACCAACGGTTAAAACAATACCTGCCATGCCCGGTAACGTTAATGTTGCACCAGGGATCAGTGACATCACACCAATGATTAAGACTAAGTTTGCACCTAACGCTATATTGGCAACGACACCAAAGGCGCGATAATAAACCAACATAAATAAGAAGACTAAAGCAAAACCACCCATGATTGCCTGAAAACCTAATTGAACATTTTCAGCACCTAATGTTGGCCCAACGGTGCGTTCTTCAACAATTTGAATCGGAGCGATTAGAGCACCAGCACGCAGTAATAACGCTAAGTTATGCGCTTCTGCTTGAGTACCCGCTCCCGTTATACGGAAGGTTTTACCTAAGCGACCCTGAATAGTTGCAACACTGATAATCTCTTCAATTTTTTCAAAAATGGTATTGCCTTCAGCATCAACTCTGTCGGTAGGTTTATACTCGATAAATACCGTAGCCATAGGCTTGCCGATATTGTTTTTAGTAGCATTTGACCACTTACTACCACCGGGTGAATCAAGGGTAATATTAACTTGTGGACGGGAATACTCATCAAAACTAGAACCAGCATCAACAATATGATCCCCGGTAAGCATGACACGTTTTTTCAATAACTGAGGACGACCATCTCTTTCATATAATAACTGTGAACTTGCTGGTACACGACCATTTAAGGCACTTGATAAGTCCCCTTCAGAGTCAACCATTCTAAACTCAATGGTAGCGGTAGCATTTAAAATTTCTTTTGCTTTAGCCGTATCTTGTACACCTGGTAATTCGATGATGATATTTTTTTGACCTTGGCGCTGAACCAATGGCTCAGAAACACCTAGTTCATTAACACGATTACGAATAATAGTGATGTTTTGTGCTAACGCATATTCACGAATTTCTTTGAGTTTTTGCGGCGTCATTGTCACGCTTAGCGTTAATGTGTCGGCATTATCTACAAAAACATAGTCGCGATAGCGTTTTTTCAAAAACTTAGTACCGCTCTCTAGATCTTCAGCTTTTCTAAACTGAACATCAATGGCATCACTGACTTTTTTAACACTACGGTAGCGAATTTTCTCACCACGTAAATCTGTACGAAAATCACCAACCATTGACTGCTGCGCTTTAACAATGGCTTCATTCATATTAACTTCCATGGTGAAACTTACGCCACCACTTAAGTCTAAACCAAGCTTCATTGGCACGCCGCCAATGCTTGCTAACCAATCAGGGGTTGCAGGAGTTAAGTTCAAAGCAACCGAAAATTTATCTCCTAAATTTTCATCTATCAAATCACGGGCTTTTAATTGATTTTCAGTATCCTTGAAACGGGCCAGTACTTGGCCATTTTCTAAAGCAATATTTAAAAAATCAATTTGCTGCTCAGTTAACTGCGCTTTAACAGTATCAAGTGTCGTTACATCTGCTTCAACACCACGTAACCCTGAAATTTGCACCGCAGGATCTTCTGGGTATAAATTTGGTAAAGCGTATAAAGCACCGATGCAAACAATGAAGAGCACCAATAATTTTTTCCATAATGGAGAATGGTTTAACACAATGTCATCCTATTTTAATAAACTCGTTATAATATTTTAGTCAAACTCGTTTGGGTTAACTTAAAAAAGCACGCTGTTGACAGGTGTCAATGCGTACCTTTTAAAGTAAAATAACGCCAAAGAGTAACAAAAACAAATTATAAGTTTTTCATTGTACCTTTAGGTAATACTGCATTTACAGCACCTTTTTGTACGGTAACTTCAGTACCTTCAGCAATACTGATCACTAGAAAGTCTTTTTCGTCAGATACTTTAGTTATTTTTCCCACTAAACCGCCTTGAGTTAATACTTCATCACCTTTAGTAAGTGCTGACATCAAACCTTTATGCTCTTTTACACGTTTAGCTTGTGGACGGTAGATCATAAAATAAAATACCAAACCAAAAACGGCTAACATGATGATCATTTCCATGCCGCCACCTTGTTGTGCTGGTGCTGCTGCTGCATGTGCTGTACCGATTAATAAACTCATAACTTCCTCTTATACTTCTTATATTAAATGATAATTTTTTTTGTTTTATAAAA
>Ga0209396_1004987_pt1 | contig 12725 bp, 8 predicted proteins | sample GOMGulsemesocosm_6_FD_184638 | JGI IMG/M metagenome (GOLD analysis project Ga0209396, IMG submission 184638) | Methane-oxidizing microbial communities from mesocosms in the Gulf of Mexico - GOM8C Gulf of Mexico (SPAdes) (version 2) | ecosystem: Environmental > Aquatic > Marine > Cold seeps...
CAATGGGCTCAAAATATTCCCCTTCAGTTTCAATAAACTCTTTTACTAGCTGCACAGGTAAATCTTTACGTTTTACGTTAACACCACCAAGTGCTTCCATGAATTCGCACCAATTACCACTATCCGTAGCAGCCCAAACTGACGCGATATTTACATCAGCACTTAAAGCGAGCCTTCTAGCTTCTCGCCAAATACTGACAGGTGGCCCACCAAACTGTTGAAACTGACGAATCCCCCACAAGCTTGACCATTCATTAACCCGCAATGCTGCTTCATTCGCAGGATTACCATGTTCATCTTTATCAACACCGAAACCATCAATATTTTTAGATATATATTTCGCGATATAACCAACAGCAGAGCCTTTTGATTTGTTGATAGGCTCAACGGTAAAACGATACTTTTGAGCGCCTGTTTCATCACCATCGACTTGTAGAGCATAAAAAGAGAATGAAGCCCGTAATGCTTCTCGTTTTTCTGGTTTAACAAAAACAAGAATATGCCAATGCGGTGTAGCATCATGATGTGGCTCGGAAACTCTAAAGCCAAAGTACTCAACACCCAATCGAGCGAGTTGTGCGCGACATTTAGCCCATTGGTCACATAAGTATTGATTGGCTTCTTTAGGTGTTGTGCCATCAAACTTTTCGTTAGCTCTGCCATTGTTGTGTTCAGCGTGCATACGAGAGGGACACGTAATGGTTAAAAAATCAGCGACAAACCCATGTTTATCACCATAAACTTCACAACCATATAATCGAGACATGAGCTCATTACGACGATTGATAGGATTAGACGTTGTGCTATTGGCGATATCGGTTAAATCAACACAATCACCGTCTTCATTAACCAACTCAAGTCCGTCCATAAATAATTGATTACGGCGTTTGTTTTCACGCCCTTTTTTAAAGTTGGCATCTGTCACGTATATCTGGCTTTGTTTTGATATCAAATGAACATGCTGTGAAACACGTTCAACCGAGACACTGTGCAATTACCTGAGTTTTTTACACCACCATTTATCACACGCATAACGAGCAATATCACCATCAATCGATTTACCTTGTCGTGGATTGATAGAAAAACCCTTGAGAATAGCCTCTAATCCCATAAGGACTTTTTCTTTTGAGTCATCTTTATCTAGCATATTGATGCAAGTCTGAAGACAATGACTTGCTTGAGTTTTTGCGACTAATGATATTTGTGTATCCGACCAAGTGACATCCACAGGCATTGATTTACAAAAATCACATAACGCTCTTAAGTAAGTGTTTGCTTGAAACTCACCTTTCACAGGTGATTTCAGTAATCGGTTATATGTGTTCTTAGCTATCACACGACAATTAAATGGAATGCTAAGTAGTCTTTTACCAATAAACGTTTTATTGAGCTTGTCATCAACATTAAATTCGTCAACGAGAAAGTGCTCACTTTTTACAGCAAGCTCTGAGCTAGTTAAATCAAAATCTTTTGTTGTTAGAAACTCAACTTCATTAGCAGAGCCTTGTCTCTCGTTAACGTTAACGAAACTTTCCTCTTTCGTTATATTAACGGAATTGTGTTGTTTGCTAGCAAGGCTGTTATTTTCGTTAACGGAATTTGAACAAGCATTTATGGCATCCGTTTTTTCGTTAACGGAATGCATTTCCGTTAACGGTTTTTCTTCAAGTAATGTATTAGGCATGAGGCTTCCCCTCATACCCAAGCATTTCCCTTAATTGCGTTAAGGTAATTTTTCTCGTTAATGGTTTATTTGATTTATTTGAAATCGGCTTATTTAAAATGAGTTGATTTAAACACTCATGCGTTTGATGGCTTTTGGGATGTTTCGATAATTTAGACATGCTCACCACCTACAGACTTTTGCCCTAAGTGCTGCATCCGAGAAAAACTATCTAGCCAGTTATCTAAATCATCTTTCATATAACGAACGGCTCGACCGATTTTGATAAACGGTGGCGCTGGTGTTCTATTTTCTCGATTTCCTTCCATACGTGATTGACGTAAGAAAGAACGACTCATGCCGATATATTCAGCGGTTTCTATTTCGGATAATGCGCGTTTCACAACGTCCATTTTGACCATCCTGTTTGTATTTCAAAGTATATTTTTGTTGATCAAGCTTCGCAGCGGAATCAACGCCTTTTCCAAACTATTTTTATAAGCATTTATGCGTTTTTACAACCCCTAGAAATGAAAAACCCGTTAACGGAATTTTTAGGGAAAAATAATAATGATTTTCTGTTGATTTGCAGGAATTTGAATTGAAGGTACGAGATATTACTGAGGAAAAAGACAGACAGTCATGCCGATTTTACGGTCATAAAACGCTCACTTTTACCACATACAGGAATAAAATTTGAAATTAAAAACTTAATTATTACGCTCACTTTTCCAGGTATAGCGGACTTTAGCTGTATTTTTCTATGGCATTTTCTCCCCCAAGGCGGCTTAGAAACTATAACGTAGTGGCAAAAATCACTTAGCCACTACAACTAATAATTATGCGTATGTAGACTACAATTAGAATGGTACGGGAATTCATCGAATGATTATCCCTATCCGGTCGATAAAAGTAGATTAAGTGGATTTACCTGCGTAGATGTACGCCTTTCTTCTTTTATTACTTCTGTACTTCTGGAGGTTGAGTATCATGAAAAGATTAATTACCTTAATACTGCTGACCTTAATATCTTGTCCATTGTACCCTCAGGAAAATGATGGAAGTTTATTTCATTTGGGGCTTGAGGAATTATCAAAAATAGTCGTGGTTGTTGCGTCAAAAAAGAAAGAATATTTGCATGATGCCCCCAGTATACTCAGCGTGGTTACCGCCGAAGAAATTAATGCCTCTGGGGCTAAAAACCTACTTGAGGTGCTGGGTAAAGTAACCAGCATACAACCGACTGGGTCCAACTTTTTTCCAAATAACATGGCAAATATTCGTTCAGCCACCTTAACCCACAGTGCAAATCACATTTTAATACTCATTAATGGTCGCCCTTTTAGAGACAGTGCTATTGGAGGGCTAAATTTTTCACTGTATCTGAGTTTTCCACTACTAATGATTGAGCGGCTAGAAATCATCAGAGGTCCAGGCTCTATTCTTTACGGCTCTAATGCTTTTTCCGGGGTTATTAATATTGTTACCAAAACAACACAGACCGTTGAAAAAACGTCGGTACAAGTGTCCACCGGCTCTTTTTCAACCCATAATATCAATGCAATGGTACCTTTGAACGGCGAAGAGTTTGAGTCGATCTTCGCGGTAAAACTGCTATCCTCCGATGGTTGGAATATGGAGTTAACAGATGCAAATAATGTTTCAGGTAGCTTAAAGCGTAGTGAAGAAAGTATTGGCGTCAGCTATTGGGCAAAATACAAGGGCTTGAACTTCAGCTCTCTCTACACAGAAACAGAACAGGGCATAACGGGTATTTCAGTGCGTTTTCCTGAAGATAAAGTTTTTCTTACTAAATTCTTTGCCGATATTGGTTACACGCAAGAATTCAAGAATAGTTGGCAGGGACAATACAACTTAACTTATAACCGGTTAATTAAGATTATTAACGATAATCCTTTCCCTGGCGTAAAGCCTGGGTATGCGAGTGATTATTTATTAGAGGCGACCTTTCAAGGACCACTGCCGGTTAAAAATTTAAACATGCTTATTGGTGGCTCTGCTGAACATCACGACGGTCACCTGATTTCAAGAGGTATTCGTTATACGACGAGATGGTACAGTGGTTACCTGCAATTTGATTATGCGGCAACAGACTCCTTGCGACTAGTTGCGGGAGCACAATTGAGTAAACCTGAGGAAGTTGCTGCTGTATTATCACCTAGGTTATCAGCAGTCTATAAGATTAATGATGCTTGGGGAGCTAAGTTGCTTTATGGAGAAGCCTTTAGATCGGCTTACGATACCGAGCGTTTTGTCTCGCTAAGTAGGTTAATTGGTAACCCTAATCTTAAACCAGAAACGATTGCCACCACAGACTTACAATTGTACTACAACTCTGCTGATACCTATGCTGCGCTGACCTACTATCATAGTGAAATGAAAGATATCGTGACTAAAGTACCGATTCCAAACGACCCACCGAAGCAACAGTATATGAACGCGGGCGAAATCACCTTCGATGGCGTTGAGCTGGAAGGTAAAATAAATTTCAATGACAACTGGCAGGCTACGGGCAGTGCAAGCTGGCAGGAAAACGAAAGTGATACTGGCATTAAAGGCTCTACTTTTACGCCTAACTGGATGGCAAAACTGGGTGTAACTTACGACTCCAATACTGGCTATCAAGTCGGTCTGTTTGATACTTATTATGGTACACCAACCCCTATTTCTGTGGTCAATGACTCGGTGTTAGATAACAATCCAACAGCGGAGTCTTATCACCTGCTCACAGCAAACATTAATGTAGACTTAAACAAAATTATGCAACTATCAGGCTCTACTCATTACCAATTGTCTTTCTTTCTCGACAATTTATTAGATGACGATATTCATATGCCTGAGATTAACCGACAAACCGTTAATACCTTACCAGCGCATTCGGAGCGAGCTTTTTATGCGCAGGTGCAAGTATCTTTTTAGGCAGGCTGAGTTGTAATAGGGGTAGATGGATCTGTTGAGATAAGTCTATCGACCTCGTTAGGTCATCTAACTGGCCCACAGCTGACCTGGACAAACACCGCAAATTGCTAAATATTACTTCCGGTTTGCGCACGGAGGAGTCTTTATTCTTGAATTAATTAATGTCAGCTCTTCGTATCTTTGCTGACCTAATCTACTGCACGATTAGGTCAAATCCAAAATTGAAAAGTTTCAGATAAAATACGAGCTACTACAAATAATCGTTGTTATAGGACTCAATTAACTCAAATACATTAGATAATAATTCTTTAACCGCTTCTTCTGCTTTTTTAGCATCTCTTGCTTTGATATATTCATAAATACGGTTATGCATAGCAATATCACCGGATTTTCCTTGAGCCGCGTTGGTATATCGAATACTGACTTTTAAAGCCGTGCTGATAAAGCCTGTCAACCTATACAAAAACGGATTACCACTCGCTTCAAGAATGCTGGTATGAAAAGCTATATCTGAATCTAGAGGGTCATCTAATCCTTTGTCGGCCGCTTTCATTCTTTCAAGCGCGTGTTCTATTTTTTCAAGGTCGGCGGGAGTAGCATTCTTCGAGGCTAAAGAAGCTGCCTGTATTTCAATTGAAACTCTCACTTCAGTAAAAGACTTTAATAATGAGATTGAAGGATTACTTGAAAGAATCCAGCGTAATACATCTTCGTCAAACATATTCCAATTTGATTTAGATAAAACCACAATGCCTTTTTTACGAATTGATTTTATTAATCCTTTTGCATACAACATTTTAACGGCTTCTCTCAATGCACTTCTACTTATTTGAAGTTCTGCGCTCAAAGCTATTTCAGTTGGTAACACCTCACCGACTTTATACTTACCTTTTATGATATCTAAACCCAATTTAGTGGTTAGGTGGTAAGTTAAGTTACGAGGTTGATGATCGCTCAAGTATTGATACTCTATGTTATTGGATTAATATGTATGATTTAATCATATAATGCTTCATATTCAAAATTTAATTTAGTCTTTTTGTTAATTAAAAACAGTTATGGCATCTAAAATTACTTGATTGCCATTGGAAAAATAAGGTTGTTCGTTCTCTGCTAACGCACGAATTAGCAGTTATCTCAAATTCACATATCACTCAAATATTTTAATAGAGCTAACACGAGTGACACTCTTCCTTTTTAAACCGATAATAATAATCCATAACAACAGTTCGAAAACAAGTATCTCAAAGTCTTCAATTATATTATTAAACTGACGTTTAAATACTATACCTCGAAGATAATAAGTGTATTATGTATTACAAATAACATTTATTAAAAATTTACATGAATATGCATCATCTTCGAGAAAATCCATTTATTGCCATTTTAAGGGGCTTACAACCAACTCAAGCTGTTTCGGTTGGGAATTTATTATACGAAGCAGGATTACGGGTTATCGAGGTTCCTTTAAACCGACCAAATGCATTTGAAAGCATTCGCTTGTTAAAAGAGGAACTACCTTCAGATTGCTTAATTGGTGCAGGAACCGTTATTTCACATCAGCAATTAGATCAATTGATTGAAATGGGTATCAAATTAGCTATTTCTCCTAACACTAATGAAGCACTGATTAAAAAGTCCTGTGAGCAGAATATGATTGCAATGCCTGGTTTTATGTCGCCAACGGAAGCATACATTGCCTACAGAAACGGTGCCAGAATGATGAAGTTATTTCCAGCAGCAAGTTTAGGAGTTAATCATTTAAAGGCTGTTTTAAGTATTTTACCAGAAGATGTCGACGTAATCGCTGTAGGTGGCATTGACCCATTAAATGCCAAATCTTGGTTAGATGCTGGTGCTACAGGGCTAGGAATAGGCAATAGCTTATTTACACAAGGTGATAGTTATCAAGAGAGTAAAGCTAAAATCCTAGCTTTCAATGAAGCCATAAGCGGAAAACGATAGCGATCAATCATTTTTAATAAACTCATTAGCCTTTTTTAAAAAGGCATCTATACAATATTATTTTTGTTATGTATGATAAATACCACATAATGAAGTTTTTGAGCTGAAGGGCATTTGAGCTCTGGTTGAGGAAGCCACTATGGATCATGATTTTGTAATTGTTGCAGATTGGGGAACAAGCTGCCTTAGAGCATTTTTATGCAAACTAAATATAGAAGAAAATCTCAAGGTCATTGATTCTTTTGAAGGTAGTGGCGTTAAAACAATAAACGGTCAATTTGAGGAATACTTATTAGCAAAAATTGATCATTGGCGACAAGCATATGGAAATATACCTCTAATTTTATCAGGCCAGATAGGCTCCTCTATTGGTTGGAAAGAAACCCGTTACCTTGCTTGTCCTATTTCTCCAGCAGCGTTAGCCGATTCTTGTTTGAGCTTTAAAGCAAAAGAACACCCTATATATATTGTGCCAGGTGTTAGCTTCGAAAAATCAGGTACATACCCTGATGTAATGAGAGGTGAAGAGTTGCAAGTACTAGGTTGGTTACAACTCGATGCCAAACATAAAATAGGGAAACATTTGCTTTGCTTGCCAGGAACTCATACCAAGTGGGTTTATGTTGAAGATGGTGAAATTAAACACTTTAAAACGGCGATGACAGGTGAACTATTTGATATGTTGACTAACCACAGCATTTTGATTCAACAAAAATCAACTCACTTTTCAACTGAACATTTTCTTGAAGGCATAGAGTGCTCAAAAATTAATAACTTCAGTAGTTTGTTAAATGACTTGTTTAGTGTGCGTAGTAAGCAGTTATTTGGTGAATTAAATGAAGATACTTCTATGTCGTATTTATCAGGAATATTGATAGGTAGTGACGTTAAAGCTGCCATCAATATGGGCATGTGCCAAATGAATGAGTTTGACAAAGTTGTCATTATAGGTGCTACAAAGCTTAGCCAACATTTTTCCCAAGCGTTGTCGAAATTTTCCATTGAAAGTCAATTATACGATGTAACTCAAGCGTCTTTAGCTGGGTATTACTTATTATGCACAAACTTATTTGGCGCTAAAGCTACTACTTATCCGTAAATACACACAGAAAATAGACCTATTAATTAGTCTCTTTAAGTTGGAAAAAGAAGAATCATAAAATGAAGAAAAACATACAGCTACTATTTATTGCTCTTATACCCTTATATATATCCGGCTGTGATACTAATGACAGCCAAACTAAAGTTACGGCATTAGAAACGACTTCAACAGACTTAAGTCGTGATACGAGTGTTGACTGGGAAAATCCAGAAGTTATTGAAATTAATAGGCTTGCTGCTCGTGCTACTTTTACGGCTTATGAAACTATCGCGTTAGCTAAAGCAGAAGATAAAACAGCTTCTGAGTTTGTTTTATCATTAAACGGTCTTTGGCAGTTTAATTGGGTGAAAAGCCCTAACGATCGTCCATTAACCTTCTGGAAAAAAGGTTTTGATGCTTCAAGTTGGGGCTCTATTAAAGTGCCAGGCAACTGGGAGCGACAAGGCCATGGCACTCAAATTTACGCTAATGTAGATTATGCTTTTCCAGCTAATCAACCTTATATCCCTCATGATAATAACCCGGTTGGTTCATACCTTAAAACGTTTGACGTACCGTCTACATGGGAAGGGCGTAAAGTTTTTATTGAGCTAGGTGCGGTAAATTCTGCTTTCTATATTTGGGTAAATGGGAAGAAGGTCGGTTATAGCCAAGACTCAAAATTACCTGCTGAATTTGATATTACTGAATTTGTTACTGTTGGCGAAAATAGCGTTGCCTTAGAAGTATACCGTTGGTCGGATGGCAGTTATTTAGAAGATCAAGACGGCTGGAGTTTAAGTGGTATTGAACGTGATGTTATTGTTTATTCTACACCTAAATTACATATCAAAGATTTTACCCTCGTTGCAGACTTAGATGCTACATACACTGATGGTATATTTGAGCTGGCAATTGACCTTGGCATAGATGAGAAGTTAACTAGCGGTGCCCATTTAACAGCCACGTTAAATGACGGTAAAAAAGCAATATTTACTGAAAGTAAAAAGCTATCAAGCACTGAAAAATCCGTTAAGTTTACTAGTAAAGTTAACGATGTTGCTAAATGGAGTGCAGAGTCACCCAAGTTATATAACTTAATCATTGAATTACATAATCAAGAAGGTGAGTTACTACAAGTGATCAGCCAAGATGTTGGTTTTCGTAATCTTAAGATGCAAGGTGGCCAATTTATCGTTAATGGTAAACCAATCACCATTCGTGGTGTCAATCGTGTTGAGCATCATATGACTGGTGGGAGAACCATTACTAAGGCTGATATGGTTAAAGATATTGAGTTAATGAAAGAGCTTAATATTAATGCCGTACGTACGGCACATTTCCCAAATGACCCTTACTGGTATCAATTGACCAATGAATACGGCTTGTACGTATTAGACGAAGCTAATATTGAATCGCATTATTATATGCGTAAAGGTAAAAAAGCTAAAAACAAACCTGCACACCAGTTAGGTTTTAAGCCTGAATATGAAGCGGCACATTTAGCTCGTATCACTCGAATGGTTGAGCGTGATAAAAATCAACCGTCTATTATCTTGTGGTCTATGGGTAACGAAGCCGGCCTCGGTCCATCCTTTGAAAAAGGTAGCCAATGGCTCAAAGCCAATGATCCTACCCGTCCGGTAACCTATGGTGGTCATGAAGGAAACCCCGGCCATACAGTCATTGATTATGTAGATATTTATACACCTATGTACGATGACATCTGGCAAATGGAAGATTTCTTAGTCAAATACCCAAACATACCAATGATTCAAGCTGAGTATGCTCATGCAATGGGGAATAGCTTAGGCAATCTAGATGAATACTGGCAGTTAATTTACTCGGAAGAGCGATTACAAGGTGGTTTTGTTTGGGATTGGGTTGACCAAACTTTCTTAGAAGTAAATGAACAAGGTGATGAATATTGGGCTTTTGGTGGCGATTATAACGAGTCAATAGTTGAAAAAAATGGCAGCTTCTTAGCTAACGGTGTTATTCAACCAGACAGAACCTTAAACCCACATGCTTATCAGCTACAAAAAATTTATCAGCCAATGCAATTTACCTTGATGGATGAAATAACGGGCACGGTTGAATTACTTAACCGTTATGACTACATCAGCCTTGATCATTTACGGTTTTCGTATCACATATTTGAAGATGGTAAACAGCTCTCACAAGGTAAGTTAGCAATACCCACGGTAGCTGCCGGCGATAAAACTATCATTGCTTTACCCTTTAACAAAATAGTTAAAAAGCCGGGAGCAGAATATACCGTTACCATAAACGCGGTACAAAACATTGCTGGCAATCCGATGTTACCTGAAGGCAAAAGAATTGCTTGGGAACAATTTGTATTAAGTAATGCTAAAAAAGCGCCAACCGTGATTGTTAATGGCAAAGTTGCCGTTGAACAAAACGATTCAAATATTATCCTTAAAACGAATGACACAGTGATCACCTTCGATAAAACCTCAGGCGAACTGAGCAATTATCAACATCAAGGAACATCATTAGTGGATTCAGGTTTATCACCTAACTTTTGGCGCATTCCTACCGATAATGATAAAGGTTGGGAATTTAAGGGCTCGCCTAAGCTGCTTAAAGTATGGAATAAAGCGTCATTACAACAACAGTTAAAGTCAATAGATGTTAAAAGCTTAGATAATGGTCAGGTAGTCGTAACCACGGTGACTCGCTTGGCCGATAACATTGCTGACTTTACTACTCGCTATACGGTAAATGCTAAAGGAGCAATTGAGGTAAATGCCGCTATTTCATTAACCAAACAAAACCTCCCCGTAATGCCACGTTTTGGTATGCATATGCAATTGCCGGGTTCGTTCAAACAAGTGAACTGGTATGGACGTGGACCAGAGGAAAACTATATAGATCGAAAGTCTGGTTATGCAATTGGCTTATATAGCTCTGCAGTAGCAGATACCTTCCATGATTATGCTCGACCACAAGAAACCGGTAATCATACCGATGTGCGTTGGCTATCGGTAATTAATGACAAAGGCCAAGGCCTTAAAGTTACTGCTAAAGACACCATTGAATTTTCTGCATTGCCTTTAGAGAAAACCGATTTATTTGATTTGAATTCCATTCCAGATCATAGCGCTGAAGTAACTAAAAAAGATGCCACTACATTGCGTATTGATTGGAAACAAATGGGCGTTGCTGGTGATGACAGTTGGTACTCTAAACCTCATAAACAGTATTTAATTCCTGCTAGTAATTATAGCTATCAGTTTACTATTGAACCGTTAACGGAAAATTAATCTGAAACCGTGGAATTGCCGCCATAGATAGAAGAGTGAAACTTATCGTTGCCAACAGATATAACTAGCTGGCTAAAAAGTGAAAATGATGGAGGAAACTATGAAAATCAATTGTATTAAAATAATAACAGTTGCAGCTTTATTGTCTTTAAGTACAACTACATATGCTAATCAGTGGTACTTAAAAAAGTTAGATATTGACAATGACGGCAGTATAAATGTTGAAGAATTTAAACAGCATAGTAAAGGCTGGATGGACAAAAAAGGCCTCAAAGACGAGAAACAAAGGGCTAAATTCAATCTAAATGGTTTTAATAAAATAGATACTAACAAGGACGGTAAAATAACGTTTAACGAATACGAAATTTTTAAAAAAAATAAGAATAAGAAAAATAAAAAAACTTAATATTTACCCTCATTAAAGGCACTTAAGTTAATAACTTAGTGCCGTTTCTAATGGTTAACGAGTTAAAAATATGATTAAAAAAATCAAAATATTATCACTAAATACAGGCGTCTTTTTGGGGGCGACACTTTCGTTATTAACATTATCAAGCCAAGCTGAAGATTATTATATTAATAATAATGGCAGTGATAGTTTTGATGGGTTAACCACGCAAAGTGCATTTAAGAGTTTAGCGAAAGTTAATGAATTGTCACTTAAAGCTGGCGACAATATATATCTGGCTGCAGGGCAAACCTTTATTGGCACACTCAAAATAGCTAACGAAGCAGGTACTGAGCAACAACCTATTACTGTTTCTAACTATGCTGAAAATAGTGGCGATACGAGTGTTCACGCCATTATTGATGCAAAAAATGAATTAGCAGGCATCGACATCGTTAACGCGAGTTATGTAAATATTAGCAATATCGAGATTCATGCCAATGGCGGTACTAAACAAAAATACCGTACCGACCTCGCTAACGGTGGTGAGGGCATGAGGGTTGGCGTTTTAATCGACGTTGATAAACAATACGGCAAAGAGTTTGGCCATATAACACTCGATAACTTAATTATTCATGATATTTATTACTATGAAGAAGGTGAAATTGATCGTGGGGATGACGTAAATACCCAAAATGGGACACAAGCTTATGGTTGGGGGATCCGCGCCTACAATCGTTATAACGGCGATGTCACCAAATTAACCGATATTACCGTTAAAAACAGTGAGATTTATGATGTTGCTCACACAGGGATCAAATTTACCTCGTCGACCGGCAATCTGCAAAAACATATTTTAAATGTCAGACTAGAAGATAATTACTTACATGACATCGGTGGACCTGGCATTCAATTTAGTGGTGTTGACGGCAGTTATGTCGCCCGCAATGTTACGGATAGAACAGGGAGTAGTACGGATAGCCGAAAATGGGGACGTGGTAGTGGTATGTGGACATGGACAACTAATGACGTTTTAGTTGAGCACAATACCTTTAAAAATGCTGTTGGTCCGGCTGATTCTGCTGGATTTCATATCGACTTTAACTGTAGCAACATTATTATTCAGTACAACTTGAGTATCAATAATGAAGGGGCTTTTATTGAAATCTTAGGTAATAATGAAAATAATACTTATCGCTATAATGTCAGTATCAATGACGGCTACAGAGTAAAAGGAACAACAGATAATCCATATGGTAAAGCAACCCATGATGGAAAAACTCTGTGGTTTAGTGGTTTTGTTGGTATGAAGGGAAATGTTGTTAACCCCAATATAGCACCTAAAAATAACTACATTTATAACAATACTATTTATGTTAGTGAGCACATTGCCCAGTTGGC
>Ga0209396_1004992_pt1 | contig 12719 bp, 11 predicted proteins | sample GOMGulsemesocosm_6_FD_184638 | JGI IMG/M metagenome (GOLD analysis project Ga0209396, IMG submission 184638) | Methane-oxidizing microbial communities from mesocosms in the Gulf of Mexico - GOM8C Gulf of Mexico (SPAdes) (version 2) | ecosystem: Environmental > Aquatic > Marine > Cold seeps...
TATTCAAGCTTGTATATAACCCAAAAAAAGCAGCATTCAATTTGAAGGCTGCTTTTTTTGGGAACTATTTAAGGAGCCTGCGGTTAAGTCACCTGTTCTCAGTCTTATCAGATAAAGTGTCAAGCAAGGCGTGACATTGACGTAATGTAGGCACCTTGCGAGATGGGACAACACAGGGTGACACTTTTCCTGTAAGACCCGAAGGGCGTGGCCTAAAAGCCCTATCTTTATGTTGAGGCACTGATCAATAGAATGACTATTAAGTTGCGCACCTTGTCCTAAATCTAGGCGCTTTTATCCACACGCTGAGGCGGGAGGACTTATTCGAAGGTTCCTTAGCCATCAACTTTTAACTTGGTTTATCAGAATGATCAAAATAGTAGTTAACCCGAACCCTTGGGTTCAAGTAGATATGAACTTCTTCAGATAGCGAACTAGGATGCAATGCTTTTACGATTTTAAGTTCATCATTCTCATTCAAATCAAGTATGACAGCTTGATCTTTAGGGATAAGAGGATCATAAATTAGCACATTGGGCGCCAGTAGCTTGTTGATGTTTACTGAAATAACTAATGCACATTGACCACTGTCTAATTCCACCACAGTCCCTGGAGGGTAAATACCTAAAAGTTTAACCAAAAGACTTAATGACTCTGATTCATATTTTGCTTTATCCACTTTAAATTGATGCGCCAAAGCTGCAAATGGTGACTTTGCATTTTTTATATTGATAGGATGACAAAGGCTATCGTAATTATTTACAACGGATAAAATATGAGACAAGGGATCAAGCTCTTTCCCTTTTAACCCGAGAGGGTGGCCACTTCCATCGTAAAATTCATGATGCTGCTCAATTAACTTAAGCGCCCTATCATCAAAATTAGCGGACGTGACTAATAGCTCAACACTGTACTTTGGATGTAACTTTAAAAAATTACTTTCTGCGGCATTAAGTGGCTCTATTTTGCGCAAAATTTGAGCCGGTATCTTCATTTTACCCACATCATGAAATAGACCAGCTAACCCTAAAGTATTTAACTCAGCTTTTTTAAGCCCTAGCTTTTTACCTAATAGCATAGCCAGAACGGATACATTTAATGCGTGATAATAAAGCCCTTCATCTTCTTTGCTTTCGTTCATTAAATGTAGAACGGCATCACCTTTATTGAGTAACTGATCTGCCATCGCATCAATTAACTCACTGGCTTGATCAATCGCTTGAATCGGCTTGTTACGCATATCTTTCATAATATTGCGTACATTAGTCATTGAATTTTGAAAGCATTTCTCGGTACGGCCCAAGTCTGATTTAAAGGACTTAAGCTTCTGCATACGCTCTTCTTTAATAAGAGTCAGCTCATCTTTAAGCTCTTCAAGTTCGGTTTCATCTTCCTCTTGCGGGTTTAACTCAGATAAGGGAATTGGTTTCGCATCACTTTTACTCGGTACTGCAATGACATGCTTTAAACCAAGACTTTTAATGATTTTAATTTGATCTACCGTTTTGATTTTAAAGCGATTTAGAACAAAGGGGTGCTGAAACCACTTTAAAGGTAGTTGCACATATATGCCGGGTTGTAATTGCTCAACAGCAACCTTTACACCTTTCAAAATAATTTTACACCTTAAAACAAAGTTTACATAAGACCTATAAATGACAGTTGAATCGCCTTGATTCAAAAAATAGTCTGTTTTTGATCTAGGGGGTGTTACCCCCATTTTTAGAGCTGTATTCAGTTTTATCAGCAAAGTCTAACATTGTCTGTAAAGAAAAGGCTAAAGCCTTTTAATGCATGAATACTAAAACAGGATACTTTCAGTTTAGCTTCGAGCATTTAGTTCGCAAGTCATTATTTTAAATAGATTTTACCAGACCTTAAAAGTGAATTTTTTTTGGTAATAATATGAGTTCTCATTCTTCTATTGTGAGTACAAATCAGACACGCACTAAAGGTAAAAAAGAGGCTTGAACGCATAAATCTGTCATTTATTTCTATGATTAGATAACAATATGCTATTTACTTTTCTTAACATTTATATATAAATTAATTTATGCACTAGACTTATACATCTTCATTCTATTGGAATTCAACCTTGTTTGGTTGATGAGAGATTGGCCTTTTATGCTAACTGTATTTAGATTCAAACCATCAAATACCAATACCTATAACCTGGCATTAAACCATACTTTTTACATGGTTTTAGTACTCTTTCTTCTATTACACACTGATTTAATCGATAGTAAACAAATCACACAAGACACCTTTGATCTAAATGACATTCCCGTATTGGTAAATAAAAAAGCAATCAGTTTAGTCGCTGAGAAAGGGTTTTGGACAGAACACTTAAAAACTGAACTACTACCTAAATTCACAAAAAAGACAGGTATTCAAGTCAACTTGGTTCCACTTCCTCTTGAAGACATGTATTCAACACAAACTCAATCCCTCATTAATGGCGAAGGTAAGTATGATTTATTAACCATGGAGGCAGGATGGTCAAAAGAATGGGCGAGTAGTGGCTTCACTCGCCCTCTAAATAGTCTGGCAAGAGAGTACGATGATAAAGGTGAAGCAGGTATGCAAGCTCACCTTGCCCCCTTCTATACAAACCTATTACAAATTTTGTCTTATCAGGATCAGTTTCACTCAATTCCCTACAATAATTACACTATGGGTAATCATTATCGCTTAGATTTATTTGAGCATCCACAAGAACAAAAAGCCTTTGTAAGGGATTATGGTTATGCATTGAGCCCACCCAAAAGTATCAAAAATTTAATTGATGTGTCTCGTTTTTTTACACGTAAAAAAGGTGAACGTTTAGCGGGAAAAATCCTAGAACACAATTTTTATGGTTTAACCTTAATGTCAGGTAACAAACCCCATATTAATGATGAGTTTTCATCCCTGTTATGGGGCTTAGGGGGCAGCTGGTTACGACCAAACTATAACGAAATGGGAGAGATTGAATACTTTAACGTTGAAGCCAATAGTGATAAAGCCATGACGGTAGCAAGAGCTTATCTCAGTTTATTAGACTTCTCTGTACCTGGGGACGAAAACTATGCGTTTTTAGAATCCGCAAATGCCATTGCCAATAATCAAGCGGCCATGTGGCCTTTCGCTTATAACAATTTATGGCCAATCTCGGCTCAGGTCGAGGTAAAAACCCCTGGCGCTAAACTGGCGGTGAGTACCTCTCCCCTTGGCAAACCCTATACTGGCGCTTATGCTATGGCTGTCGCTTACGATAGCAAAAATCCAGAAGCCTCCTACTGGTTATTAAAATACATAACCTCGTTTGAAGGCCAACTTGCATACGCCAATGGCGGCGGTAATCCCTGTCGAGAAGATGTTGTACTACTCGAAAAATTTGCTCAGAAAGGGCTTTATTCTGTCAGTGGTGCCTATCAACAAAACCATCAGGATAATTTAGCTTGGAATGAAGATGTTCTTAGTTTAGGGCATTTTACAAGCACAGCAATGGGTAAAATTTACCCTGAACTTATGCGTACTGCCTACCTCATTAGATCCAACCAGACGGCACCTGCAGAAGCATTACAGCGGCTGCAACAGAAAATTTTTGAACTGCAAAACCTTCATGGAGAAGTCGCTGCATTCAAAAAATAAAGGCTATGGAATAAATGACAAACCTTAAGACGTTAACTCTAAGAGCTAAACTCATTTTGGCTTTTTGCTTGATCGCCAGCTTCAGCCTTATATCATCAGGGGCGGCTGTTTCTTTATTCAAGTTCTTTCAAGGGCAGCTTTTTCTGATCGCCGAAAAACAAGGAGAACCCTTAATTGTAAGTACCGATATTATTGAAGATATTCATGCTATCAATTTACAATTAGAACGAATTAAAGGAGCCGATTCCTTAAGTCAAAGGTTAATATCTCTAGAAGCCTTAGAGCACCAATGGCGAGACATATTATCAGAACTGGTTCTAATTCAGTCCTTGAACCCTACTTTGTCTACATTTTACGCCTTTGAGCCTGAATCATTGACGAAAATGCTTGCAACACTGCCCACTTTTTCCTTGATCATCACTGAACTATCCAATAATCAAGTTCATGGTGAGACCATTCATGCAAACGTCTTGAAACAACAGCAAAAAATTTTAGCCGCTTATAAAATTGAAGTATTAAAAAATAGACAAGACCAAGTACCCAAGATTAGTTTGGACAAGAATCAAAAGCTCAATCTTCTCACCGATATCGAACGTAGTATCAATCAGGTTAGCGCATTACTGCTAGAGGCTCTCTCCAGCAAGCATAATGAAGAACTTTCTCACCTTGCCCGTCAAACACTTATCAAGTTAAGAGAAGTGGAAAGCTTAAGTCTCGCATTAGATCTTGATATACAGGCAACAACGCATGCATGGTTAATTCATATAAAGCCTTATGTAGCGAGTCAACATTCTGTTTTTCAAAAGGGAAAAAGACAACTTAGGTTGAAAAAAATATTAGATACGCATATTAAAAACCATTCCCAAATATCCGCGCAACTCAAGGTATCAACCCTTAAAGGCATTAAGTATTTAAAACAAGAAATTATTAAAAACTCAGAGCAACTCACTCAAGATGTCAGCATGGCGAGTAATTTACTTATTGCGCTCGCTTTGGTGTGTTTAATCAGTTTATTTTTGATTATTTGGTTATTCGTTAGCCGTCGTATCATTCGCCCTTTCATAGAAACCAGTAAATCAATGCAACTTCTGGCCCAGGGTGAAACCCAGATAATACTGCCTAAGAGTCAGGACAAAGAAGTACAAAAAATGCTTCAGTCCTTAAAAGTTTTGCAACAGTATGTTATCAGAGTCAATGACATTGCCGAGAAAGACAGTTTGACAGGCATCTATAATCGTCGCTATTTTGATAACCTTTTAAGATCTGCTCTAGACAGTCATTCAAGCCATAAGACTATTAGTTTATTAATGTGTGATCTTGACCATTTCAAACCTTACAATGATTATTATGGACACCAACAGGGTGATAATTGTTTGAAGTTTTTTGCTCAAATTTTACAAAGATTGAGTGATACTGCATCAGATCATGTTTGTCGTTATGGCGGCGAAGAGTTTGCCATAATTATTTTAAACAAACCTAAACACTATGCAGAGTCCCTAGCCCAGCTCATCTGCAATGAAACCAGTAAAGCATTAATCCCCCATAAGAAATCTGAGTGTGCCGATATAGTCACTGTCAGCATAGGTGTTGCTTCTATACCCCTTCAAGAAATAAAAGATATAAAGCGCCTTATTAACCAAGCAGATGAAGCCTTATATTTGGCTAAAAATAATGGCCGGAATTGTGTATCCTGTAATTTTAATGGGTAGTTGAGAATCTACTAGCTTGTTCAGATACTATTAGGATTTCTGCACTAAGTTTTTTCGGTATTTACCGACCCCCAAGCCATACCAGCGATAAAAAGCAGTATAAAAACTACTCACTTCTTTGTAACCCAATTTTTCACTGACAACTTGAATCCTATTGTCGGTTAATGCCAGCAATTTTACTGATTCAGACTTACGTACGTTATCCAGTATGGTTTTAAAATCTGTATTGTCTTTTTTAAGGTGTCGATACAAGGTTTGACGACTTATCGATAACCGACTACAAACGACCTCAATCGTGGCTTTATGTTCTGGCAGAAGCGTTAATATCAGATCATTTATGATGTGTTTATTAATAGGGGTTTTAAGGGGTTCAAACTGTGTTATGTTTTTAGTCAACTTAGCTTCTAATAAGGCTTTTAGATAAGGGTTATGACTTGCGAGTGTTTTATCTAAAAGCGTATTGCAAAAGCTAATACTATTTTTGGAAGATGAAAAGTGAACATTTTGACCAAAAGAAGCCCTAAAAAGTGCATGGTATTCCGGTTTATCAAACTCAAAATCAGCTCTAATAACATTCACCGCTTCGCCGCTCAAAAAGCTCGCCCAGCAAACAAATGCACTCATGCTCCTTTCAATGGCTGATGTTGGATATTTTTTTTGAGCTTGCAGAGTAAAAAACACCTCTATTTCATTACCACGTTTCTTAAGCTGCCACCCTTCTGATGGGCTCATCCAACCTAGGTATTTAACAAAGGTATTGAATGCGTCTCTCATGGTTTCACATTGGCTCACTAGGCTGGCAAGTAGTCCCTTTGAGACAGGGTTGATATGTTGCCCTATCATCAAACCATAACAGGGTATCTTACTATTGTGATCTAGACACTGCCAAATATCGATTAGCACTTGTTCATTTACACGGCCTTCAGGGTCACTAAACAAGCCTCTTTGAGGCAATTGAGTATCACTACCTAGGATAGATAGACTATATGCTGCGTCGATGAGATCTAAGACAGCACTAGCAGAAACCGTTTTATCAAAAGCCAACGACATTATGTCTCCGAAATAAGGCAATCAGAATATTTCATTCTTCTAATATAGATTGTATCACCGAGTGATCATTCTAATTTTGTTAGTTAGTATCCCGTTTAAGCAATCGTTAAAATTGAGGCAATATTATCAAAGCATCACCCTACTTTTGCATTTCATTCGATTTGCTCAAGGCCACACTTACCTGGGTACCTTTACCAATCTCACTCTCTATCACTAGTTTTCCCATATGGGCTTCAACAATTAAATGGCACAAATAAAGCCCTAAGCCAAAGCCGCCTGTTTTACGTTGTCTTGCATCATCAATACGGTAAAACGCTTGGGTTAAATGAGGGATATGTTCAAGGGAAATACCGACACCTTTATCTTGTACACTAATACACACATTGCCTTTATCTTGTGACAATATAACCTTCACTGAGGATTTTGAATGCTGTAGTGCATTCATGATCAAGTTTCGAAATAACAATCGAATTCTGGCGGGATCTAAAAGCTGATTTGGGAGTGATATAGATTCAAATTCAATCCGTTCTTCAAAGTTCAAATTCAACTCTATAATTAGTTCATTCAATAACTCATCCAGTTTCACACTCTCTAAATTAAGCACTTTATGATGACTGTTGAGCCTTTCAGATTCGAGAATTTCATTAATCAAATTCTCCATTTCTTGGATATCACGACGCAAGGGAACTTGCTGTGAGGTCTGATCCAGTAATTCCGTTGCCAACTTCATACGGGTTAATGGCGTACGTAACTCATGGCTAATGGCTAGCAGCATTTGTCTTTTAGCCTGTAGCATTTTATCGATTTGCTGAGCCATACTGTTCATTACTTGAGTCAAATTTCCAAGTTCGTCATCACGCGCTATGGCCACTTGATGAGTAAGATTGCCCTTAGCGTATTCTAGGCTGGCTTGCTGCAGGGTTTTGATAGGTGCGAACAGACTTTTTGTCAGACGATAACTTATATACAACACCAGAGGCATAAGTAAAAAGACGAACAAGGCGCTCATTGGCATTTGAAAATCGACGAACTCACGCCTTTTACTAATATAGATGAAACGTTTTTCTTGCCCTTCCCCTGCTAATATCCTGACATAATAATTGCCCCTTGTACGAGCAACACTAGCATTTTGGGTCGTGCTCTCATCATATTCAAGCTCTATCAGCCGATCCAAATCATGTTTATAGGTAACAGGTTTACTGTGCCAAGTCTCATTAGGCCCTAAAATACTAATATTAAGCATTAAATCGTTGGATAATTTTTGCGCGACTTCGTAATTAGAAGGGCTGCCAATACGCGTAGATAACAACTTGCCATAATCAGCGAAAATATTTTCAAAACCACGCCAGTTATCACTGTTTTTATCCGAGATGAAGTGAATAGAAGTCACCAATAACGAAATTAAAATCAAGCAGGTGGTCAGAAAAATAATCAATAATCGAAACATTAATGGCATTTTGTTAAGCCAGTTAAAAAGTGTCATATCCCCTCTCCCACAAAACAATACCCTGCGCCCCAAACAGTTTTAATGAAATCTGTACTGGCTTCATTTGTCGAAGACGAAGCGGCTTTAAATTTTTGGCGTAAACGACTAATTGCAATATCAACGGAGCGGGAAAAAATTTCTATCTCCACGCCTTTCAAATGATTCAAAATATCATCCCTTGAAAAAACAGTACGGGGTGACTTGGCCATCAGCAGCAGCAAACGATATTCAGTCGTCGTCAAATCAAGTGTTTTATCAAACAAAACCACTTGTTGTCGTTCTGTATTGATACTAAGACCTTTAAATTCAAGTTGGTTCTCTGACGAGCTTTGGCTTTTATCATGCTCCGTATTCGACGATTTAACTACTCGTCGCAAAATCGTCTGTAATCGAGCAACAAGTTCCCTTGGTTCAAAGGGTTTGGCTAAATAATCATCTGCCCCTATTTCAAGTCCAATTACCCTGTCCATTACGTCGCCTCGAGCCGTTAACATAATAATAGGTATATCACTCTGCTTCCGAATTTGCTTACAGACTTCAAAACCGTCTTGCTCGGGCAGCATGACATCTAGAATGATCGCTTGGGGCTTTGCTTGTTCAAGTGCAAGGTAACCCTTTGAAGGACAATCCGCACTAATCAGTTGCATATCATATCGTGCAAGATACTGTTTCAGTAAATCCGCTAACGAGTCGTCGTCATCGATCAAAAGTATTTTCACAAGGTCTCACCTTCACTCTTAAATTTCACTCAGGTTATCGTAATGCAATGGTAAGCGAAACGTCCTTTAGGCCAATTGTTACAGATTGATACAACTGGATACGCCTCTGAAAAGCCTCAATATTTGAATTCGATATTATGTTTGTAAATCAAATGAAAACTTGGAGCAAAACATGAAAAAATTCGCGAAGAAGCACTTAAAGAAACTTATCATTGGCACTCTTTCTATTTCTTTATTAGTCGGTCTTACCGGCTGTGGTAAAACACCTGAGGAAAAAGCAGAAAAATTTGCGGCTCGTGTCAGTGACAAACTAGAACTTAACGACACTCAGCAAGTGTTATTGGATGAACTAAAAGAGAAAGCATTAACCGCAAGCCAGAACCTAAAAGCAAACAAGCAAACCATGCACACTGACTTTGTTGATCTGATTAGCCTAAACAGCATAGCACCGGAAGAGATGAACCAATTTACGGATAACAACATTGATCTGCTGCATGCCAATATCAAGTCTGTGGTTCCTAGTTTTGTTGCCTTTCATGCTAGTTTAAATGACGAACAGAAAGAAAAAGTCATTACATTTATCACTAAACATAAAAAAGACTGACAGTTAAAATTACGATAACTTAATCACTTTAATGCGTCATTTATCGACCAGTTAACACTCAATAGTCATTAATGCCTGCCTTATACGCTTCTTTAGATATAAGGCAGCTCTATTCGTGAGAATGGTAAAATGAAAGATATTAGACAAAAAAATCAATCTATAAAACTGGGTTTAGAAGATATAATTAATCAGCAAACTCAGCAACACTTGTACCATCAAAGCAAATTACGTAAACAAGTAGTGTCCCAATATTTGCAATTTAACGCTTCTTTATCAGCCCAAGAAAAAAGTCAAATAAAGCACTTTGTTGAGCAGTACGCCATCGTTTCTTGAGTGTACAGAAGAAGAAACGTTAAAGCCTACAAGGGTCCAATTCCCTATTAAAACGGACTAGATCCTTTATAGGCGTAATGACACTTTGTCAGCTTGATGATTTAAAAAGGCAAGGGAACTGCGAGTTCATTCACTTTGAAAACACTGTCTTTAAAACTTAACTTTGTACTGTAGCTGTTTTCATCACTGATAATGAGCCCTTGATATACGATTGTTTGCAATAACATAGGCACTTGAGAGTCAGCTATTTTTTCTAGCTGAGCAAGGCTCATACCTTGAGTTTGAGGGTTACTTTTTAACTGAGTCAGCATAAAAAATTTAGCCGCCAATTCTATTACTGCTTTGTCCCCTTTTATTTGCCCATCTAACAGGGTGTGGGATAACCAAAACGCCGTATCATAAATATTGGCTGGCATAGTATTAATGCCCACTAGACTGGCATTCAAATGGGATTCAAATGATCCTTGTGCAATCGTACCTCTTAAACTCGTCACTTTAATTTCAGGTTCAGCGACCACCAGAGATAATAGATTTTCCTTTAAAAAGTCCATGACTAACGCTGAAGATTGCTCACTATCGGCGCTGGCTAATGATGGCACAAAACCTTGATAAGCCCCAAAAAATGCCTGACTCAGGTTATTTATCTCTAAACCCAGCGCGAAGTCTTCACCGACAAAGTCATCCATATCGATTGATTTAACACCATAAACAAGGGCGATATCTAAAGCGCCTGTTGTTTTATCAAGCTGCGTTTGACTTGTTACATACAGGTCATTCACATTCAGTCTCTCACCGCTCACTTGCTCATTTAATACAATGGATGCAATATTTAATTTACCGTTTGAATCATAAAAGATCTCGTCAAAGAGGTCTTCCAAGGAGGATTCAATCTTAGTGTCGACAGTTAACTTAGTAACCTCAAGCTCACCATCACCTGTTTTAGCCGTAAAACGCTCGGCTTCACCTTGATAGCTAAACACAGCCTCTTTATAGGATCCTCCGCCTTGATAGCCTGAAAAATCAAACTGATTCATCTCTCCTGCAATTGAGGTGAAAGCAATTACCCTGTCCTTATATTCCAACTTAGATGACAGGTCTAACTTACCCTTCATTTGATACAAAGCTGTATTTTCAGGCCAACTTAAAGTGTCCCTTAAACTGTTCGCGGCCACCTCGACTTGCCAGTTAACTAAACCAAGTTCTGTGGTGTCACCCAATAAAATGGGACCATGCGAAGCATCAAAGTCTAAATCAACCACCCAGGAATCACTTTGTATTTCTTGCAAGTTGCCCATGACTTCAGGGTCAAGAGACAGGCTCAATTTTGCCTGAGTAGAGAACCAACCTGATTTTAACTCAGTGATATCCAATTTATAGCCTTGGGAAGCATTGATAGAGGTAATAATCTCATTCAATTTAGTATTTACTTGAGAGCCAATTATCTTAGGTGTAATTAGTACGCCAAGTACAAGGGCAGAAGCAGCTAAAGGCAACAATTTATTCATGTCATAAATCCATCTATTGATTTTCACGTTACTTTAAAACAACTAAAAAAAATTAACAGTAACAAGTACTTAAATCATTAAAATTCCATAATCATTCGCTTTTCATTTTTGCTTCAGTTAATGCCTGCTCTATTTTCGATTGATGATTCTGGCGCCACTCACCCAGGCTCATATCACTTTCCTTTTGCGCTTTAAGCAATGCTTTCTTATAAACAGAATGAGCAATGTCTTTAGGAAGTATCGCCACCCCTTCTTTATCAGCAATAACGATATCGCCGGTACTAACAGAAACGCCACCACAAACAATGGGCCTAGCTAATTCAGAATAAACATTCTTATTACCTGGTACAGGAAACACACCTTTGGCATAAACGGGAAAGGCCATCTGAGTTATTTCACCTAGGTCCCGTATCACGCCATCTATAATAAAACCCTTTATGCCTCTTTCTTTGGCAACGGCGCAGACATTCCCCCCTGCTACAGCCAAGGAATCATCTCCCGCATCGACAACAATAATGCTGCCTTCTGGCGCCTCATAAATCGCTGCATGTAGCATTAGGTTGTCCCCAGATACAAGTTGTACGGTAAAGGCAGGTCCAAAAATGGAAGGCATATTCTGCCAAAGAGGCTGAATGGAAAAATGCATAAAGTGCTCTTTCCCAAGAACGCTGCCATAGTCTGTTACCGACAATTGACTAAAATTCTGCTGCATCACTAATCCCTTTAAAGTTACTTAATAATTTAATGATTGGCAGTGTAAAAGAAGAATGTAAGCTAGGCGAATATCTTAACTTCATCTGGTGGAATCCTTCAGATAGTGAGTACAGGTTTCACACATTAGAGACTCTAAGTTAATCGAGAAACAAAGTATTAAAGTCCTCATCATCATAGTCTAAGTATAAATCGCCTAATATCTTCTTTGTGGTGCCATCTTGTTTCATTTTTTTCAGGATGGAGGACATTACTCGAATAAAATCCTTGGTTTGAGCATTGATATGGCAAGTCAGCCTGTCATAGGCTGAAAAAAGAGGGCTTGATGCATCATAACTTAATTGAGATAACCATTTTGCAGCATCTGGCATAAAACTCACCATGGCATCAATGCGGCCTAATATTAACATATCGACATTTTGCTGAATGTTAGGGACTAACCCATACTGGATGTCATGGCTTTTAAATTGGGTGAACCAATCTTGTTCAGTGTCGCCTAAGACACCTCCTACTCTGAGACCTTTTAATGCCACTATCGAGGTAATTATCGGTTTTCCTTTGGCCGTGAAAATATACTGTTTAAAACTGCCCAAAGGAAAACTGGCAATAACCCTATCCCTACCCAATTTAGTCACAGCAAGATCTGTATAGACATAAATACAAGGGTGTTTTTTAGCAAAAAATAACTTAAGTGCTCTTTTTTGTGGATATATATGTTCTGTTATTTCTACGCCGGTTCGTTTTGATGCTTCCTCAACTAAATTCTGGTACACCCCTTTACCGCCCTTTTCAATCAAGCCCTCTATTCTTGGCGCAATAATATCGATAGCAAAGCCCCCCGATGAAATTAGCAAACAGCCAATCAATGTCGTGATTTTTTTCATTCTCGCCTATACCTAAAACTGAACCATTTTCAGTATAGACATTGGACTGAAAAGCCCACAATATGTTCAATTCAAAAAAATCCAG
>Ga0209396_1004994_pt1 | contig 12718 bp, 11 predicted proteins | sample GOMGulsemesocosm_6_FD_184638 | JGI IMG/M metagenome (GOLD analysis project Ga0209396, IMG submission 184638) | Methane-oxidizing microbial communities from mesocosms in the Gulf of Mexico - GOM8C Gulf of Mexico (SPAdes) (version 2) | ecosystem: Environmental > Aquatic > Marine > Cold seeps...
ACATTTTTAGCGGTGTTGTTAGCCGTTTGGATCACGGTTTCTACTTTATTTGATATTGTAGAAAAAGCAACAAAACAAGCAAGTATCTTAATTGGTTTTAAGCAGTTTACTAATAGTTATTGGGCTATGGTAACCGGCCACTTTGGTTTTGCATGCGTGATCATGAGTGTCGCATTAACATCTGCTTATTCAGTTGAGCGTGATGTCAGAATGCACCCCGGTGAACAAATAACCTTAAATGAATATGAATATCATTTTGATGGCATAAAAGAAATTGTGGGTGCTAACTATACAGGTCATGCGGCTGTGGTAAGTATTCATAAAGAAGGCGAGAAAGTCTCTGAGCTTCATGCTGAAAAACGCCTTTATAACGTAGGTATGCAGTTTATGACAGAAGCTGCGATTGATGCCTCTTTAGGGCGAGATTTATATGTCGCGTTAGGTGAGAAATTAAATGATGGTGCTTGGGCACTTAGAATTTATCATAAACCTTATATTCGATGGATGTGGCTTGGTGGGTTGATCATGGCTTTTGCAGGCTTATTAATTTTATTTGATAAACGATATAGAGGCGCATCTAAAGCTTTACAAAAACAAGATGAAAAAAATATAGCATCTCAACCAATTGCTTCTGGCGAGGCAAGTTCATGAGTTCAGAAAATAAAAACAGTAAGTTAATGTTTGCTGTGCCATTAATTATATTTTTATTACTGTGTGTATTTTTATTTAAAGGTTTATTCTCAAACCCAAGAGAATTGCAAACAGGCCGTATTGGTCAGGAAATGCCCGCTTTTAATTTACCTGATTTAATGCAGCATAATAAATCTTGGTCTAATAAAGATTTATTGGGTAAGGTTTATTTAATTAATGTTTGGGGCACTTGGTGTCCTACGTGTTTAGTTGAATTACCTTACCTAACAAAATTACGCGAGCGTGGTGTTGAAATAATAGGTCTTTATCTAGAACAGGGATATGATCCTGATTTTGATGGTGAGTTTAATATTCAAGCGCTAAGAGATGAAGTGTCTCAAATGCTTGCTCGAACGGGTAATCCTTATCAATACAATATATTTGATTTAAATCGTAGTTTAGCATTTGATTTAGGTGTTTCTGGTGCTCCCGAAACATTTTTGGTTAATAGTAAAGGTGTCATTTTATTGCACCATACAGGTGATTTAAATGAGCGTACTTGGCGCGCCAAATTTGCTCCTAAATTTACGCAATTAAAAGAGGTCAAGTTGTAATAATGAAATATTTCCTTTTTATATTATTTATGGGTTTTACAACAGCAGTTTTTGCAGTTGAAGAACATCATACATTTGCTAATGAAAAGCAAGCTGAGCTGTTTAAACAATTAAGTTTAGAATTGAGATGTCCTAAATGTCAAAATCAAAACATTGCAGATTCTAACGCAGTCGTTGCAAAAGACTTACGTGATAAAGTGATTGAATTAGTAAAGTTGAATAAATCTAAAGACTTTATTGTTGATTATATGATTGACCGGTATGGATACTTTGTACACTATAAACCACCGGTCACTGCATCAACATTAGTTTTATGGGTTGTGCCAATTTTATTTGTATTGTTTGGTTTTGGCTCGGTTGTATTCCGTCAGAAAAAATCTGCAATACAGCAAAAATGGTCAGATAAAGATGAAGCTCAATTGACAAAACTAATTACAAAATATCAAGATAATTCAGTTGAAGAAAAACAGGAGTTAGGTCAATGATGTCACTTTTGTTTTCTATGCTTTTACTTGCGATTTTAGGGGCCGTTTTTGTGGTAATTCCATTTATCCGAAAGTCGGATAAGGAAACTGCTAATTCAGTTCAAAGTAGTGGCGAAAATGCACAAAGAATAGAGATTTATCATCAGCGTTTAACTGAATTAGATAGTGATATTCAACTTTCTAAAATCAGTCCTGAAGATTTTAGCTCCGCTGTTATAGAGTTAAAAAAAGGCTTACTCAATGAGCTTTCGCCAGAAAAAAACTTGAATGTAAAAGGTAATAACTTAACTTTATTATTAGCTGGTAGTTTATTCTTACTGAGTTTTACTGCTATTTTTTACTATGTATCAGGTAATCATAATCAATATAACCAATGGCAAAAAGCACAAGTTGCATTACCAGAGCTTGGTAAACGTGCAATGATGCAGCAAGGCGAACCATTAACAGCCAATGAGTTACAGCAATTTGCTTTAGCATTAAGAACCAAAATTGCTAAGCAAGGTGAAGATGAAATGGCTTGGATGTTGCTTGGGCAAGTTAATATGTCATTAGGTGATTATAAATCTGCAATGCAAGCTTTTGATAAAACATTAAATGTGAATCCCCATAATGTCACTGTTTTATTAAGTTATACACAATTACTGCTTATAAGTGGTGAACCAGATTATAATCGCGCAGGAAAAATGCTAACGACTATTTTATCAGTAGAGCCATCTAATTATGATGCAATTTCTTTATTGGGTTTAATTGCATATGAACGTGGAGATTTCCTTGAAGCTAAAGCTGCATTTGATATGTTACTTGGTTCTATGAATAAAGATGATGAACGTTATACAATGATCAAATCTCGAGTTGATGAACTCACCTCAAAACTATCATCAATGACTGCTAAACATTCAAGTAACCCTGTAATGGTAACGAATACTCAAAATAATGCATCTGTTGAAACGCCTCTTAACAAAATTGAACAAAGTTCTGCTGGACATGACAATGCAATAAAAGTGAAAATCGTACTTGCAGAAAACTTAGTGGATAAAATCCCTAATGATGCGACATTATTTGTTTTTGCAAAGGCTACTTCTGGACCTAGAATGCCACTAGCTGTTGTTAAACAGAGTAAATTTAGCTTCCCATTAGAAGTTATGTTATCTGAAGAAAATGCAATGGTTGCTGAGTTGTCACTTGCTCAATTTGAACAAGTTGTTATAACGGTTAGAGTATCAGTTGATGAAAATGTAATGTCTGCTGCTGGAGAGCTTCAAGGGCAAAGTGATGCAATTGAAGTCAAAAATTCACCAGAGGTAACGGTTGTCGTAGACCAGTTACTTTAATAAGGAATGTTAATGTTTAATAATGGGGTGATTTTTTTTATTTTGTTTTCATTAATCGGCTGTGCTCAAGTACCAGTTGAAAAGCAAGATGAGAAAGATCCACTACAAGCAATAAATCGTCCTGTATATGACTTTAATATGGATGTGTTAGATGCATATGTCTTAAGACCAGCAGCTGTAGGTTATGTTGCGATAACACCACAACCTGTTCGTAGAGGTCTCGTTAACTTTACAGAAAATATTGGCGAACCTGTTGATAGTATCAATGCTGCTTTGCAGGGTAAAACAGGTAATGCAGGTATTAGTATTGCGAGGTTTTTAGTTAACTCTACAGTCGGCTTGTTTGGTGTTTTTGATGTTGCAACTGAAATTGGTTTATCACAGGTTGATGAAGATTTTGGCCAAACTTTGGGTGTATGGGGCGCAGAAAATGGTGCTTATCTCATGCTACCAGGATATGGCCCTAGCACGGTTAGAAATATTTCAGGAGATGTTGTTGATGGCTTTGCTATACCATCAATTGCATTGAGTTTACCGCAAACGTTATTGCGTTATACAATCCAGGGATTAGAAGCAAGAGCGTCTTTATTTCCTCAGGAAGCATTATTAAATGAAGCGTTAGATCCATATATATTTGTTAAAGAAATATATTTACAAAGGCAGCAATATGAACTCTATGATGGAAATCCTCCTATAGAGGAAGATGATGATGACTTTGACGAGGACTTTTTAGAAGAACTCGAGTAAATTAATAAAAAAGCTGGAATTTTTTCCAGCTTTTTTATTGTCTGTAAATTCTAGTGGAACCGTTATTTCGTCATGGCATCCATTTGTGCATTCGCCCAATGAACAGCATCATGATAAGCATCTGGCACTGTTTTAACATCTATATTCAGTTGCTCTGAAATGACTTTAGCATTTTCCCAATCAGCAAGTTCATAATGCTCAACTAACGCTAAATAATCAGCGATTAAACCTTCTTTTTTCAAAATAGCATCTTTAATTTCAATAGATAGCGGTAGCTTTTCTAATACATCAGACATTTTTTGATCGAGTATGCCATCAATTAATGAAAACATACCAGCTAGGAAGGCCATAGCGGTGTCTTTTATGTGTCCATGTTTAATTGCTAGGCATTCTGCGAATCTGGCCCGAGTAAGCGATAGACGCATTAACTCAGGAGGTTTAGAAGATGCAACTTGTGCTGTAAATAAAACGGATAAGAATTTTTTGAGTTCTTCTAAACCTAGCACAACTAAAGCTTGTTTAATTGTACTGATTTCAGCTCTGCGTTTGAATGCAGCTGAATTTGTATAGCGTAATAATTTATAAGCTAAATTAACGTCTCTTTGAAAAACCTCAGAGATCTTTTTTAAATCCATTTCAGATTTAGACGTTTCATATAATAATTCAGCTAAGGTAATTTGTGATGGAGCAAGGTTTTTGCTTTGAATTACTTCAGGTTTTGAGAAAAAGTATCCTTGGAAATATTCAAACCCCATATCCATTGCTGCTTGGAATTGCTCGTATGTTTCTACTTTTTCGGCCAGAAACTTGATGTTTTTATGAGGCGATACATCATTTAGTACTTGCTGAATTTCTTCCATACCCATTTCTAAAAAATCAATTTTTATAATATCTATGTAAGGATAGAAATGTTTCCAAACTGGATTGTGAATGTAATCATCTAATGCAAGGGTATAGCCCAACTCTTTTAATTCTTTTACGATAGCGAGTAGTCGCTTACCTGGCTGTACAGTTTCAAGTATCTCTATGACAACCTGATCTTTATTTAGCATGGTTGCATAGCGTTTTTGAAGTGTTTCAAGCGTAAAGTTGATAAATGCAGGTTTATCACCTGTCATATCATCTAAGCCAAGTTGACTACCTTCAATTAATTTTGTTGTTGCTTCGTCTTCGTCAATATTAGGAAAAACATTATCTAGGCTATCGCGAAATAACAATTCATAAGCAAAAAGTTTTTTCTCGCGATCTAATATAGGTTGTCGTGCTGCGTAAAAATACATAAATAATGGACCTGTATCCCAAATATAGTAATTATTGTTCTGCTTCCTTGAATATATTGTAAATGGGATGTTTTTTCATTATTTATTTTCAATTATCTGTCAGTATTGTGAAGTTGTCGCATCGAGATTTTCATTTACGAAGGGCATGATATAGTAATCAATTATTAAAAAATGGTATTGTAAGTATTTGTTACAAACAAATAACAACCCTTTTATTGGAGGTCAGCTTGGAATTAGGAACGCTTATTTCATTAGCGATATATTTTATAGTTATGCTTGGCATAGGTTTTTATGCTTATAAAAAATCAACCAGTGATGTATCTGGCTATATGTTGGGTGGTCGCAGCTTAAGTCCAAGTGTCGCCGCTTTATCAGCGGGTGCATCAGATATGAGTGGTTGGATGCTAATGGGCTTACCAGGTGCTATGTATCTTTCAGGTTTAAGTAGTTTATGGATTGGTATTGGTCTAGTGATAGGTGCTTTTTTAAATTATTTAATAGTGGCTCCTAGATTACGAACTTATACTGAAATTGCTAATGACTCTATCACGCTCCCTGATTTTTTTGAAAATCGTTTTGAAGATAAGTCTCACATGCTAAGGTTAGTTTCATCCGTTGTTATTATTGTATTTTTTACCTTGTATACTTCATCGGGAATAGTCGCTGGTGGTAAATTATTCGAGTCATCTTTTGGTATGAATTATGAGCTTGGTTTATATGTCACAGCTGGTGTTGTAGTAGCATATACTTTATTTGGCGGATTTTTAGCTGTAAGCCTGACTGATTTTGTACAAGGCTGTATTATGTTTGTTGCTTTAGTTTTGGTGCCATTTGTTGCGATAAATGAAGTCGGTGGAATAGATAAAATGCATCAATCTATAACAGCCATTAATCCTGAATTATTGAATATGCTTAATGGCGTCAGTGTACTTGGTATTATTTCAGCTATGGCTTGGGGTCTAGGCTATTTTGGCCAACCACATATTATTGTTAGATTTATGGCTATTCGTTCCGTAAAAGATATGCCTGTTGCTAGACGAATTGGTATGAGTTGGATGATAGTATCAATCATAGGTGCTATGGCAACCGGTTTTGCTGGGATTGCTTATGTTGCATCTACTGGTATCCAATTAGATGATCCGGAAACAATATTCATCTTATTGTCTCAAATTTTATTTCATCCTTTAATCGCTGGTTTTTTATTAGCCGCCATATTAGCTGCAATTATGAGTACAATATCTTCGCAATTATTAGTAACTTCTAGTTCATTAACAGGTGATTTTTATCAAGCTTTTTTAAATAAAGATGCAACTGACAAACAATTAGTTTTAGTCGGGCGTATTTCTGTATTTTTAGTCGCTTTAGTTGCTATATTTTTAGCATACGATAGAGATAGCTCTATACTTACCTTAGTAAGTAATGCATGGGCTGGTTTCGGTGCGGCATTTGGGCCAGTAGTAATTTTAAGCCTTTACTGGAATAAAATGAATCGCAATGGCGCCTTAGCTGGAATGATTGTCGGTGCTGCTACAGTTTTATTTTGGATATATGCGCCAATTACAATAAATGGTCAATCTTTGAGTGCAACTATGTATGAGTTAGTACCAGGCTTTATTTTATGTACTTTGACTATCATCATAGTGAGTAAGTTTTCTGGAGAACCAGAGGAATCCATCACAAATAAATTTGATGAAATGCTTAAAGAACATTAAGTTTGCTACACAAATTTAATTAAGGCCACTGGGTGGCGTAAGCGAAAAATTTATTTTTGAAATAAAAAAGCACATTCGATTATGGAATGTGCTTTTTCTGTTCTACAAGGGCAATAAAAAAGGAGTAACTTAGCTTTTCTTTATCATTATCACGCAGTGGCTTTTAATAGAACTGCGGAGTAGGGCTATTATGTTTCATACCATTTCCGTTAATAAAGTGGTCATTCAGCAGGAGTTCAAAGTGTTTTAGGCAAGGCATTGATTACAGACAATGGTATTCCCTTATCAAAATCAATAACGCAGTATAAAGCGCTTTGAAACCCGCCTAAAAGGAGCTTCTGAGGTTTTACACTTCGTTGTTATGTCAGTTCTAAAGGGAATAACCATTAATACACAGACATGCCTAGAATTGTAAAACCTCATAAGCTCTGAATTGTCACTTAATTATCGGAATTGGTATTATCTTCAATACCAACAATTAACCAAGGTGAATCTGTTTGAGTAAGGTTTCTTTCTAAATGCCAAACTTCATCAATCACTTGTTCATCTGCTTGCTCAGTTAAATCACGATATTTACCAGAAAATTTAACACTTACTTCCCACAGTACAGGGCTTGTATTTGCTCTAGCTAATTCACAATCTACAAACACAACTTGTGTATCAACGTTTTCAACATCTTTTCTTTCAGCTGTTAATTCGTTAAATAGCTCAATTGAAACATATTCTTGAATTGTTTCTAAGTTATTTTCATTCCATGCCTTTTGCAGTGTATGGTAATGATCATTCGCACCTTTTAAGAAGCCATTTACATCAAAACCTTGAGGTAAGTTAAATGGCACTTCCTCTGCTTGTTTTGCTGGACTTGTTGCAAATGGTGTTACATTTTCTTTTTGTTGTTGGTCAGGGAAATGAGCATTTTCAGGACCTACATAGGCTGATTGTGTTTGTGCTTTTTTCTGCATAAAGCTTTTAAATAATTTGAATAATACAAAGGCAACAAGTGCCATCAATAGCATATCCATAATTTGCAAGCCTTCAAAATCACCACCCATCATAGAGGCGATCAAGCCACCCATAAGTAACCCGCCAAAAATACCGGCCATTAAGCCTTTTTTACTTGATGATTTCTTTGGAGCTGCTTTTTGCTGTGTCGTTGAATCTTGTTTTTTTGTTTGAGTGGTTTGTTGTGTTTTACCTTTACTACGACTGCCAAATTTCTTACGGGCTTCAGAATCAAAGCTAGTTCCTAGCATTAAGGTAAAAAGTGTAAATATTATAAATAGTTTTTTCATAACGGACCTGTTTAAAGATAATTCGGTCACGATTGTAGAGTTTAGAAAATGCTTGTCAATGTGTTATGGCTAATAAGTACACTATTGTTTTTAAAGGTAAGTTTAATATAACTGAAATGTAAATTTTACTTAAAACTTGATGAGGAAATTGAAAAGTAGATGAATAAATCGCCATAATTTACCCCCGTCAAATCCGGGGGTAGGGAAGGAAGTTAATTAAGCTTCCCAAATGATGTTATCTGCAACTTGCTTTTGATATTTCTCTAAATCTTGTCCGTTCTCTCCAACCATAATTAAACTGGCTTTTTGAGTTTGATAAACTTCACCATTGAATCTCTCGTTTTTAAATTGAGATTGTGCATCATATCCATTCTTGCTTGGAACAATAAATAAAGTGACAGGACCTTGCTCAGTTTGAAAGACTAAGTGTAAGCTACGTTGACCGTCAAAATCACAAAATGTTGAATAAGTAATTTCACCAGGTAAATTTGATACCGAACCACCAAAAGATGCTAGTTGGGTATTTATTTGCGCTAATTGATATCTTTTATCTGTTGGGTTTAATGAGTTCAGTTCATGATTAACATGAGCAAGCGCATGTTGACCAATATCTAAAGGTGCTTGTTTCATTGTGAAATTGATTAAAATACTACAACAAAATGCAACTGATGCGGCAATCGCTAAATGCACTCTGCGTTTCTTTTTTTCGACCCTATGAGACTCAAAAGCTTGATTTAAAATTAGCTTGTCAGCTAAATTTTCAGGCACTGGAATATTAAGAGCATTAGAAATATCCCTATCAAGCTGTTTAATATCATTTAAAAATTTATTTCGATCAGCATCTTCTTTGGCGAATGCTTCAATAAGAGGATCATTTTCATTTGGCTCAGCGTAGAGACGTCGGCGAAATTCTAGTTCATCCATCTTATTTTACTCCTCTTTGTTTGGTATCTGTCTGGGTTAAAGAATCTTTTAATTGGTTTCGCGCTCTAAATAAGCGTGTCATTACGGTGTTTTTATTCAGCTCTAAAATTTCACTGATTTCTTCACCAGAACAACCCATTACAATTTGTAATAACAAAGGCTCTCTATATTCGTCAGGTAATTTCATTATTTGACGCTGTAAATTTGTTTGCTCCATATTTTGCTCAAGAGAATCAGTGGTGGTATCCATTAATGTATCTTGTTCAACATCTGAGTAATCAAATTGTTTTCGCTCAAATCGTCTGGCGTTTTCACGTCTTAATATTGTGATCAACCATGACTTCGCTGCTTTTTGATCAAGCAATGAATCTAATGAGCGCCAAGCGCGTAAAAAAGTTTCTTGTAATACGTCTTCAGCAACAGTGGGATCGCGACATAACCAACATGCAAACCTGTAAAGTTCACTATGATATGCTTTCACTAATGCTTCGTAACGTTTTTGTTTATCAGCCATATCAATAATGACCTGACGTTCAGACTTTTTATTTCCAAACATTTTTATTTTTCTTATATTTTTTTGATATCACATTATCAGTAGTGCAGCAGTGAAAGTACAGGATATGTGAGTAAGATTTATTATTTTTTACAATATTGAATAAATAGTCTGTTTTATGCTAATAAAATCGCATTTTTTTTGCTAAAATTCCCGCCTTATAATTGAATACAGACATTATGGAGCAATTGGATGTTTGAAGTGAACCCTGTGATGAATCAAATCAAGGATATTCGCGAAAGAACCGATATGCTTAGGGGGTACCTTTGACTACCCTCTAAGAAAAGAGCGGTTAGAAGAAGTGAATGCCGAACTTGAAGATTCTGCTGTATGGAATGAACCTGAACGCGCACAAGCGTTAGGAAAAGAAAAATCATCGCTTGAAGCAATAGTTGAAACAATCGATGTGCTAGATGTCGGTGTTGAAGATGTTGAAGGCTTAGTTGAATTAGCTGTTGAAGCCGAAGATGAAGATACCTTTATTGAAGCACAATCAGAAGCTCAGGCTTTGGTTGTTCAATTAGAGAAACTTGAATTTCGTCGCATGTTTTCTGGCGAACAAGATGCAAATAATGCTTATATCGATTTACAATCAGGCTCGGGCGGTACAGAAGCACAAGACTGGTGTAATATGCTACTTCGCATGTATTTACGTTGGGCAGAAGCAAAAGGTTTTAAAGCACAAGTGATTGAAGTTACTGCGGGGGATGTTGCTGGTATTAAAGGTGCAACAATTCAAATTAGTGGTGAATATGCTTATGGTTGGTTGCGCACTGAGACCGGAGTTCATCGTTTAGTACGTAAAAGTCCTTTTGATTCAAGTGGCCGTCGTCATACTTCATTTGCATCAGCGTTTATTTATCCTGAGATAGATGACAATATAGAAATTGATATTAATCCTTCTGAACTACGCATAGATGTATATCGCGCATCAGGTGCCGGTGGCCAACACGTTAATACCACTGAGTCAGCGGTACGTATTACACACGTACCAACAAATACGGTTGTGCAATGTCAAAATGAACGTTCACAACATAAAAATAAAGCTCACGCAATGAAACAACTTAAAGCTAAGTTGTTTGAGTTAGAGTTACAAAAGCAAAATTCTGAAAAGCAATCTCAGGAAGATGCTAAATCTGATATTGGTTGGGGTAGTCAAATTAGATCTTATGTACTTGATGATTCTCGTATTAAAGATTTACGTACGGGAGTTGAAAACCGTAATACTCAAGCTGTACTAGATGGTGACTTAGATAGATTTATTGAAGCAAGCCTTAAATCAGGTTTGTAATTAATATAACAAATAGATAACAGAATCGATAAAGAGTTGAAAATGACAGATCAAATTCAAGATGAAAACAAACTAATTGCAGAACGTAGAAGCAAATTAGATTCAATCCGTGAAAACTGCCCAGCAAATGGTCACCCTAACCAGTTTAATCGTGAACATTATACTTTAGACTTACAAACTGAATTTGGCGATAAGTCGAAAGAAGAATTAGTTGAACTGAATCACGTAGTATCAATAGCGGGTCGTATATTAGCTAAACGTGGTCCTTTTTATGTTGTACAAGATATGAAAGGCCGCATACAAGCATATGCAGCAAAACCGGTACAAAAAGATTTAAAAGAAAAGTATGGTCAATTAGATATCGGTGACATTATTGGTGTGACTGGCGCATTAAATAAATCAGGTAAAGGCGATTTATATGTTGATATGGCCCAATATCAACTTTTAACTAAATCATTACGTCCATTACCAGAAAAGTTTCATGGCCTATCAGATCAAGAAACTAAATACCGTCAGCGTTATGTTGATTTAATTACTAATGAAGATACGCGCAAAACATTCCGCATTCGTTCTAAAGTAGTTGAAGGTATTCGTCGTTTCTTAGCTGAGCGTGATTTCATGGAAGTTGAAACACCAATGCTACAAACAATCCCTGGTGGTGCAACGGCTCGTCCATTTGAAACACATCATAATGCGTTAGATATCGATATGTATTTACGTATCGCACCAGAGCTTTATCTTAAGCGTTTAGTTGTTGGTGGTTTTGAGCGTGTATTTGAAATTAACCGTAATTTCAGAAATGAAGGTTTATCTACGCGTCATAACCCTGAATTCACTATGATCGAATTTTATCAAGCATATGCTGATTACAACGATCTAATGAACTTAACAGAAGATATGTTACGTACAGTTGCTACTGACGTACTGGGTTCACCTATTGTTACTAATACAACAAAAGATGAAGCCGGTGAAGTTGTAGATACTGTTGAATATGACTTTGGTCAATCATTTACGCGTATCACTATGGCTGATGCCATATTAAAGTATAATCCAGACTTTAAAGCTGAAGTTTTCCAAGATCCTGAAAATCATTTTGAAGAATTAAAAGCATATGCTAAACAAGTACATGTTCGTATTCCTGAAAAATGTGTTTGGGGCCCAGGTAAGTTCTTATGTGAGATATTTGAAGAAACTGCAGAGCACAAATTAATACAACCTACCTTTATTACTGCGTACCCTTGGGAAGTATCACCATTAGCACGCCGTAATGATGATAATTCATTTGTAACTGACAGATTCGAATTCTTTGTTGGTGGCCGTGAATTAGCGAATGGTTTCTCTGAGCTAAATGATGCAGCTGATCAAGCAGCACGTTTCGCACGCCAAGTTGAAGAAAAAGATGCGGGTGATGATGAAGCGATGCATTTTGATGATGATTATATTCGTGCACTTGAGTATGGTTTACCACCAACTGCAGGTGAAGGCATTGGTATCGACCGTTTAGTCATGTTATTTACTGATTCACCAACTATTAAAGACGTTATTTTATTCCCGCATATGCGTCCTGAAGCAGAATAATTCTTTTTTAAGTTCTAATTTTTTTAAAACGCCGCATTAGCGGCGTTTTTTATTTGTTGTAAAACTGATAAATAATGAAAATGTTGATTTTATTTTGAGCTAATTAAACATAAAGTAAGCAATGGTGTTTAAAGACTGAGCATACAGTAAAAATCCTTATAAAAAGGTTTGACTTATTTTTCGAAGTCTTTATTATACGCCCCAACAAGACGGAGAGGTGGCCGAGTGGCCGAAGGCGCTCCCCTGCTAAGGGAGTATAGGGTTTGTAGCTCTATCGAGGG
>Ga0209396_1004995_pt1 | contig 12717 bp, 14 predicted proteins | sample GOMGulsemesocosm_6_FD_184638 | JGI IMG/M metagenome (GOLD analysis project Ga0209396, IMG submission 184638) | Methane-oxidizing microbial communities from mesocosms in the Gulf of Mexico - GOM8C Gulf of Mexico (SPAdes) (version 2) | ecosystem: Environmental > Aquatic > Marine > Cold seeps...
TTTACAATCAGATAAATTCAGCGATTATTACTTAAAATACATCTTTAAAGGATAAACCAGTTTCCATTATAGGGAATATGCGCTCTAAAGTTTCAATAGGTAAAACGTTACCGCGGCCATCATAAATAGTTATCGATGTTTTTCCATCCAAATCAGCGAGGACAAATTGGTACTCGGCATCATCAACATCGATTACAGGCACATCATCTCCCCAAAGAACAGCCCATAAACTATTATCAGGTTTAACAAAGTCCACAAAATAAATTTTATCAGATTCATTTAAGTCGGTAATTTCAAAACCGTAATCAGCAAAGAACAACGGCATATTTGACCAAAGCAGTTCAACATCAATTTCTGCAATGTAAGCAGGCTCTGACTCAATATTTTCGCCGATAGTGACAAACTTTTGCTTCGCTCGCATTATTCTATTTTCACGTTTCTTTAAACGATACTTATAGTCTACTTGTGAAACAATTTGATTAAGCATAGCCATTTCAGCACGTTGCTTATCAATAATATCCATTGTTTTACTTGTACCGGCTTTGTTTGTTTCTTCGAAATCAATCAATTCAACAGTTAAAGCAACACTGCGCCCGTGGGCCTTAGTTTCAAAAATATATCGGAAACGTAAGCTCTCTGTATTGTCTACAGTTTCAAACCACCAATAGCCTGAGATTTCTTCAGAAATATACCATTCGGATTCAAACACTTTTCCTTCTGAATCAATGGAATTTAAAATAACATCATCATTAGCTAATTGTTCTTTTAATGCGTCATGAACAAAAGCATTCAAATCATTTTCTTCTAATACTTGGTCAAACCAAACTTTAGCGTTTTTAGTACCCGGCTCAATACGAGAAGCAGATGCCACAGGTAAAACTAATGAGGGTGCTCTCACATCAACTTTTCCACCAATAGGTCCTTGGTGATTAATATCATTAGTAATAAAAAAATCTTTAGCCTCTTTAGGCTTATTTAAATTTTCAGGTATGACAATTTTTTGTGCTTCTTGTTGTTTAGCGTATTCAAAATCACCTATAGCAGTTTTATTATTAATATTACCACAACCGGTTATTGCAAGACTTAACAAGGAAAAATAAAATATACGACGATTCATTAACACTCCCGAGGATACAATCTGAATCTTTAAAATTTTTTATGTGTTTATAGCTGATTATTAGATGACAAATATTCCGATAATAACTACATGAAATAAATGCTCTGCTCTTTGAGTTCACTTAAACAATTAAGTTCCATTAAAATAAACGGTTCTTATTTTTTACTTTATTCGTGAGAACTCAAGTTAATATCAGACAGAATAATGCGCACCATGGTACTTGGCTGTTTTTACAAACACAAGAATTCCCCCTATAAAAACTATAAATAAATATAGAGCTTTACGATTACAGGTATCCATCTTGCGGAAATACGTTACAATAGCGCCTTTTTACATCATACAGGTTAAATATGTCTCAATATTTAGTGCTAACGGCAATGGGCGCAGACAGAACAGGAAGTGTTAGTGAACTGACTAAACTGGCCAGTAAGTGTGGTTGCAACATTATCGATAGTAGAATGGCTATATTTGGCTTAGAATTTTCCTTTATAATGTTGTTGAATGGTAGCGCAAAAGCGATTAATCAAATTGAAAGTAAATTACCAGCTATTGCCGTTAAACTTGAATTGACAACCATGATGAAACGTACGTCTGGTTACAAACCAAGAGCTTTTACGCATCATTATCAAGTTGACTATGCAGGTATTGACCAACCGGGTTTACTCAAAGCCGTCACAGCATTTTTTGCCACTCGAAATATTGATTTGTCATCTTTAAAATCAGAAATAGATCCCATTAGTAATCATATGCGTGCAACCTTAATGATAGCCTTAACAGCAGAGACGAGTATTAATGAACTTGAAGCGGACTATTTTGAGCTTTGTGATCAAATAGGTGTTCAAGGCTGTATTAAAAAAATCAACTCAAACCTTATTTAACCCATATAAAATTAGGATCACCATGAAAACAATTACTATCGGCGAAAACGCTCCTTTATTTACCCTACTCGATGAAAATAATAATGAAGTATCATTGGCTGATTTTATCGGTAAGAAACAGGTACTCGTTTATTTTTATCCAAAAGCAATGACACCTGGTTGTACTGTTCAAGCCCAGGGGTTACGCGATAGCAAAGCCGAGCTTGAAAAGTTGAATACCGTTGTTTTTGGCATTAGCCCTGATGAAACAAAACGTTTAACTAAGTTTTGCCAGCGAGATGAACTAAACTTTACCTTATTATCTGATGTTGATCACAGTGTTGCTGATGCTTTTGGTGTTTGGGGTTTAAAGAAGTTTATGGGTAAAGAATACGATGGCATTCACCGTTTAACCTTTTTAATAGGTCTTGACGGTAAAATAAGCCATGTATTTAATAAATTCAAAACCAAAGAACATCATCAAGTTGTTTTAGATTTCTTATCGAATAAGTAGCTAAGCTAAATAGCTAATGTTAATTTCCACATTCAGCGCTGTTTTACGGAACTTTAAATAAAACAGTGCTTATTACGCTATAAAATATCTCGTATTATGAGATGAACAACGCCAGTAATGATTAACATTATTTTCCCAGTTAGCAAAGTAAGCTAAACAGCTTTACCTTTATCAAAAACGCCATATCAGTTCACTTGTCACATTAACTTTTATTGATGAATTACCTATAATGAACACACCCTTAAAATACCTTTCTGCATATAACGACAATATAAAAAATAAAGTACAAGAAATGATCGCAAGTAATACGCTTTCCGCATACTTATTATCGAAATATCCTAGAACACATCAAGTTTATAACGACAAAGCTTTACGTAATTATGTGATGGACATAAAAAATCAGTATTTAAAAAAATCTGAACCGTTAAGCCAAATTAAATATGATGATAAAATACATGTCATTAATAATGCATTAGGCCTTCATACTTATGTTTCAAGAGTCCAAGGCAGTAAACTTAAAAGTAAAAATGAGATCCGCATTGGAGCGATGTTTAAGAAAGGCCCTGAAGCTTTTCTAGAGATGATTGTTGTTCATGAGCTTGCTCACTTGAAAGAAAAAGACCACAACAAAAACTTCTATAAACTTTGCCAACACATGCAAGCTGATTATCATCAAGTCGAACTCGACTTGCGGATTTATTTGACACAAGTAGCATTATTTGAAGATATTTATAAATAATCTTGAAGGATATTTTTCCACACAGTACAGTAAGACAATTATCCTTATTTTAAATGCTGATGAATTTTACTAATATAAAAAAGCGTATCGTACTTACTGGTGGACCAGGTGGTGGAAAAACTACAGCACTAGACCTTATCCGACGTGAGTTTCAAGGAAAAATAGCCACGGTTCCTGAAGCCGCAACTATGATTTTTAGTGGTGGTATCGAACGTTCAATTGATAATGCAGTCCTAAAAACACAACAAACCGCTATTTTCAATTTACAAAAACATTTAGAAGATATTCAGCGAGCGATGTTCAAGCACAGTATAATTCTATGTGATCGTGGTTGTTTAGATGGTTTAGCTTATTGGCCAGATAGCGATGAAGACTTTTTCAAGGAAATGAACACGACTATTGAAAATGAGTTAGCGCGTTACGACGCGGTGATATTTTTTGAAAGTGCAGCTAAATCTGGAGAAAGCATTAAAAGTAATAATCCTATTCGCAATGAATCAGAAAAAACAGCAATAGCTCTCGACGATAAATTACAAACCATTTGGTCGAAACATCCTAACTTTAACTTAATTCACAGCTCTGAATCATTCATTAATAAAGTGATGTTTGGTATCGCCACTATCGAAAAGATAATGGCGCAATATGAAAAAGACAAAGAATAAATTAATTGATTTGATGTACAAGTCAATTATTGGAATACCAGCAAAAAGAAACGCGCTATATATTTAACACGCTTCTTTATCTGGTAACTCATTATTTGATGGCCAAGCATTGAGTACAGCTTTCACTAATGTCGCAAGTGGTATAGCAAAAAATACTCCCCAAAAACCCCACATACCACCAAATAAAATAACAGCAACAATGATGGTCACAGGATGTAAATTAACAGCCTCTGAAAATAATAATGGTACAATAATATTTCCGTCTATAGCCTGAATAACACCGTAAGCCAGCATTACATATCCAAACTCACTGCCAGTACCAAATTGAAATAATGCCACAAGCAACACAGGGAAAGTAACAATAGTTGCACCTACATAAGGTACGAGAACGGACAATCCGACAAGGACGCCCAGTAACACCGCATAATTTAAACCAAGAGCAATAAAAGCGACTGTAGTAGCTGTACCAACAATAACAATTTCAATAACTTTACCGCGAATATAATTCATTATTTGTTGATGCATTTCATCGCCGACTTGCGTTGCCATTAAACGTTCTTTAGGTAAAAAAGAAGTAACGTGAGCAATTAACTCCTTTTTATCTTTCAAAAAGAAAAATACCATCAGCGGTACTAAAATAAGGTAAATAAGTAATGCTACAATGTCTGAAATAGAATTAAGAGATGCTCTTAACGCAACTTGCCCCCATTCTATTAGCTTATCATTTACTGCACTAATTAAGGTTTCGATTTGTTCAGCATTGATGAACTCAGGATATTGCTCTGGTAATGTTAATAAATATATTTGTCCTTTTGAAACCATATGTGGAACTTCTTGCAACAGATTACTGCTTTGTTGCCAAATTACAGGCATTAAACCAAGAATTCCTACAAGAGAAATACCAATAAAAGCGGCCACAACGATACTAACTGAAATAGTACGTGATAAACCGAAATTGATTAAACGATAAACAGGTAAATCAAGTAAAAAAGCGATTGCGACAGCAACAAATACTGGCATAAGTAAGTTATTAAATAGATAAATAAATAGAAATGCCGTTAACAAAATAACTAAGAGCGTGACAGCGTTAGGATCAGAAAATTTACGCTTATACCATTGAGAAAAGAGTGAAACCATATAATATTTTTACCTGTCTATTTATATTTTAAGGATAGATGATTGCTGTCAATGCTATTTCGACTAATTAAAAGCTCAAGCACGGTATTGTTTAACCAATTTTTTTTGTAAGTATACCCTTTTTTAGTCAGTAACTTAGGTATATCGGATAAAGAACCTGGGTCTGAAATTTTTAGTATGCAGCAATCATTTTTTGACATTTTTTTTAAAAGTAGCCGTAATTGAACTAACGGGACAGGACACTTTTCCGCACTAGCGTCATATTCATAGATCATAAAAGTTGGACCATTTAAATCACTTTACACAGAAAAATATAAAATACTTAGTTAAAATAAGAATAAATTAAGTAAACAAACCTTTTGTTTGATTATCTTATTTGCGACAATTGATTACAATGATATTTATTGCATTATTTAAATTTAATAACAAACAAGAGATTTAATGAGCGAACTCCCTATAACATCAACCTTAAAAGAAATAACCGCTTTCAAGAAAAAGCTTAACTGGGGGGATGTACCTTCTATCTATCATATGGCCTCTTCTTCAGTAGGTGAATTAGACGGTATCCTCACTCACGGCTTTGACAGTGCTTATAAGCGTATATTAAATAAAGACAATTTGAATCTAGATTTATTAGACGGCCATATCGACAATAGTGGCAACATTGTAACCAATATAAAGCCAAAAATAACATTACGCCATTGTTACGATGAACAGAATTATGAACTTCACTGTTATCCTATGGTCCAAGGTGAACGGCTTAATGTCTCATTGTCACAACATCCTTTGTGCCCGTTTAATCGATGGGCGCCAGAGACAATGCGAATGTTGTTTAGAATAAGTAGTTTGGTTTCTTTCATCGTATTTACTTTCAAAACAGGCGATCAAGCAGACTTAGCGCTAATCAAATATTCACATAAACGTGTTCAAGAGCTCATTAATGAATTGAGTAAGTCATTTGATATTGTAGATATAATTGGATACTCCATTGCCGACTTTTGTAAAGAGTTATATCGGAAAAGACCTAATTTCTCGATAGCTGATTTACTTGATACACCAGACGAAAATACGGACTAATACATTGCATATAAATAATCTTTTTAAACTAAAGCCTTTATTACTTGCTTTAACATTAACATCAGCACTTGCTAGTACAACAAGCTATTCTCAAGATAATAACAAAAATAAGTTACCTGAAATTGGAGCTGCTGGGTTTAGCGTACTGTCAATAGATAAAGAACGGCAAATTGGTGTCGCTATGATGCGCCATATTCGTGCTTCTCAACCTTTAGTAAATGACCCAGTATTAATTGAGTATGTTAATGATCTGGGCAATCGTTTAGTAAAAAACGCAGAAGATGTTAATTACAGCTTCGAATTTTTTATTATTAATAATAAAGAAATTAATGCATTTGCTTTTTTTGGTGGCCATGTTGGCATCCATAGTGGTTTGATCACCCTAGCCGATTCTGAAAGCGAGCTAGCATCTGTTATTGCTCATGAGGTTTCTCACGTTACTCAGCGCCATTTAGCTCGTCGGTTAGAATCACAGAGTAAGAATCAACCCTTAACAATGGCTGGAATGATTTCTGGTATATTACTAACTTTAGTCAATCCTTCTGTAGGAATGGCTGCGTTAACAACGACAATGGCTGCAACAAAACAATCCAGCATTAACTTTACGCGCGGTAATGAGAAAGAAGCAGATCGTGTTGGTATTACGCTATTGGCAAATAGCGGTTTTGATCCTAAAGGTGCACCTGATTTTTTCAATAAAATGGCAACTAAATATCGATATAAATCTAAGCCACCTGCGATGCTATTAACCCACCCAGTTCCTGAATCTCGGATTGCAGAGGCTAGAGTTCGAGCACATGGTTTAGAAACAAAACCTTTAGCGCCAAGCTTAAGTTTTGCTTTAGCAAAGTCACGTATTCAGGCTCGCTATGAAGGTGATCCTGAAGAAAATATAGAAAAATTCACAATACGAATTAAAAAATTACAATATACATATAAAGAAGCCGCTAATTACGGTTTAGCTTTATCATATTTCGAAGAAGGAAAATATGAGGAAGCTAAAGCTATAATAGAAGTATTAATAAAAGATGATAAAAATAATCTTTTTTATGCAGATGCCTTAACTGATATATATATAAAAACGAATGAACTTGATAAAGCAATGACCATGTTAGATGAACTTAACTTGCTTATGCCAAATAACCAAGTGGTTGCTCTTAATTATGCTAATGCACTACTAGAAGCTAAAAAATATTCACAAGCAGAGGTATTACTCCAAGACTTCTTGTTAGTACAACCTGAAAACTTCATGGCTTATGATATTTTAACCACTATTTATAGAAAGCAAAATAAAAGTGCGTTAATGCATGCAACTAAAGGAGAAGTATTAGCATTGTTAGGCGCATACTCCCGAGCAATTGACGAACTACAAACTGGCTACAATTTTGCAGGTAATCAACCACTTGTTGAAAAACGTATAAAAGCAAGAATATTGCAATTTCAAGACTTAGAAGAAAAACTAAAAAGATTATAAAACCAATTAATTACCTTTAAAGCATTAAAAAGAGAAAATCATGTTAACTATTTACCATAACCCTCGTTGTTCTAAAAGCCGCCAGACATTGGCTTTAATAGAAGAAAACAACCAAGAGGTTACCATTGTAGAATATTTAAAAAAACCACTAGATGAAGCGACAATAAAGTCAATCCTTTCACTTTTGAATATTTCGCCCATTGAAATGATGCGAATAAAAGAAACTGAGTTTAAAGAACAAAACCTAACAAATGCTGATGAAGAGCAATTGATTTTAGCTATGGTTAATACTCCAAAACTAATAGAACGTCCAATTGTAACTACAAAAAACAAAGCCATAATTGGCCGCCCACCAGAAAACGTATTAACGCTTTTTTAGTCTTTTAACTTTAGATGTTGGTGGCATAGCTCAATGACTTTTCATTGCTGCCAACTGGATACCTTTTAATGCAAAGCACACAACGATTCTCTACACCTACGTTAAAAAAAATAGCGCTCAGTAGCTATTTTTCATTATTGATCTTGATGCCTACTTGGCTTATTTATCTTAATCCGTCAGAAGGATTATCTCCGATATTGAGTTTATGTTTATTTACTTTACCCCTACTATTCCCTTTAAAAGGTTTAGTGACGGGTAACCCTTACACGTATGCTTGGTCAAATTTCATTTTAATGATTTTCTTTTTACATAGTTTGACAACACTATGGGTATCACCTGAAGACATAATATGGGCTTCATTAGAGCTTATTCTAACCTCGATAATGTTTATGGCGTGTACTTATTATGCGAAATACCGTGGTCAAGAATTAGGGTTAAGTATCAGAAAAAATAAAGATAAAAAATAGTTAATGTTTTTATCCGCACATAAGGAATTCAAAATGAATAACATGCTGATGGTGTTAATTTTAATAACCGGCTTATGTGCGTGTAACGGTAATGATAAAAGTACCGATACATCTACTATCCTTGCTTTAGATGAAAATGTAAAAACATTACAGGCCGTTGAATTATTGCTCCTTTCGCCCAACAACCTTATTACTAATATTCTTTGGCAACAAACCTCTGGCGAGCCGGTTACCTTTTTAGCACAAACAAGCAAAGTGATAGCCTTTACTCCAACCGTCGCCGGGCAATATAGTTTCAACGTATCCTTCACCTTAGAAAACGGCACAATAAAAACACTTGACTACGCATTAGATGTTAGTGCAGAACAGAGCCAAATTTCAGCGCGCTTAGGACATGCAGTTTTAGAAGGGAATAAAGTTTCATTACGTGCGTCAATAAGTGATGAACTTTCACAAACCTCCCTTGTTTGGCAACAATTGTCAGGTCCAAGTGTTAACTTTACCGATAGTACTACAGATGGAGATTACGCAGTTTTCTTCGAGGCCCCAGAGGTTGAAAAAGATACTTTACTAGAGTTCTCAGTCAGTACTGGCAGCCATAGCGATATTGTTAGAATTCTTGTTGAAAATACGGTCGTTATCAATAGTGGTGCAAGTGATATTGCATATAAAGATCGTTTAGCACGTGTTTTTCCTTTTAATCGTAATTCCCCCTATGCAGATGTGTTGGTCGATTGTGTTTATAGTAACGAAATACGTTTCAATGATACCTGTCAATTCAATGAATTACCCTTGATAGCTCAGGACACAACAACACCCTCTATTGACGATATTATGGATCGAGTAGTGGTATCTCACCATTGGATGGGAGTAAATTTTAGAGCTTTTTTAGAGCGTAACGATCAAAACAACGATTTTAAAAATTTGTTGAGAGCTACTACCGCTATTGTTATTTCTTATGACATTAGACCTTCATATTATTGGGTGGTTACGGGTGCGATTCATTTAGATGCAAATTATTTTTGGTTAACACCTGAAGAACGAGATACCATTAACCAAGCACCAGATTTTCGTGCTGATTTTGGTAATGATCTAGCCTTTGCTATACCTTGGCGCTATGTAAAAAACAATAATTATACGACAACTTATATTCCCGATAATGAGCGTACATCAAGAGAACCTGAAGACATTTTATATGGCTTAACATCTTTAATGTATCACGAACTTGCTCATGCCAACGATTTCTTCCCTATGAGTAGCTGGTCTAGCTTACAGAAAAGCGATGAAATACTCGTTGCAGCACAGAATATCGCAGAGTCGGTTGGTTATAAGTCTGATCATTTGAAAAACACTTTGCCCCTGTTAGGAGATGAGATGTTCGACTTAGCACAAGTACGTTTCCATGGTGATAGTGCAAATAGCACACAAAAGTCTTATCAGCCAAGTGATATTACTAACTTTTTTAGTTCAGAAACAGCTCCTCAATTTTATAATTACTCTAGTATTCGTGAGGATTATGCAATGCTATTCGATGGATTTATGATGAAAGTGCGTTATGGCATCAGCCGTGATGTAGCTGTGACGAATTTACCTAAGAATGCCAATGAGGTTTATCTTGTGAATTGGGGGCAACGTGGGCGTATAGGGGAAGAAAATATCAAACCGAGAGTCTTGTACGCATTAAAGAATATTCTACCAGAGTTTGCTAATGCAGAATCTATCGTTAATGCTCTGCCAAAACCTATCATGATGAATAGTGGAGATTCATGGGCAGAGAATCTTTCAATCAGCCCTATCTCCTCTGCTCAGTCTACACGTTTTAATATAGAGAAGAGTTCAAAGAATCAGAAAGAAAGGCGGTTTGTACAACAGTACTTCTTTGAAAAGCCGATCCCTTTAAAATAGAATATCTTTAATAAAAGGAATCGTTATTTTTCGTTGTTCTCGAATTGATGCTTCATCAAGCTCACTTAATGCCGCAATTAAATGACTCATTTCACGAGATAAATGGCTCAATAAATATTTAGCTGCGTCTTCACTTAGCAGTAAACCTCTTTGCTGAGCACGAAACTTTAATGCTATTAACTTTTCTTCATCATCGAGTGGCTTTATTTGCTCAGTCATTCCCCAAGACAAACGAGAAACGAGATCAGCTAAACTAATCCCTAACTTTAAAGAACTCTGATCACCGGTAATTATTAAGCGTTTATTATGTTCGACGACGCGGTTAAATAAGTCAAATACAGCTTGTTGCCATATTTTATCCCCTGCAATCAACTGCACATCATCCAAGCAAATGAGATCTATATTTTCTAGTCCATCTAACACTTCTACGGATAATTGCTTTAGCTCTGAGAATGATAAACAAACAGACGACAATCCCTGCTTTTCAGCATAGGTGCAACTTGCATGTAATAAATGAGATTTCCCCACACCTGACAGTCCAAACAAATAAAAACTGTTTACATGGCTAGACAGTGAAACAGTATTATCTATATGAATAAATGCTTTTAACTGCTCTACAGCTGGGTAATTCGCAATGCTTTGAAAGCTTGAGAACGTTTCGTCATCAGGTAATTGCACCGATAACGCTAATTGTGAGGCTACTTTCACTATGGATCCCAATAAAAAATAGGTACAACATCATCAACGGAACCAACGAAAGGATCAGCTAACGGGTCAATAAAACGTTTCAATTGTTTATTCAACTTTAATGAAGCAAGCAGTGCTTGCCCTGAGCTTTTTAAATTTAATTCAAACCGTCGATTATCACCAGTGGCACTTAATAACTTAACCGACTTTACCGATGATAACTGTTCAAGGAATTGCTCAACTTTAATGAAACGCTTAAGTGATGATATATTGGAAACATCAATAATATATTTATTCTCAACATTCCCCATTAACGCATATTTTTGATAAATTTTATCACTAATTGTTGATAATGCTTGTTCCATTAGTACTTTAGGAGCAGTGCCATAGGTAACGTCACTAAAAACTTGTCCGTCTATTTCATCAGCACTGTAACTTTGCGCATCGGCAATGAAGCTCCAATCAAGCGCATATTGCTGTTGTTTTTTCTTGCATAACAAACAATCCTTTTGCTCAATAAATATTTCGTCGTCAACAACTGGTACTAACGAGCTATTAGATAAGCGAACAATGATAATAGCTTCAGGGTTATATCGTATAGAAGCCGATTGTATTTGAGTGGCAAAGCGTCCCCAAATATCAAAAGTAGAAATGTTATTTGCGTCGGTTAGATCCATTAACGGCATAAGAATTGGAAGCCCTCTAAGTGCAGAGAAGTCTTCAATCATTTGAGGTAAATCATTCTTTACTTCAAGGTAATGAGTAGACGTTGAAACTATTGTACGATTAAGACCATTTTCTTCAACCAACCATAATAATATTTGTGGCCGTAGACGTCCCCAAATAGGTGCATTTATTTGTTCAAAGAGCTGGTTAACTTTATTTTCATCAAAACTGACCAATAATTGAATATTATTGCCATTGCGTTGGTAGCGATAATTAGCAACATAACGATTTACGTTTTTAACGGCTTTTTTTATTTCTTTTACCGACAATAATGTTTGCTGACCACCTACCTTCAAAACAACAGCGCGCATTGCTTGTTGCAATGCTCGTTTTCGTTCTGAGTCTGTTTGTGTGTCAACAATAACTTTGGCGTTGTATAAATTTTCGACTTCAATTGCCAATATTGGAATTGAAGAAAAGAAGGCACTTATAACAACAAATAAAACAATGATATATCTAAACATATTTTCTAAGCGGTCCATTTTTATGTTTAAGATCTTATCATAATGTTAGGTCATTTAATTATTAATAAAAAATAATTTATTATAAAGATTTTCACCACGCCATTGCACTGGTAGAATGCGCCTTTAAAGTTCTAATGCTAATTAATTGAGGTTTCCCCGTGAGCGAACAAAAACAGTCTCTCAGCTATAAAGATGCTGGCGTTGATATAGATGCAGGTAATGCCCTAGTAGAAAAAATTAAAGGTGCTGTTAAACGTACCACTCGTCCTGAAGTGATGGGAGGCATTGGAGGTTTTGGTGCTATATGTCAAATACCTACCGGTTATAAAGAGCCGGTGCTTGTATCAGGTACCGATGGTGTAGGAACAAAATTACGTTTAGCCATTGACCTTAAAAAGCATGATACCGTTGGTATCGACTTAGTTGCCATGTGTGTTAATGACCTTTTAGTATTAGGTGCAGAGCCATTATATTTCTTAGATTATTACGCAACAGCTAAACTTGATGTAGAC
>Ga0209396_1004999_pt1 | contig 12709 bp, 8 predicted proteins | sample GOMGulsemesocosm_6_FD_184638 | JGI IMG/M metagenome (GOLD analysis project Ga0209396, IMG submission 184638) | Methane-oxidizing microbial communities from mesocosms in the Gulf of Mexico - GOM8C Gulf of Mexico (SPAdes) (version 2) | ecosystem: Environmental > Aquatic > Marine > Cold seeps...
AAATCCATTAGGACCAACCCATGCATAACTCACTGCTCCATCGGGACCTCCACTTAAAGATACACTTGTTTTATCACAAGTTAAAGGACCGTCATTCTCTGCACTACATCCGGGTGGTGTAACATCTTGCTCTACGGTTGTTGAACAACTTGACTCACATCCATTTGCTGCTGTAACTGTTAAAGTATATTCGCCTGGTGCACTTGCTGAGGTATTCTGTGTATTGGCACTAAATCCATTAGGACCAACCCATGCATAACTCACTGCTCCATCGGGACCTCCACTTAAAGATACACTTGTTTTATCACAAGTTAAAGGACCGTCATTCTCTGCACTACATCCGGGTGGTGTAACATCTATATTAATTATCTTCTCATCTTCTGATGTACACCCTCCTGGGATTTCAACAATTACTTTATAAACCCCACCCATAGTTACTGTTAAGTTCATTTGAACCCCTGTAGGTGCAGGTATAGCAACTCCATCTTTATACCATTGGTACATAATTCCTTCAGTAACATTTGTTGATGCTGTTAATACTGTTGATAGTGTATTACAATCTAAATCTCCACCTCCAGTAATAGCAACATCTACTTCTGGAATTCTTCCTAAATCAAATGGACCTGCTAAATCTTTTAACTCAGCGGTAAATGAGTCAGATGCCCTAGTTTTTACAATTACACTACCTAATACTTGACCACAATCTCCACCTACAGTTCCTCTATCAAACCCTAACTTAGTTAAGTTTAAAGCAAACTCCGCGAATGTATCCCCAAAATGATCTGCTACTATGCTTCCATTTTTTGATATTGTTCCCCATGAAGGACCAATTCCTAACCCTGGTCCTGCAGGAATACTTGTGTCATTATTTAAAGTTGCGTAAACTGCATTAGCACCAATTGGAATTTCAATTTTAGCATACCCATAAACTCCCGCACCAGTACCTCCAGAATAATTTACCCAATTATTATTTTCTTTAATAAAAGTAAATGATCTTCCTTTTTTTGTTATTGGATTATAAAACGGAAAAGTATTATATGTTTCAAAATAAGAGTCTGGAACTCCTGATAATTCCATCCATATATATATACTTGCAGAAGCAACATCTCCACCATTTGAATAATCAAACGAAATAATTACGTCACCTAATTTACTTGATCTACCATCATTACTAAAATCAAATTCCCAAGCTGTATGCCCGCCTTCTAGACCTGTATTACCCAAAGGTTGCGCTGATCCAGAATTGTATATTACCTCTGACCTAAAGTACTCAAAATCTAAATAACTATCACCACTATCGTTACGAGTTGAAGCTGCTAAATATGCCCATTCTTCATCTTGTACACTTACTCCATCTCTTCTAAGGTGCCCCATAACCTCAATAATGTCATTTTTTTGAGGTACATCACCATTTCCTATTGTCCAAGTTGATGGATTATCAAAGTTTTTATCACTTCCCCCTTTAAAAACATTCATGTCTTTATTATTCCCCGTAGTATTTTGATCTCTCAAGTAAACAGCATCAATCCATAGTCTACCATCAATCGTTGCAAATGCGTTCTCTGACATCCTTAACTCGACTGAAGCATTATCGTTACCTGAATTTAATTGACTGATAAAGCTTAATGCATCAGATGAAGTAACATCTATAACACCTCTACCTGATAACTGTTTTTCAAACCAGTCATCAGTACCGAAAGCTGGTGGATTGGATGTAATAAATGTTGTCACTCCAGCTCTTACATCTCCATCAACACCGAAATTAGCAGCTATTACACCATCTTGATTTACTTGCGAAAACATAAAAAAGGAACTAAAAACAAACCCTATTAAAAGTAATTTATCTTTAATTCTCAAACAACATTTCATAAATTTGGTAAAAAAGCACGTGACATCGCACTTTTTGTGTAGGATACTTTTTTTCATAACATAAACTTTTAAAAATTGGTTAATCTTTAAAGTTTCCTTGGAGGTAGCTTTGGGTGCTATAAATTATTCTAGGTTAATATTACTTCAGCTAAGTCTCAATAGGGGTGAGCTTATTGTTTTTAGTGTTATAACAACGCTAAAGTTATTTGTGTAGTTACAATTGAATACAAAAAAAGCACCCAATTGTCTTAGGTGCTTATAAAGTTACAACTTTTATTTATATTTAAGCCGTATTATTTCTTGCTATTTTTCTGTTTTTCAGCCTCTTCCATCATGTCTTGCATTTTTTTCTGGAACTTATTTTGCTTCTTAGGCTTCTTTTTATTTGCATTGATTTGAGCTAATATTTTCTCATCATCAATAAAGAACTTCTTGATTGCTAGCATTATTGTAATGGTTAATAAGTTAGACACAAAGTAATACAAACTCAACCCACTTGCATAATTGTTAAAGAATACCAACATCATTAAAGGAGAGAAATACAACATGTATTTCATCATTTTTTGCATATCAGGCATTCCTTCTTGTACAGGTTGTTGCATATTAGCTTGTTGACTTTGCGTCATACGCATGTAGAAAAATATTGCTACAGAAGCAAATATTGGAAATAAACTAACATGATCTCCATAAAATGGTACGTTAAATGGTAACTTTAATACCTCATCATATGCTGATAAATCTTCTGCCCATAAAAAGTTTTTCTGACGTAACCCTATTTCAGAAGGAAAGAAACGGAATAAGGCAAAGAATATTGGCATTTGTAATACTGCTGGTATACAACCAGACATCATACTTACACCAGACTCACGTTGCATTTTCATAGTTTCCTGCTGACGCTTCATTGCATCCTTCTTATCTGGATACTTTGCGTTTATCTTTTCCATTTCTGGACGTATCACTTTCATTTTCGCACTAGACAAGTAAGACTTGTATACTAATGGAGACATAAAAATACGTACCACAATTGTCATTAAAATAATAATTGCTCCAAACCCTAAACTTGCTCCTAGATTCGCACTTAAAAACCCGAATATAGGAATGAATAAAAACTTATTAATCCAACCAAAAATTCCCCAACCTAAGTTTACATTTTTCTCTAAACCTAAATCTGTATATGATTTTAAAACCTCATAATCATTAGGTCCAAAGTACCATGACATATTCTGATTAATTTCTCCACCAGCAATACTTAACGGAGCTTGTAATTCGAATCCTTTTAAGAATTCTGCATCAGTTGTATCACTTTCAATATAATTATCCTGTTTAACTGTAATTTCCTTAAAAGTAGTATCGGCCAATAATATAGAAGAAAAGAAATGCTGTTTAAAACCAACCCAGTTAACATTTTCAGCTATATCGTCACCTTCTGTTAATCCTAAACATTCTAAATCACCATCTTGAAAAAAGTGAATCGCAGTATTTTGATTTTCGTATGTTAAACTCTTTTCGTTAACACGCGCTTTTAAATCCCAGTTTAAATCTACTCCATTTGAAGTATTGATTACATTACTTAGTCCTTGAGATTTAATGGTGAAACCAACCATGTAATCATTAGCCTTAATCTCGTATCTATATTCTAAAAACTGAGTAGCTGAAACCTTCAACCTCATTGAAACTACTTTATTTTCTCCGTTTTTGGATATTGTAGGCTCAAAATATAAATCTTTAGTATTTAATATTCTGTTATCAGTAGTAGTTAACTTAATATTCAATGATGAATTCTCATCCTTTATTAAATATAACGGTTTTTGATCATGAGTTTTAAAATCTTTTAATTCAACAGAACTTAAATATCCTCCTTTATTGGAGAAGTTTAATTTTAAAACATCGTTAGTGATTTCTGTAACTTTATCTGTTGCAGAAGGTAAACTTGCGCTGTAAGCAAAAGTCCCTAATTTATTATTTAACTGAACTAAAGACGCTGAGTCTTTGACTGCATTGGTAGAAAAATCATTTTCAGTAACAACTTTTGTTTTTGCTTTTTCAAGAGAGGCATCATTTACAACTTGCTCACTTTTTTGAGTTTCTTGTTGTTTTAGTTCTTCCTCAGTTGGTCTGTTATTATAAAACATCCAAGTCACTAACCCCATAATTAGCACGTACCCTATAAGTTGTTTTGGGTTAAACTTTTTTTCTTCCATTCTAAATTTTATTTTTTACACATAAAAACACACTACAAGATGAGTGTGCTTTTATCCTTCAATTTTATTAATCAAACAAAACTCCAAAAATCATTTTAATGACGTATTGACATGTTATCTGTTTTTAACTGCAGCTTTTACAAAATCTACAAATAACGGATGTGGATTTGCTACTGTACTTTTATATTCTGGGTGATACTGTACTCCAATAAACCAAGGGTGTGTAGGTATTTCTACTATTTCCACTAATCCAGTTTTAGGATTAAATCCAGTTGCATTCATACCTGCAGCTTCTATTTGCTCCTTATATTCATTATTAAATTCAAAACGATGTCTGTGACGCTCGTCTATTTGAGAAGCACCATAAATTTCAAAGGCTTTACTTCCTTCTTTTAAATCACATTTCCAAGCTCCTAAACGCATTGTACCACCTTTGTCAACAACAGTTTTTTGCTCTTCCATTAAGTTGATTACAGGGCTAGATGTATTTTCATTCATTTCTACTGAATTTGCATCTTTCAACCCCAATACGTTTCTTGAATATTCAATTACTGCCATTTGCATTCCTAAACAAATTCCTAAAAATGGAATGTTATTTTCTCTTGCATATTGTACTGCTACTATTTTCCCTTCAATTCCTCTCCCTCCAAAACCTGGTGCAACCAAAATTGCATCAACATCTTTTAAGTCATCTACAGTAACATGTTCAGAATGAATTGATTTTACTTTTACTTTTACTTCGTTTGCAGCTCCTGCGTGAATAAACGCTTCTAATATTGATTTATAAGAATCCTGTAACTCTACATACTTACCGACTAAACCAATAGTTACAGTCGACTTTGGGTTTTTATGTCTATTTACAAAATCATTCCAAACTTCTAATTTTGGAGTATCATTTAAAGATAATTGTAATTGATTTAATACTACTGTATCTAATTTTTCCTCCAACATTAAATTTGGAACATCATAAATAGTAGATGCATCAATAGATTCAATAACTGCTTCTTTTTTTACATTACAGAATAATGCTAATTTTCTTTTGATATCATCAGATAACTTATGCTCTGTTCTACATACCAATACATCAGCTTTCACTCCGCTTTCCATTAATGTTTTAACAGAATGTTGTGTAGGTTTTGTTTTTAACTCTCCCGCTGCTGCTAAATATGGTACTAATGTTAAATGAATAGTAATTGCATTTTCATCACCTAATTCCCACTTTAATTGACGTACGGCTTCAATGTACGGTAATGATTCAATATCACCAACAGTACCACCAATTTCAGTAATGATAATATCATAATCTCCAGACTTTCCTAAAATCTGAATACGTTCTTTAATTTCATTTGTAATATGGGGAACTACTTGAACTGTTTTTCCTAAAAACTCACCACGACGTTCCTTTTGAATTACCGATTGATAAATTCTACCAGTCGTTACGTTATTTGCTTGTGAAGTGGGCACATTTAAAAAACGTTCGTAATGTCCTAAATCTAAATCTGTCTCAGCTCCATCTTCAGTTACATAACACTCTCCATGTTCATAAGGGTTTAGTGTCCCTGGATCAACATTTAAATACGGATCTAACTTTTGAATTGTAGTCCTATACCCTCTAGATTGTAATAATTTTGCTAAAGATGCAGCAATAATACCTTTCCCTAATGAAGAAGTTACCCCTCCGGTAACAAAAATATACTTAGCGTTTGACATGATTGTAATTGTTGTGTTGTTGTTGAAATCTCGGCAAAAATACGGATTAAAACGGCAATTGCAATAGTTAAGCGAAAAGTATTTTCAAGGAATTCACTCCAAAATATTTTCTATTGAAGTATTAATCGTTACTAAATTATTTCGGGAATTTAAGCTTTATATTTCTTACCAAATCTTCCAATCCGTTTAACTGTAACTCATACACTAACTGCAACATTTCACCTAGTTGACCTTTAGGAAATCCTTTATTATTATACCATACAATATAATGCTCAGGTAAATTTATTAATTCCCTACCTTTATATTTACCAAATGGCATTTTGGTATGCGCTAATTTTATGAGATATTCTTGATTACTTACTGGCAAATTCAATTCTATTTTGAAGTTCTGAATCAATATTTAATTGCCATCTTTTTTGTGCAGCTTCATTTTTAGAATGATCAGTTTCTAAATCATACTTTTCTTGAAATAAAACTTTTTCATTTGTAATTCTTTTATAAACAGTTTTTATTTCAGCTTTTACATTATCTGTAAAAGTCATCTTACTTAACTCCTCTCTAAATTTTCTTGTATAAAGCTCAGTTATATCAAAATGTAATTGTTCGTGTTTCAACAGCTCCTTATCACCTTTATACCTTCTTTTAACCCAGGATTTATTGGTAACAAAAAAACAATTTACTTTATAATTCACATACACTTCTCCATTAATGACATCAGCTGAAAATCCATACGACATTCCTGAAAATGTGATTGCTGCATATGGATGGCTGTAGTCGGGAGTTGATTTAAAATCATTCCATGTTAATTTCTCATTAGCATTCCAAGGCAATTCATCATCTTGAGCTACCGAAAATCGAAATGAGATAAAAAACAATATGAAAACAATTCTAATCATTACAACCAATTAAATGTTATGTTTTTTTCAATATCACTATGTAAACTATAATATACTGGACAAGTTAATGCAGCTCTTTCTAAAATAGTTTTTGTAACATTATCAAAAGTAAAAGGCAGCTTAAACACTACATCAATTTTAGTAATTCTACGTGGATTAACCCCCATTGTTTTAGTAACATCAGCAGAAGCGCCTTCAATATTAATTTCTTTTGCACTAGCTTTTACTCCCATAATTGTTAGCATACAACTTGCCAATGCAGTAGCAACAGTATCTGTTGGAGAAAATGCTTCTCCTTTTCCATTATTATCTACAGGTGCGTCTGTAATAATTTCATTTCCTGATCTTAAATGAACGGATACCGTTCGTAAAGCTCCTTTATAAGTTACATTTGATGTTGTCATAATTATTCTACTTCTTTTACTTTAGCAACTAAACTTGCTTCTTCTATTTTTAACTCTGGTGTATAATGCAATATATACATTGCTTTATTGGTATACCCACCTTTTTCTCCTTTGTAATAATTAAATTTATTTTCTAAATAAGAAGTTTCTCCAATTGCCTCAATAGCATTTTCAAAAGTAGATGATACAGCTTGTCTTAATAAAACATCCATTGTTAAATCATATCCTCTTATCACATACTCACTAGGTAATTTACCATATTTAGATTTATACTTTTTTGAAAAGTTATCTTCCTTTCCAAATGTTATTCCTTTACTTATAGAAGGAAAGTGTAAATTCAATTTTGCCTTATACCTGTTTTCTATAGTTCTAAAAGTTTTAGTACTACTTGTGGTGAACAATGCTATTTTATGATTTTTCAATTTCGTATCCAATATAGTTGTAACAGTAGATAGCAAACCGACTTCCACTGCTTCTACTATGACAATATTCTCCCTTGTTTCACTTAATAAACCATTAAAATCTTTTGGTATTAGTAAATTCCCTTCTCGCGGAGTGATTACTTTTGCCAGAGGGAATTTTAATTGCAACTCCTTACCTACAGTATTCATTTTTTTATCTGTAATAATAATTATCGGCTTAGAAATACTATAAGATTCTATAAAGCGAAGCATTTCAGCACGTTGAAAATCAATTGATGCATTTGTTTGATATATATTATCACTTACTTGCGCAGCCTTTAATGGGTATGGTGCTATAACTGGAATATTTCTACCTACTAAACCATCGGCTACCAGTGACACGTTAGAAGCTACTAAAGGACCAATTACCACTTCATTTTCGTGATAAGTTTTCGCTAATAACTCTGAAATTCGTTGTGAATTTTCTTTTTTACTTCTTCTATTAAACTGTGTATCAAATACTCTTAATTTTGTTGAAATCCCAGCATTCTTCATTGAATCAATCGCCATTAATACTCCCGAATAAAAATCTAAAGAGGCATTGGTATTTCCATCCAGCATCACAACTTTTTTAAGGTTAGACAAAGTATCATTTTCTACAATTTTATCTAACATTAATGGCAACATTAAAGTAATGTGTTGAGGTTCATAATTAGATATACTATCTAACAACTTAAATGATGTAACCTCAGCTTTAACTAGTTCCTTTTTTGGGTATTTTAAAATCATCCCAATTTTTAAACCATCTACTAAATTTGGGTTTAAATTTTCTAGTGAATCCTTAGAAACCCCTAGCTTCTTAGTCAAACTATAAAATCCTTCTTTTGGTTTTACAGTATAATATTCAAACTTATCATTTTTCGTACCTGCTCCATCAACAACAGTTTTTATTGTTGTCTTTTTAATTATTCTTAATATTTGCCCAATTTTTAAACCATCTACTATTTCAGGGTTCTGAGCTTCTAATTCAAGAATTGTAATACCGTATTTTTTTGAAATACCATATTTTCCTTCTTTAGGTTGTACCTCATGACTTATGGATTCAGTAATTACTTTAGTTGTAGAAACCTCCATTACATCCTCAGGAACAGTTACTACTTGAGTAGCTAAACTTTTATTAAAAACCGGGATTTTAATTTTATCCCCCTTACTAATTTGATTTGCATACAAACTCGTATTGTATTTTTTAATATCCGCTTCACTTACTCCATGAGCTATAGCAATACCATACAAAGTTTCTTTTTTCTTTACCTTATACTTCATCAACCCAATTAAAGTAGCATCAAAAGGGTATTGATTATTATTTAACATCACCAAAACATCACCTACATCCAGTCCATCTTCTATATCCGGGTTTAGTTGATGTAGTTCATAAGGTGAAACTTGATACTTTTCAACAATTGTACTTAGTGTTTCTCCAGCAACAACAGTATGTTCTTGAAACCCTTGCCCAAATGCAGTTAATGAAACTCCTATAATAAAAAGTAATCCTAAAAGTATTTTTTTCATATTCTAAATATATTTCTCAAAGACATAATTACAATCTTCTTGCCAAAATTAAATCAACTTACAATATATGATTTAATTTAATGTAATTAAAAAACAAAACCACCAAATATTGGTGGTTTTGAATATTTTAAAAAGAACAGAAAATTACTCCCATTCAATTGTAGCTGGTGGTTTAGAACTGATATCATAAACAACTCTATTTACACCTTTTACTTTATTAATAATATCGTTAGATATTTTTTGCAAAAACTCATAAGGTAAGTTTACCCAGTCAGCTGTCATACCATCAGTACTTTCTACAGCTCTTAAAGCCACAGCCTTTTCATAGGTGCGTTCATCTCCCATTACCCCTACTGATTGCACTGGCAATAAAATAGCTCCTGCTTGCCACACTTTGTCATACAAACCGTGCTCACGTAAACCATTAATAAAAATAGCATCTACTTCTTGTAGCATTGCTACTTTATCTGGAGTAATATCTCCTAAAATTCTAATTGCCAAACCAGGTCCAGGAAACGGATGGCGCCCTAATAACTTTGCATCAATCCCCATAGAAGCTCCTGCTCTTCGAACCTCGTCTTTAAAAATCATTCGTAAAGGCTCTACAATCTTTAATTTCATAAAGTCTGGTAAACCTCCTACGTTATGATGTGATTTAATTGTAGCTGATGGCCCACCATCTGCAGATACTGATTCAATTACATCTGGGTAAATAGTTCCTTGAGCCAACCATTTAACACCTTCAATTAAATTAGCTTCTTGATCAAACACATCAATAAATACTTTTCCAATTGCCTTACGTTTCTCTTCTGGATCTGATAAACCTTCTAGTTCATCATAGAATTGTTGAGAGGCGTCTACTCCTTTTACATTCAACCCCATTCCTTCATACTGCTTTAATACTGAAGAATATTCGTCTTTACGTAATAACCCATTGTTTACAAAAACACAGTATAAATTTTCTCCAATTGCTTTGTTTAATAAAACTGCTGCAACAGTAGAATCTACCCCTCCAGAAAGCCCTAAAACAACTTTATCATTTCCTACTTTTTCTTTTATATCAGCTACAGTAGCATCTACAAAATTATCTGATGTCCACTCTTGACTAACTCCAGCAATACCAACTAAGAAATTCTCTAAAAGCTGCTTTCCATCAGTTGAATGATATACTTCTGGGTGAAACTGAATCGCATAAGTTTGCTCTCCTTCAATTTCATACGCTGCATTTTTTACATCATGAGTACTAGCAATACACTTGTAGTTGGATGGTAAACTTAAAATAGTATCTGAATGACTCATCCAAACCTGAGAACCAATTGCTATATTTTTAAATAAAGGAGACTCTGTATTTACATACGATAAGTTTGCTCTACCATATTCACGAGTATTAGAAGAACCAACCTCACCATCAAAGAAATGAGCTAAATACTGCGCTCCATAACAGATACCTAATAATGGTTTTTTTCCTTTAACAGCAGACAAATCTATTTTTGGCGGATTCTCACCCCTTACTGAATGTGGAGATCCTGATAAAATAACTGCTTTATAATCGTCAAAATTGTATTTCTTACTGTTATACGGGTGAATTTCACAGTAAATATTTAATTCTCTTACTCTACGCGCAATCAGCTGCGTAACTTGAGAACCGAAGTCTAGAATAAGTATTTTATTTTCCATGTGCAAAAATAAAAATTGCTTTTTTACCCACCTAAAAAAAACTAAGCTTTTTTCATTCGAAATTTAAGACTGCTTTGCCACAAATGAATAGTACATATTTATCCCCATGATAGCAGCATTAGTAATGATTATAGGTAATCCGATACGTAATGTTGGCATCATAAATCCATAAATAACGAACAACAAACACCCTACCATATTTACCATTCGTAATTTTTTAACGTCTTTCATTGTAAAAGAACATAATACTACTATTGATGCTAAATACCCAATAACCTCCACCATTGTTAATCCCATAATCAATCTCTTATGTATTAAGTTAAAATCGGTGACAATAGTACAAAAAAAAATGTCACTGTAAAATTTACAGTGACATTTAAATATTTAACCTACTACCTAAGTAGCAACTTGTATTATTTTAACGGATTACGTTTTCTTTCGTTTTCAGTTAAATACACTTTACGTAAACGCAAGAAGTTAGGTGTAACCTCAACATACTCATCTTTTTGAATAAACTCTAAAGCTTCTTCTAATGAGAATTTAATTGCTGGTACAATCTTCGCCTTATCATCTGCTCCAGAAGAACGTACGTTAGACATTTTCTTAGTTTTTGTAATATTAACTGTCATATCATCACGTCTTGAATTTTCTCCAATAACCTGACCTTCGTAGATATCTTCACCTGGCTCAACAAAGAAACGTCCTCTATCTTGTAACTTATCGATAGAATAAGGAATAGACTTTCCTTTTTCCATAGAAATTAAAGATCCGTTTTGTCTTTCAGGAATACCTCCTTTTAACGGCTGGTACTCTTTGTAACGGTGTGCCATAATTGCTTCTCCTGCAGTAGCAGTTAACAATTGGTTACGCATACCAATGATTCCTCTAGATGGAATGATGAATTCACAAATCATACGGTCACCTTTAGCTTCCATAGAAACCATTTCACCCTTACGCATAGAAACCATTTCTACAGCTTTACCTGAAACTGCTTCTGGTAAATCAATAGTTAATTCCTCTACTGGCTCACATTTAACACCATCAATTTCTCTGATGATTACTTGTGGTTGACCAATTTGTAATTCATATCCTTCACGACGCATTGTTTCTATCAATACTGATAAGTGTAATACACCACGACCGAATACTAAAAATTTATCTGCACTATCTGTTTCGTTAACACGTAATGCTAAATTCTTTTCTAATTCTTTATTTAATCTATCCTTAATATGACGAGATGTTACAAACTTTCCATCTTTTCCAAAGAAAGGAGAATCGTTAATTGTAAACAACATACTCATCGTTGGCTCATCAATAGCAATAGTTGCTAATGCTTCTGGATTTTCGATATCAGCAATAGTATCACCAATCTCAAATCCTTCTAACCCAACAATTGCACAAATATCTCCAGTTTTAACTTCAGATACTTTTAATCGTCCTAGACCTTCAAATAATTGAAGCTCTTTAATTTTACATTTTACAATACTACCATCTCTTTTACAAAGTGATACTTGCATACCTTCTTTTAAAGTTCCACGTGTTAAACGTCCAATTGCAATTCTTCCTGTAAAAGAAGAAAAATCTAACGACGTAATTAACATTTGAGTATTCCCTTCTTTTGGTTCAAAACTAGGAACATGCTCTAACACCATATCTAATAATGGCTCGATGTTTTCAGTTTGGTTTTGCCAATCATCACTCATCCAGTTGTTCTTTGCAGAACCATATACTGTAGGGAAATCCATTTGCCATTCTTCTGCACCTAATTCGAACATTAAATCGAATACTTTTTCATGAACTTCGTCAGGAGTACAGTTTTCTTTATCTACTTTATTTACAACAACACAAGGCTTTAATCCTAAGTCGATTGCTTTTTGCAATACGAAACGTGTTTGAGGCATTGGTCCTTCAAATGCATCTACTAAAAGTAATACACCATCAGCCATGTTCAATACTCTTTCCACTTCCCCACCGAAATCGGC
>Ga0209396_1005000_pt1 | contig 12708 bp, 13 predicted proteins | sample GOMGulsemesocosm_6_FD_184638 | JGI IMG/M metagenome (GOLD analysis project Ga0209396, IMG submission 184638) | Methane-oxidizing microbial communities from mesocosms in the Gulf of Mexico - GOM8C Gulf of Mexico (SPAdes) (version 2) | ecosystem: Environmental > Aquatic > Marine > Cold seeps...
TACCCGCATATAACGGTACCTATGGGATATATACACGGGCTACCTGTAGGATTATCATTATTTTCAGGGAAACTTCAAGAAGGTGTACTAATTGAGGCTGCCTATAGTTACGAACAGGCAACAAAGCATCGTAGGCCCCCCAAATTATAATCTCTTTTAATAGGGACTGTTGATCTTTGGAGTTCATTTTTGCAGCGATTTATTTGGCATTTATACAAGGCGGTGCATGTGTAACGTAGTTATTCTACTTAAATATGTGACAACGCGGTAGAAATGTCAAAGAAACCGTTGCCCTTAGGCTTCAACTAAGTGACCTCTGCTCTTTGTTGCCCACATGGATGTAGGTACTTAACGTGAGCAGGATGCGGAAGCTGTGCTCGTTATTTACTTAGAATACTAAGAGGCATAACAAGCGCCGCGTTCAGAAGCCGCTTAGCTGAGCAAAATTTGAACTCGAAAGGTCAACAGGCCCTAGTCAAAAACAGTAAAAACTTGCATAAAACTCTGTACATGTTATTTTTCTCTCATTAATTTTAATAGGAAATTTTATCGTGCCAAAAGCCAGTGATATTAAGAAAAACGCAGCAATTGAATTCAACAACGGAGTTTACATTATTAGAGGTATTGAACGCTCTGTACCTCAAGGACGTGCTGGTGGCAGTTTATACCGTATGCGTATGTACAATGTAGTTTCTGGAGCCAAAGTTGATCATACCTTTAAAGATAGTGACATGCTCACGATGGCAGATTTAACTCGACGTAAAGTGATGTACTCTTACCTAGATGGTGACGAACTCATCTTTATGGATAATGAAGATTATAGTCAATACAGTTTGAACAAAGAAAACATAGCTGATGAAGTCATGTTTATCGATGAAAGTACCCAAGACATGTCAGTGATTATCGTTGATGGTGTTGCTGTGGGCATAGACTTACCACCAAGTGTTGAGTTAGTTATTACTGAAACAGACCCATCAATCAAAGGCGGTTCTGCCACTGCTCGTACAAAACCAGCAATACTTTCTACTGGATTAACAGTACAAGTACCAGAGCATATATCTACCGGTGATAAAATTAAAATAAATACTGAAGAGCGTAAATTTATGGGTCGTGCTGATTCTAAATAATATTTATACCCATACTTCTTCAAAATGCGGGTTTCAGTTGAAATTCCGCATTTTGAATTAACACGGGTATATACCTGCTTATTATGTATCCAAAAACGCTACCCTCGTAGCGTTTTTTATTTTAGTTATATGTCTTATACTTAATTCACCTTTGAATCATATGTAGATATAAATGCCTAACGTTAAGCAAGTAACCACTCTTTTCTTTTTGCTTTTTTCTGTAAATGGTTATTGTGAAAAAGTAATAATGGTATTTGGTCAATCGCTCGCACCTTATATCATCGAAAAAGATAATAGCGGGGTAGAGTTGTTAATTATCAAAGAAGCACTTGCCCATGAAGGTCATGAACTAGTTCCTGTATATACACAGCTAGAAAAAGTAGCGTTTATCTTCAATCAAGGTAAAGTAGATGCCGCACATCGTTATATAACAAAGGATAAAAGTTCAAATAAATTCTTCTACGGAGACGTTACTGTGGAATATCATGATGTTTTTTTCAGCTTGGATGACCGGAACATTAAACTGGAAAAACCCTCTGATTTAGCAGAATACAGTTTGTTATCTTTTCAAGATGCAAAAGATCATTACCCTAAATGGTTACCTGAAAGCTATGAATATTCTCAAACCTCTGCACAAATAAATCAAGTGAAACTGCTACAACTCGGCTTAGTTGATATTGTATTGTCTGATAAAAATATTTTTAACTATAACTCCGTACGATATCGAGAATCGGTAGATAAAAAGTTTAAAAACATGCGAATGCATATTTTCACCTCACCTTATAAATACAATCCCGTATTCCAATCCAAGAAAATGGCAGTGGAGTTTAATAGAGGGTTAAGTAAATTAAAAAAAACAGGCAGGTATGCGGAGATCATTTCAAAAATCATGAAGAAAGATATATCTATAACGAATACCGTAGATTTAACATTATGATCTTTTAATCCCAAATATAGAAAAAGCTACCAAGGTAGCTTTCTCCATTCAAAACGTTATATTTATTCGCTTATATATTCAACCACTTCTAAACCAAATCCCGAAAGCGAGTGATATTTAGTTTGAGAGCTTAATAAACGCATTTTACTCACCCCTAAATTTGACAATATTTGTGAACCAACGCCAACATTACGTGAGCCTACATGACGTTTCACTTCATTGATCACTTCACCAGCGTCTTGTTTAGCGTATTTTTCTACTTGTGCAATTAATGTCAATGGCGATTCATGTTTACCTAATAATACCAATACTCCACCTTCTTGGGCGATTTTTTTCAAAGCATCAGCCATTGGCCAAGTCGCTACACTTTCGCGTTCGCTAAATAATAAATCTCTAAAGGTATTCTCGAGATGTACACGAACTAATGTCGGTTCATCAGCTTTTATATCACCTTTTGTTAAGGCAAAATGCGCTTGACCATCAATAGTGTCTTTAAAAACGGTTAAATCAAATTCGCCAAAAGCCGTAGGTAGTTTACATTGAGAAATACGCTCAATAGTGGTTTCGTTTGTATTGCGATATTCAATCAAGTCAGCAATAGTTCCCATTTTTACGCCGTGCTTTTCTGCGATAACTTCTAAGTCAGGACGGCGCGCCATGCTGCCATCTTCATTAAGGATTTCAACAATAACGGCGGCAGGCTCTAGTCCTGCTAAACGAGCTAAATCGGTACCAGCTTCCGTATGACCCGCACGATTTAATACGCCGCCATCTTTAGCGATAAGTGGGAAGATATGACCAGGTTGTACTATGTTTAAATGATTAGCATCTTTTGCAACAGCGGCTAAAACAGTTGTCGCACGATCGCCTGCAGAAATCCCTGTTGTAACACCATGTGCCGCTTCAATAGAAACAGTGAAGTTAGTACTAAACTGTGCATCATTTTTTTCTACCATTAAGGGTAACTTTAGTTGCTGACACTTTTCTACAGTCATCGGCATACAAATCAAACCCCGTCCGTGGGTTGCCATAAAATTGATAGCTTCTGGAGTGACCTTTTCTGCTGCCATAATGAAGTCGCCTTCATTTTCACGGTCTTCATCATCCATAAGGATAACCATTTTACCCTGAGCGATATCATCGATAATTTCTTGAGGAGTATTTAAGTTCATGACAATCTCTTTATTAAATAGTATTTGGGTTGGTGGCTTATTTGATGAAACCACTACGAGCTAATAATTCGTGAGTTACACCTGATCCCTTTTTTTCTTTTGCTTCTACATCTTCGGCTATAGGATGTTCACGGGATAGTAGTAACCTTTCAAGATAACGAGCAATTAAGTCGACTTCTAAGTTCACTTTAGTACCGACTTGATATTGGTCAATAATAGTTTGAGCGGTAGTATGCGGCACTATTGTTAAGCGGAACTGATCTTGTTTTAACGCATTAACGGTTAAACTCGTTCCATCAATTGTGATTGAGCCTTTTTCTGCAATATAAGAGGCTAGACTAGCAGGCATAGATAACCAATAATGAATACTGTTACCGTCATGGTTTATTGATAAAATGTCACTGACAGCATCAACATGCCCAGAAACCATATGCCCACCAAATCGAGTTGTCGGCAACATTGCTTTTTCTAAATTAACCGCCTGACCTGTTTGATAGTTAGCAAACCCCGTACGCGTTAATGTTTCATTAGAAACATCAGCACTAAACGAGCTGTTATCAAAGTTGACTACAGTTAAGCATATGCCATTTGTCGCAATGGAATCTCCTAGTTTTACGTCACTCATATCGAGTAATTGGGTTGCTATGGTAATACGAGCACCCTGCCCGTTAATATTAATAGCACTAAGACTTCCTACTGCTTCAATGATACCTGTAAACATAATGACTCTTTATTTAAATGAAATATCTTTGCATTTTGAACAGCATAAAATACATATTCTATTTGTAATGTGTGGCTATTTCGATATTCAAATTTATGAAATATCTCCAGAGGTATATTTCAAATTGTGAAATCAATTTAGCAGTTTTGCTGTAATGCGTATATCAGCACCAACCATGCGTACATCTTTGATGTTAAGTTCTTTGGCTTGCGATAAGCTCGTAATGTTTGGGAAGTTCATTAAACTTTTTCCCTGAGCTCCCATCAGCTTAGGCGCTTGATATAATACCAATTCATCAACCAAGTCCTGCTCAATGAAAGCTCCAGCCAAATTCTGTCCTGACTCTACTAAAATATCATTGACCCCTCGCCCACCTAACAATTTTACTAAAGTGATGAGGTCAATTTTATTGTCACCTTGTGCATTTTTCACCAAAGGCAAACTAACTTGTTCTACAAAGTGAGGCCATTGATGGATGTTTTCAATGGTATGACAAATTAAAAGTATAGGAGATGGAGATTTAAATAACTTAAGGTCGGGTGTTATTCTATTTCTAGAATCAATAATCACTCGCAGTGGTTGTCTAATAGTATTTTTGTCATAACTATTTTTTAGTTCACCTAGTTCTGACCAACGTACTGTCATTTGCGCATTATCGGTAATGACAGAATCAGCGCCGCTAATAATGGCGCAACTTTGCGCACGTAACCTTTGCACGTCTTGTCGAGCTTGAACAGATGTTATCCATTGACTTTCCCCACTTGCCATAGCTGTTTTACCATCAAGACTAGCAGCAAGTTTACAGCGAATATAAGGAAAGTTCGTGGTCATTAATTTGACGAACCCCGTATTGATATTTTGCGCTTCTTGTTCTAACAAACCATATGATGTGTCAATGCCAGCTTGTTCCAACATGGCTAAGCCTTTTCCTGAAACTTGCGGATTAGGGTCAACCATAGCAGCAATCACTTTCTTTACACCTGCATTGATTAAACCTTCTGCACACGGCGGTGTTCGTCCATAATGGCTACAAGGTTCAAGCGTAACATAAGCAGTGGCACCTTTAGCATTTTCACCCGCTTGGGCCAACGCATTAACTTCAGCATGAGCTAGCCCTGCTCGTTGATGATACCCTTCCCCAACAATCACATTGTTTTTAACAAGTATGCAGCCAACACGAGGATTAGGAGAGGTGGTGTAATGAGCAAGCCTAGCTAACGAAATAGCATGCTGCATAAATTGATGGTCGGCTGTGGTAAATTCACTCATATTAAAACTCTAATATAATGGCCAAAAGATGATTATTTATCATCACCCAAACGAGCTATTTCTTCAGCAAATTCTCGAATATCTTCAAAAGAACGATAAACGGAAGCAAAACGAATATAGGCAACTTTATCAAGTTCAATTAACTGTTTCATAATAATATTCCCGAGCATTTCGCTTGATACTTCACGCTCCCCCGTTGCTCGAAGTTGTGACTTAACTTTGTTAATTGACAGTTCAACTTGCTCAACACTGACAGGACGTTTTTCTAGGGCTCGAACCAGACCATTACGCATTTTATCTTCATTAAAAGGTTCACGAGAACCGTCACGCTTAACAATACGCGGCATCACTAATTCTGCACTTTCAAACGTAGTATAGCGCTCATGGCATGCTAAACATTCACGTCGGCGACGTACCTGATGACCGTCTGAAACAAGACGTGAGTCTATCACTTTTGTATCATTTGCAGAACAAAATGGGCAGTACATAAAACACTCCGAGAGTTTGAGTTAGATCTTGAGATGATAAAAACAATAATGGCCGCATACGCGGCCATTTTAATCTAATTAGTGAATAGTTACATCAACTTATTTATACCCATAACCAATCAAGATGTAGGTTTTGAAAAATCTAAAAAACTCATCTGCTGCGTTGTTCTCAATTATGATAGCCAGCTATCACTCAATCGAGCGCCTTGCAGTTGAATCTTTTGTCATCCTCAAATTAATACATTTTGAATGGTCACGGGTATATAACTGTAACTCAAAACACTGAACTCGTTTAATATCTAAGTACTTAGGCATAGACAGGAAAACGTGAACAAAGTTCTTTAACGTTAGCTTGAACTTCTACGATAGTTTCTTCGTTATCGATATCATCCAAAATATCACAAATCCAACCCGTTAATGCTTTTGTTTCTTCAATGCCAAAACCACGACGAGTTATGGCAGGAGTACCTAAACGTAAACCCGAAGTAACAAACGGAGAACGAGGATCATTTGGCACTGAGTTTTTATTTACCGTGATGTGAGCGCGACCTAACGCCGCATCAGCATCTTTACCTGTAATGTCTTTGTCAATTAAGTCTAATAATAACAAATGATTTTCAGTACCGTTAGATACGACCTTATAATTACGCTCTTGAAGGATCGATACCATGGCTTTAGCGTTATCTAATACTTTTTGTTGATATTCCTTAAACTCAGGCGCTAGCGCTTCTTTAAATGCTACCGCTTTTGCAGCGATAATATGCATTAATGGTCCACCTTGACCACCAGGAAACACAGCTGAGTTTAATTTTTTATAAATAGCTTCGTCATTACAACCAGAAATAATTAAACCACCACGAGGGCCCGCTAATGTTTTATGGGTTGTTGTCGTTACCACATGAGCATGTGGCACTGGGTTTGGATATAAACCAGCAGCAATTAATCCCGCAACGTGAGCCATATCAACAAAAAGATAAGCATCAACACTATCTGCAATTTGGCGCATACGTGCCCAATCAACCACACCTGAGAATGCAGAAAAGCCACCAATGATCATTTCTGGCTTGTGCTCTTGTGCCAAACGTTCCATTTCTACGTAATCAATATCTCCAGTTTCTGGGTGAAGACCATATTGAAAGGCTTCATATGACTTACCTGAAAAGTTTACGTGTGAGCCATGAGTTAAATGGCCACCATGGGCTAAACTCATGCCTAGTACTTTTCCGCCCGGACTAACTAATGCTTGAAAAACAGCTGCATTGGCTTGAGAACCCGCATGTGGTTGCACATTAGCATAGGTAGCACCAAATAATTCTTTAGCACGATCTATGGCCAATTGCTCAGCAACATCAACATATTCACAGCCACCATAATAGCGTTTGCCAGGGTAACCTTCAGCATATTTATTGGTAAGTTGCGAGCCTTGTGCTTCAAGAACACGAGGGCTACAGTAGTTTTCAGAAGCAATAAGTTCGATGTGTTCTTCTTGACGAACTTTCTCACTGCTCATTGCTTGATAAAGTTCAGGGTCAAAATCAGCAATATTCATATCACGTGTAAACATGTTTTATCCTCAAGTATTCAGCCAAGGGCTGTTACAGACTGCTTGTCTAATTTATATACCCAATAAACCTAAAACTGTAGTACAAAGTTTATTAGGTATATAAATGTAGCCAAATTTATGCGGCGTATATTGCCTGAAATCAGCGTAGTTGTACACGTTAAAAGGTACAAGTCTTAGCTCATTTAGTAATCTATTATGCCTTGTACTGTCTGATAAAAGCTTTTATTGACTTGAACAAACCACAACCCACATGAATATAACCAAGATAAAACACAAAATCAACAAATAATAAACAACACAAAGCACATAAAAACAAATAATATTCACAACAACGTTGAAATATTGTTTTATATTTCTACCTAAGAGACGTTAAACGTTGATACTCTTTTTTGTATTTTCTATGAAGCCTATCGGCAACAACATAAACAACAATAAGAAAAACGTTAAGTAAGATTAGACCTTTCCACATCGAGCTATCATTTTCCAATGCCGTTGCAACCACAAACCAATTCCCCATTACGGCAAAAGGAATACAGGACAATTTATTTAAAATCATATAGTTGATTGATGACTTACAGGAAATAGTTGCATTATCAATCGCTTTATCTGGACTATCACAACATTGACGCCATGTTTTTAAGCGAATTCTTGTTTCATAATAAACTAAGATCACCATGATCAAACCCGCCAACCCCAAATAGGTATTCATCGGTGTACCATATTCACCACGATATAGGCTGATGAAAAAAGCAATAAAAATACCGAACATGGCTAATACATTAAATCCCAAGCAGGCTTTAGCCCATAGCGTCCGACGTTTTGTTTGCTTTAGCAACGCGATAATATCTGTTTTAGGCACAGGTTGGGATTGCCAATCTTGCGTCATCGCTGTCCATTGCTTATCCAGTAAGGGAGTAGTGGCATCACTATTGTCTTTTTTTCCACTCGATAATGCTGTCATATCAACTTTGACAGCACGCTTTGTTTGCTCGTGAACACTAGCAATCGTTTTTTCATTTAATGGCTGATTTTCTTCGTTCGCATGTTCATCCAACAATGGCGTAGACATATCACTGTCGTCTTTATCTCCACTAAATAATGCTGTCACATCAACTTTGGTAACACGCTTTGTTTTCTTGTGGATGCTGACATTCGTTTTTTCATTTAATGGTTGGTTTTCTTCGTTCATAAAGCCTCCAATAATTTGGCAAGTGCCGTTTTAGCTCGTTGTAAACGAACGCCGACCAAGTTAGTGGTGATTAATAATATTTCAGCAATTTCTTGATAAGTCATCCCCTCTAATGCGAGTGTTATCACTTGCTGTTGTTCAAGTGTTAATTTGCGGATTGCTTGTAATAAAAATTGTTGTCTTTGCTGTAACGTCAATGCTTGATAAGGAGTTGCTTCAAAAGATACTTTCTCATTCTCGGTATCAACAATAGACTCTATATCACGATCCGCTTTAACCATACGTACGGATTTGGCGACATGGGTTGCTAGAATATTATGAGCAATTCGAGCAATAAAAGTTTTTACACTAGCATCTTTCCTAAATTTTGGTAAAGCTCGCCATATATTCAAAGTGATATCTTGATATAACTCATCTTGAATAGCCGGCTTTGCTTCAAAACCGACAATCAAATGACGAATTAATTTTTCATAGTCTTCGATCCATTGAATAAATACGGCTTCAAAATTCAATGATTAACCCTTAACATCGAGTAGCTGTGAATATCTCTTAAGCATAATAACCACTGCTACAGACAATACATTCAAGGTTAAAAACATTGATGCATTTAATAAAGCAGTAATAAAAATTCATTAACTTAAAGCCAACACAACTTTTTCTGACTTTAATCTAATAGATAGAATAATTACCAAGGCAACGGTAATGGCAATGGTAACGAGGCTTGTCGCCATAACTAAAAACCAATCAACCGGTAAACCTTTAAATAAGTCTTCCATTAATAAAGATTGACCTGAAACAGGTAACCAATCTAACCATTTAGGTTTGTCATCAATAAACATTAACGCGACGGGGATCATCGCTGGCAACATTATGATCATGCTTACCGTCGATTGCGCCTCTTTAAAACTCTTTGCCTGAAAAGAAACAAACAGTTGTAGTGCAGAGGCAAAAAAGCAAATGGGAATAAGTAAGATAATCAGAGCAGCAATGGTAAATGCATCCAAACTAAAAGTGGCACCTATTTTGGTCAAATCGACAAAGCCAACAGAAAATGACGTTAATACCAAGGTTAATACCACACCAATAATCGCGATAGTGCTTGCACATGAAAGTTTTGCACCAACAATTTTTAACGTACTTACTGGCTGACATAACAACATCTCGAGCACATTACGCTCACGCTCGCCAGCACTTGAATCGATTGCGACAGAAAGGCCCGACATAAAAGCGGCCATCAATAGATACAATCCCAGCATCATCGAAATAAAGACAGCATTACTGCTAGGTAAAGCCGTATCTTGCTCTATTAAATTAACAGGTTTTAATAAACGAATATCAACACCACGTACTAATAGCCTTTTATAACCTATGCTTCGTGCGTAATTTCTTATTTCGTTTTTAATACGGCGAATAGGTGCATTCATTGCTTTATCGCTATAGTCAGTACGTAAAACGATATCAATAGTTTCGCCAGCAACCATATCTTTAGCAAAACTATCAGGTATGCTTATTTCTACATTACGTTCATCCCACAGCTTTTTATCATCGCTAGGGATATTCGAAAACAATAAAATATTCTCATCTTTAAATTGTTCTATTAGTTTTGGAGCAAACTCAGCTCCTGTCACCTTGACATAAATAGGTGGTGTTTCCACTAGCTCTTTGATCATGGTTTTCGACAATGCAAAAATCATCACTGGTGCCATCACAGCCATCATCATTGCCACCATCAAAGCACGCCTATCTCGAAATGCTTCTTTATATTCTTTCATTAACAACGCTTTAAACTGGATCATTCGGCGACTCCTTCATCAGAACCAATCGGGGTTGTTTTAGCACAAAGGCAACTTGTAAAAATATGAGTATTGATGTTAATTTTCATGTTTGAGTTGTCATTCATGCGATTATAAAAATGAATCATGCGGCGACTCCTTCATCAGAACCAATGAGCTTAACAAAAGCATCTTCCAATAATTTTTCACCAGCTAAATCACATAGTTCTTGAGGTGTACCTTCTGCGGCTAATTTCCCATTGGCTACAATAATTACGCGATCACACAATGCCGCAACTTCTTGCATAACGTGCGAGGAAAATAAAATACAATGACCTTTTTCTTTAAATTTTGCTAAATGATTACGCAATACTCGAGTACTCATAACATCTAGGCCTCGAGTCGGTTCATCAAGTACAAAATTTTTCGGTTGATGTACCAAAGCTTGTGCTAGCGTGACTTTCATCCTTTGCCCTTGCGAAAATCCTAACGTTTTTCGATGCATTAACTCTTCCATTTCCAAGTCTTTAAAGATCAGTTCAATCGCTGCTTTTTTGTCCACACCTTGCATGCCATGAATACTGGCGAAATAATCAACTTGCTCAAAAGCGGTTAATCGCTCATACAAGCCAAATTTATCTGGAAAAATCCCTAACTGTTTGCGTACGGCTAATGGTTCCTCTAAAGCATTAAAGCCATCTACAGTTACTGAGCCCTCATCCGCTGTAAGTAAACCGTAGAGAGTGCGTAAACAGGTAGTTTTTCCTGCACCATTTGGGCCCAAAATCCCAGTTATCTCACCGTCTTTTGCCTGAAAAGATAAGCCATCTAAGGCTTTAACAACATTTTTTCCAACCTTAAAACTTTTATGTAGATTACTAACTTCAATCATAATTATCTCTTTATATGCTGCCGTTTAAACTGGTCATAAACGTTTCATTGGGAATTTCTGCTAAACATGATGCATCAACATTTTTTGGATCAAGTGTTTCTAAAAATTCATTCACTATGTCAATAGCACAATCAGTTGAAGCAACAATATGCGCATTATTTTTGGAAATGATATGGTGGCTATTAGGTAAAGTTGCAGCGGACTCATCACCATTACTTGGTGGCGTCACGGGATCTAAATCACCCGACAATATCAGTGTTGGTATATTGACGGTGACAGGCTGATAAAAATCATCACTTACTGGGTATTTTGGCCACAATGGACAAGCTCCTTGCCACGCTTTATGACTCGTTTTTCCGCCAAAGTTATTATCTGCATCATCATTAAACATTTGTGCCGATACTTTAGGCATATCTTCATTGCAGACAATATTCATCGTTAAACCGACATACATAGCTTGAGAGCCTTCGGTTGTGGCAATTAAACCAATTAATGGCTGATAATTCTCAAGAAATGTTTGATGAATCACTAATGGCAGTAATGATCTTGTGGCACTAGAATAAAGTTGAGTCGTCAAGGTACCAATAAATTTATCATGACTTAATTTAAACGTTGTAGAACTTCCTAAACGAGGATGAGCAATAGCTATTTTTTCTGGAGATTTTTTTAAACGTGCAACCACTTGCTTAAACTCATCGGCCAAGTTTGGATAAGCCTTTTGACATGGTTCATCTTGCTGACAATGCTCAAGTATTAAATTAAAAGAACGCGCTGTGCTTTGCCCAAACAAGCCAATTGGTACTTCAATGGGACCAACACTATCAAGTACCACACTTTTTAACGACTCAGGAAAAAGGCGCATATACACAAGACCTGCACGAGTACCATAAGAGCCGCCATAAATATGAATTTTTTGATGACCTAACGCGGCTCTAACACCATCAAAATCGCGAATAGCATTTTCAGAAGTATACTGGCTTAAATCTCCCGTCAATTGTGCTATACAGTCTTTAATGTCTTGTTGTGAATAATCTTCAGGAATGACCTCATAGATACTTTGTTCTGTTGCATCTTCACATTGCAAAGGATGAGATTTTCCAGTGCCTCGTTGATCCACTAATATTAAATCATGCGTCTTCCTAATTTCTGAGAAACGTTCACGTAACATTTCTGCAAGTTCAACAGCAGCTTGTCCTGGCCCACCAGCTAAAAACATTAGCGGTTCTTTATTTTTACTGTTATCAATTGCTGGTAATACCGCAAAATTGATAACAATGTGCTCACCAGTGACATTCTGATAATTCTCAGGAACGGTTAACTTTCCACATTGAACTTGTTCCTTAATGCCCTCTAAATGACAGTCTTTTAAAACTAAATGATTATTATCAGCCCAAGCATTGCCGATCACAGACAACATCACCAAGACAATAAAACGCTTACAAGTTATTCTCATTCTTTTATTCCTTTTTAAACATCCTTTAATTAGTCATCGCATCATCAAATTTATTACAATTAAATATGAATTTCCGTTGCCATAGAAAATATTTGTACGAATTTCTATGATAACATTATGAAAT
>Ga0209396_1005004_pt1 | contig 12699 bp, 13 predicted proteins | sample GOMGulsemesocosm_6_FD_184638 | JGI IMG/M metagenome (GOLD analysis project Ga0209396, IMG submission 184638) | Methane-oxidizing microbial communities from mesocosms in the Gulf of Mexico - GOM8C Gulf of Mexico (SPAdes) (version 2) | ecosystem: Environmental > Aquatic > Marine > Cold seeps...
TAACATGTTATTGTTATGTGGTGGATCTTTTCTTTATACTTTTTTGCGCTTGCTTAAAGATTAGTGTTTAAATGGTCAGTTTGGTCATTTTGTTCAATCTTATTGCCTAATTAAGCGAATAAACGTGATAAAATCCAGCATCTCAATATATTTGTTCAATGGATCCGCTGTGCCTCACCAACTCTTACTCGCTCCGATCATGGACTTTTTACATTGCCCGACGCCCGATGCGTGGATTGAGCAAGCGAAGAAGCCTGAAAGCTTAGAGATATTATTACTCGATCACCTGTTTTGTGAATTGAAAGCGGGGCAGACAGCGATGTTTATGATTCGAAAATACGCGGTCGATAAACCAAGCGCTGATGCGTTGGCGAAATGGTTTGAACCCTATGAACAATATGTCTATAAGAAAGTGGGGACTAAGGCCCAATTGGCTAAAAATAGCCATTTGGCTAAGCAAATTGTCGCTAAGGATGATTGTAGCTATGGTCAAGATTTAGTGAGTAAGATGGTATTGCTGATTAAAGAAGAGTTACATCATTTCTATCAGGTGTTAGAAATTTTAGAACAACGAGGTATCGACTTCCGAAGTGTTCGTGCGGGTCGCTATGCCAAGAGCTTGATTAGAAAAGTTAAGAATTATGAGCCCGATGCCTTAGTTGATAAACTTATTATAGGCGCCTATATCGAGGCACGATCTTGTGAGAGGTTCGCCAAATTGGCGCCGCATTTAGATGATGAACTTAATAAGTTTTATGTGTCACTACTACGCTCTGAAGCGCGGCATTATCAAGACTACCTTGCACTCGCACAACAAATAGCGGGCAAAGATATCAGCGCACGAGTTGCTTATTTTGGTGAAATTGAGGCGCAGTTGATTTTAAGTGGCGACAGTGACTTTAAATTCCATAGCGGCTCTCCAATCGATCTAGATCAATCGATGTGATTTTTTTTGTGATATACCCTGTTACTGCCATAGTGCCTAGGTTACTATTAATTTGTACTTTAGGGTGTTGTCACTCTAAACAACTAACGATGAAGATTGTATAAAATGGATTTTAAATATTTGATTCAACAAATTGAATCGCTCCCCTCGTTGCCGCAAGCCTATCATAAGTGCTGCTTTTTACTCGAACAAGAGGTTACCGACTCTAAAGCGCTAGCTCAGGTGGTTGCCACAGACCCTGCGATGACCATGGCTGTTTTGCGGCTGGTCAACAGTGCCTTCTATAATATACCGCGTAAAATTGAGCGACTAGACCATGCTATATCTATCATTGGCCATGTTAAGTTTAGCGATCTTATTCTGACCGCTGCTGTGGTAAAAGCCATGAGTAGTTTGGCCAGCGGTCGCGTTGAAATGAATGTCTTTTGGCGGCACAGCATATTTACTGGACTTGTCGCTAAGCGTCTAGCTTTATATGGCTATTTCCCCAATAGCGAACGTCTATTCTTAGCTGGCCTGTTACATGATGTCGGTCAGCTTATCTATTTCGATTTACAACAAACCAAAGCGCTGAAAGTTAGTGAGCTGGTGTGTAAATATGGCGTCGATGTTGCCCTTGCTGAGAAAAAGGTGCTCGGATTTACCCATCAACAATTGGGTAGCGAACTGTGCCGAATATGGGATCTGCCTGAGTGGCTTGAGCAGCCTATTGCTCATTACCATGAGCCAAAACTATCGCTGTATTTCCATCAAGAAGCAACGATACTATCGATGGCTAATGCTATTGCGGGCAAGTCAATGCCAGGGCTGGCAAGTTTAGGCCAAGTGATACAGAACAATGACAGTTTAGTCGATGATCCTAATATTTGGTCGAGCGTTAATATCAACGATGAAGTGTTACCTGCGGTGATACAAGAGGCATCGGAACAGCTTGAAGGGGTAATACAATCATTAATCCCAGAGCTTAGTTGCGTGACATAAAGCTTATGGCGTTATCATCAATCCATTAATCCCAGAGTTAAGCTGAGTGACATAAAGCTTATGGCGTTATCATCAATCCATTAATCCCAGAGTTAAGCTGAGTGACATAAAGCCTAAGGCGTTATCGTCAATCCATTAATCCCAGAGCTTAGTTGCGTGACATAAAGCTTAAGGCGTTATCGTCAATCCATTAATCCCAGAGTTAAGCTGAGTGACATAAAGCCTAAGGCGTTATCGTCAATCCATTAATCCCAGAGTTAAGCTGAGTGACATAAAGCCTAAGGCGTTATCGTCAATCCATTAATCCCAGAGCTTAGTTGCGTGACATAAAGCTTAAGGCGTTATCGTCAATCCATTAATTTCAGAGTTAAGCTGCGTGAACTAGGCATCACTCATATCTAAGACGCTTAGTCGATAAAAGCTTACAAGCGTTATAAAATCGGTATAATTGCCCTCATTGTCATGGGAGAAATTCATTTGAAATCATTTTTAAGCCGTAGCCGCTGTGCGTTATTTCTATTAGCGCTCATATCGAGTAGTGTGTCGGCCAACCAATTCTGCGCGGTGGAGCCTGCTCCGCTTAGTGAAAAAGCGCAAGATGACCTCTTTGTTGAGGCGATGTTTGACGCCGAATATATTTTTAGAGGCCGCTTATTTACCTATTATAAAGAGCGTTGTGATGGTGATATTTGTGCTTTTGATGGTTTGGTCTTTAAGGTACTCGAAGAGATTGATAATTGGCTCAGTCTGTATGTCGAAGTTAGCTGGAGTGAAGACTGTGATAGCATATGGATGCACCCACAACAGTGGCGTCGCGACAAAGATAAGATGTTTTTTGAAATAAATAAGGAATATCTACTGCTGGCCAAAGATACCCCAAAGGGCATGGTCATCGTCGGCTCTCGTGCTGGTTTGAAAGTGAAAGAGTTGCAAATGCGCTATGAATTAGAGCGCATTGGACGTAAATAAATATTACTTAAAAGGTTGAGTCAAACTCAACCTTTTTCAATTAATGGTTAATTAATGACACCGCGGTCGGCAAGCTCATTAAATTCATCTTGCTTTTCGCGCTCTTCAGGCGTGTCGTTTGACACATTATTACCATTGTGAGACTTGTCGAGCATCTTGCTCTTGTGCTTGCGCATTTGGTTCTCTAATTTATTCATTAAACCATCGACAGCGTTCTTCATCTGACGATCTGCAGTTGATGTGGCAAAAATGTCACTACCTGGAATATGAATTTGTGCTTCAGCAATGATCTTGTGAGTGTCGTGTTTCTCAGTAGTGAAATTGACATTAACGCTGGTGATTTGATCGCTAAATCGTTCGAGAGTGCGGATTGAGTCCTCTACGTATGTTTGAATATCGTCAGAGACTGTAACATGTTGACCACTAATGTTTACTTTGTACATATAATTGCGTTCCTTTTGTAATGAAGAAAAAAATAATCTATAAACTCCTTAAATGTGCAAATGGACCGTATATCTAGTAATGCCAGTTTCATTGCACGGTGTCAATAGACTTTTAATTGCTTACCCTATTATCCTAGTCTAAATTGCAGTTGTTGGGATCTGTTTTGCTACTAAAAGATGCGTGATTATTGATTAAGAACAATTTTTTATTTGTTTGTAATCTTTGGTCGTGATCTGATTAGACCTCTAGGGTGGCGATAGTCTGGGTGTTTAGCTGTTAATAGTGTATTCTTGAACAACCTAACGCACATCCTGTTGTGTTTATTGGAGACGACTACCACACCATGATCAGAACCGAATATGTCGCTTGCGGCCATTGTGATCTGTTGCTGGATGCGCCTAAGATCACCGAAGGGCAATTTGCAATGTGCCCTCGCTGTGGTCATAAGGTTTCTCGCTTGCGTAATAAATTAATGAGTCAGCTAACTGCGTTTAGCATTACCGCATTAATTTTATTAGGACTGGCCAATACGTTTAATTTCATCACGTTTAATTTAAACGGTAATATCAGCGAGATAACTCTGTGGCAGAGCGCCTTGGACCTTTACTTTGACCAATACAAATATTTGGCGGTAGTTGTTTTTATGGCGATTACTGTACTCCCAGCTATCGTCATCGGGCTGCTGCTTTTTTTCATTGCTATGATTAAGCTGAATCTACGCTGGCAGGGATTGTCTAACGTATTGCGCTTAATTTTTGGCTTAATGCCATGGGCGATGGCGGAGGTGTTTTTAGTCGGTGTATTAGTGAGCTTAGTTAAGTTGGTGACTATCGCTCAAATGGGCTTAGGTTGGTCTTTTTGGGCTTACGGTCTGTTTTGCCTGTGTTATGCCAAGGTCTTGAGCTTACTCGACCGTTATCAGATGTGGTCATGGCTCGAGGGGAACCGATACAATGACGCACTTTAATCAAGGTTTGGTGGCATGTGATTGTAGGCTTACTAGGGGTGACAGGCGATGAGCGTTTATTATAATCAAGGGTCAGCAGCAGCAGCAGGCTTAGTTAGTTGTACTGAGTGCGGATTGGTCGCGTCAAATAAATTGCCTAAATGCCCGAGGTGCAATGCAAGGCTGCACGCACGCTCGCCCCATAGTTTACAGATAACCCTAGCATTATTAATCACCGCACTGGTGTTATTTATTCCGGCTAATCTATTACCGATGATGGTGACAGAACAGCTGGGCGAGGTCGAGCACAATACAATCATCGGCGGTATTATTTTATTATGGCAAGAAGGCTCACAGCCGATTGCCATTGTCGTTTTCATTGCCAGTGTTATTGTGCCAGTGATAAAGTTTATCATCTTGTTTTTTTTGTGTTATTGCGCCGCGTTTGGCAGTGCACTTTCCGCGAAGACACGGGTTAATTTATACCGTTTAACTGAATTGATTGGCCGCTGGTCGATGGTCGACATATTCGTGGTCGCTGTATTGGTCGCGTTAATTCACTTAGACCACCTGCTCAACGTCGAACCCGGCAATGGCACCATCGCTTTTGCCGGGGTTATTATTTTAACTATGTTTGCCGCCAATGCCTTCGATCCTAGAATTCTGTGGGACCAACCTTTGACTAAGAGAATCAATAACAAGTGACTGAAAATACGCCTGAAGTAACAGCGCAACAAGCAACCATCACTAATCGTGACCGCATATCTAAGGTCTGGTTAATTCCCTTAATTGCCTTAATGATTGGTGGCTGGATGGTACTTGATACTTATCTCAATAAAGGGCCAGAAATAGTGATCACCTTTGCCAATGCGCAAGGATTAGAAGCGGGTAAGACGCGAGTAAAAACCCTCAATGTTGACATTGGTTACGTTGACAAGGTGTTGCTCAATGACAATCATGACGGTGTCCAGGTGCATGCAGTGCTCGACCCACAGGTCAAAGGTATGTTGAGTCAGAATGCACAATTTTGGGTGGTTAGACCGCGGATCGGGCGCGGTGGCATCTCTGGTTTAGGTACCTTAACTTCTGGCTCTTACATCGAATTTGTTGCCGGTGACAGCGCAACAGAGGCCTTGGTATTTGTTGGGCTAGAAGAGGCTCCTATTACGGCTAAGGGTATTGCTGGCGTTAGGCTTAACCTGGTGAGTGAGAAAGGGGATTCGTTGAGCATTGGCGAACCGGTATTATATCGTGGTTTTGAAGTGGGTCAGGTCGAACGTTCAACCTTCGATATTGGCAATAGGCAGGTCCATTACCAAATATTTATCAAGTCGCCATATAGTGAATTATTGACCCAAAACACCTATTTTTGGAACAGTAGTGGTGTTGACTTTAGCGCCACAGCCGAAGGGATAAACGTTAATGTTGGCTCGCTCGAATCGATTATTAGTGGCGGTGTTACCTTCGATGTACCCACCGATTTACCGTTGGGCGGTGCCATTGATATTAGCCAGGACCATGTCTTGTACCCGAACAAAAAAAGTGTCTACGAACAGCGCCAATACAAGGCTAAGCAATTTACTATTCTGTTTGAAGATTCGGTGCGTGGACTGCAAGTTGGCGCGCCTGTTGAATATCGCGGTATTCGATTAGGTACGGTTAAGAATGTGATTTCGATGCTAAATATTGGCACTAATGGCAATGCATCAGAGCGTCGAATTCCAGTGATTATCAGTATTGAACCAGCCAGAATAGGCTTGGATGATAATCAACAGTCGATCGACAAGATTAGCCGCTTACTTGAACAAGAGACGCAACAAGGACTTAAAGCTAGTTTAAAGTCTGGCAGCCTATTAACCGGTAGTTTGTTTGTCGATCTTGATTATTACCAAGCAGATTTGGGGCTCGAAAGTATTGAGCAATCAAATGGTTTTACGGTCATTCCTAGCGTCGCCGGCTCATTGGCGCAGATTGAACAAAAGGTCTTCTCAATCTTAGATAAGTTTGAACAGATGCCGATTAATCTAACCATCGAAAGCATCAATAAAATGTTGCTCAATGCAAACTCTACCATGGAAGAACTTAATTTAGCGGTGACACAAATTAAAGAATTGTTGTCACAGTCGCAGACTCAGGCTATTCCGAAAAATATTAATCAAGCGCTAAGTGAGTTAAGCAACACCCTCAACGGTTTTAATCAACAGGCGCCCGTTTATGGCGAGCTCGAACAAACGCTGATTCAATTCCAACAGTTAATGCGAGAAGCTCAACCCTTTATTAAAGAGTTAAATAATAAGCCTAATTCGCTTATCTTCGAATCAAAAGCGGGCCAAGATCCCCAGCCTAAAGGAAAAACAAATGATTAGAATGGTGTGTGTTGCAGTAATTGCACTGGTTGGTGTTGGCTGTCAATCTCCCGATATTAGTGTGCGTCAATATCAGTTAGCACAGCAGCCACAAACCGCCGCGGTCATAAATACGTCCAAGCAATTGATCATTGAGCCGATTGTGTTAGTGGACTATTTAAAGCGTCCTAATATCTTGCTTAAACAAGACAATAATCAGCTCTATGTGACTAAATACCATGTTTGGGCTGAACCGCTCGACAAAGCGATAGCACGTACCTTGGTTAATCACTTAAACCACCGTCAACAACAATGGCGCGTAGATCATGGTTTGTTTAGCCAATGTATCGATCAAAAGAGCTGTTTACGCCTGATTCTGCTAGTGGAGGAATTCTACCCAACGGATGGCTCTACAGTGAACTTTTCAGGAAAGTATAGGTTGTCACGTAATCATAAAATACTCACTCAACAAGACTTTAATCTGAGCCATCAACTAAGCGTTGATGGTTACCCCCACGCCGTAGACAAATTACAGCAACTTATATTACAACTTAGCTCACAAATTGAGCGGCAATTGCCGGGTAAGCGATAAAGTCGTAGTGAGTTAACCGGCTTAATATGTTAGGATCGCGCCAAATTTTAGAGTGAGTATTTATCATGGTTGTGGTTCGTTGGATCTTAGGCAGAATTATTCTGTTATTAGACTTTATTTTTAGCCCGCGCGGGATTAAGCGCGATGCCGATTTACAAGCTGATGTTAATCAGCAGTGTGCTAAGTTAGCATTATATCAGTTTTCGGCCTGTCCTTTTTGCGTGAAGGTGCGCCGTCAAATGAAGCGCCTGTCGTTAGGTATCGATTGCCGTGATGCTAAAAATAATGCGCAATTTAAGGCCGAGCTTACCGAGCAAGGTGGTCGCCACAAAGTGCCATGTTTGCGTATTGAACAGGCCAACGGTGAAGTTGTTTGGATGTATGAATCATCTGATATCAACGCCTATTTAACACAACGCTTTGATGCGGAGCTAGCGCCATGCCAAGATTAAGAGGATTAGTGCAACTTGGGCGACTCAATAACCTTGAAGTGGTTAAAGAGGTTGATTTTGGCTATTACTTAGATGGTGCAGATCTTGGTGAAATTCTATTACCGCATGCCTCAACCGAGCAGTTGCTGACAGTAGGAGAGCAAATTGATGTATTTCTCTACAAGGATTCCGAAGATCGTTTAATTGCGACCACCAAGCTTCCGTTAGCTCAGGTTGGTGATGTTACCTATCTCACCGTTAAAGCAGTGACCCAAATTGGTGCATTCCTTGATTGGGGTTTAGAAAAAGACTTACTGGTTCCTTTTGCCGAACAAGCGAGCAACATGATCGAAGGCCAGCAATATCTCGTAGTGTTATATGTCGATGTGAGTAACCGTATTGTTGCTTCTTCAAAATTAGATAAGCGCCTAGATCGCGAGCCTGCATTTTATAAGCCTCATCAGCAAGTTAACATTGTGGTGTGCGACCATACTGATATCGGTTATAAAGCCGCGATCAATGGCTTACACTGGGGCGTTTTATATCGCAACGAAGTATTTAAAGAGTTGCGCGTCGGATATAAAACAAAGGCTTACATCAATCGAGTGCGTGATGATGGCAAGATCGATTTATTGCTGGAAAAACCTGGTTATTCGAGTAATGATGAATTATCAAATAAAATCATTAAGTTTCTTAAGCAAAATAAAGGGCATAGTCATGTTAGTGACAAAAGCTCGCCAGAGATAATTACTCGTTTATTCGGTGTCAGCAAGAAGAAATTTAAGCAAGCGATTGGTAACCTGCTCAAGCAAGGTGCGATACGCATTGATAATGATGGCATCCATTTAGATTAGAACAAATCGCTGACACAGTGACAATGATAAAGAGCGACAACACTGCTAAGCTTATCGATAAATATTAAAGGACATAATATGAATATTGTAAGCAAAATGAGTCATGGCGCGTTGTCGTTATTATTGTTGGTCGTCAGCTGGCATAGCCTAGCAGCAGCTGAGCCCCCTCCAATCAAACCTGCGTTATGGCAGGTAAACTATCAGGGTAATACCGCTTATCTCTTGGGCTCTATTCATATCGGTAGTCAGTCATGGTACCCATTACCAGATTATGTGCTAGCGGCCTATCGCAGCGCCGATACCCTAGTGGTGGAGTTGGATGCGGTTACCAGAGGACCAGAATTACAACGTGCAATGATGTTGCCGGCAGGTGCTACCTTGTCACAACATTTGTCGAAAACCACTTATAAAAAATTATCCGAATTTATGCAGTCATTTGGCGTGCCAATGGCGGTTGTCAGTGGTTTTAAACCCTGGGCTGCGGCCAGTGTCGCGGCAATTCTACCCTATATGAAACAAGGATTGTCACCACAATATGGTGTCGATGCGCATCTGTTAGCCTTGGCAGCAAAGGATGGTAAGGCGTTAGTTGAATTGGAAACGCCGCAATTCCAACTGGATTTATTGGAGCAGATGTTAGGTAATGATAAAGCGATTTTAGAACTGCTTGAATTACCGCAGGAAGAAGTTGTTTCAATCGTTAGCTACTGGAAAGTTGGTAATATGGATAAGCTCGCTAAGCTAATGCAGACACAAATGAATGGGCAACAGTTCGAGCAAATGTTAACCAAGCGCAATCAAGACTGGGTTGGTAAAATCAAGAAGCTAATGGGCGACAAACAACATCTATTTGTGGTGGTAGGTGCGGCACATTTGGCAGGACAATCCGGTGTACCAGCACTTTTAGCACAGCAGGGCATTAGCGTTAAACGGATCGATTAAGTATTAATAAGAGCCAAGTAAGATTGGCTCTTATTAACCTAATCCTTCGATGAATCTGGGGTAGTCTCCACGACTTGGGTAATCACCTTGTCGACTAATTTAACCCGGCCACTTTTGACGAGTGCCTGGCGCAGCACATATTCAATTTGCGCATTAACACTGCGTAGCTCATCGTCTGACCAGCGCTGCATGGCGGCAAGAATGTCTTCGTTGATTCGCAGTGGATAGGCTTTACGTTTGGCCATAAGCTTACTCTATTTTTTCAATCGGCTAACTATACAGAGAACCGGTATTAATAACAGGTTGAGTGGTTTTGTCCGAGCATAAAACAACCAGTAAATTACTCACCATGGCCGCTTTTCGCTCTTCATCTAATTCGACTAGGTTCTTCTCGCTCAAACGATTGAGTGCTAATTCCACCATGCCAACTGCCCCCTCGACGATTCGTTCCCTTGCGGCGATAATGGCGGCCGCTTGTTGGCGCTGTAACATTGCACTCGCTATCTCTGGCGCATATGCTAGGTGGCTGATCCGTGCCTCGACCACATTAACACCGGCTTTGGATAGGCGTGATTGTATTTCACTTTGCAGCGCGCTAGCGACCTGGTTAGCGTGAGATCGTAATGACAATTGGTCGTCACCGTCATGCTGATCATAAGGATAGGTGGTGGCTAAATTACGCAGCGCTGCTTCCGACTGAATAGTAACAAAACTTTCGTAATCATCCACCTCAAATAAGGCCTCTGCACTGTCGTTCACCTCCCATACAACCACACAGGCAATTTGAATGGGATTGCCTAATTGGTCGTTGACCTTGAGTTTGTCGCTTTCAAAGTTTCTGATCCGCAGTGAAATTTTGCTCTTGAGGTATAAAGGGTTAGACCAACGTAATCCGGGGCTCTTATCACTGCCTTTATATTGGCCAAACAGTGTTTGTACTCTGGCCTGTTTTGGTTGGACCATATAAAAACCAATGCCAATAAATATACTTAACGGAATGAGTATCACCGCAAACAGTTTTTGCTCACCATCGACGGTGAGCATTGTGGTGAGGAATATCACGATGTTGATCAGTAGTATTAATACTACCGGGTATCCGCTAACGCTCCACCCTTGTTTTTCTTTGGTGTGCTGTGTCATCTGTTGCTCCTATTCTTCAATTTAAAGTGATATCAATTTGATATCACCTTAAATTGATAATGATCAAAGGTCAAGATCATTTTAATACGACCAATTGAGTAGGTCAGCGCATTATGGTTAAATACCCGCAAAGCCTCTCCAATAATGAAAGATAATAATAATGAAAAAAATACTCGCTTGGTCACTGCTCACTCTGGCCACATCAGCTATTGCCGATGAAGGGCAATGGCAACCTCATCAAATTAAAGGTCTACAGCATGAGTTTACCCGTGTCGGCATTTCACTATCGGCCGCACAAGTTTCGTCTCTCGATCAATATCCAATGAACGCTGTAGTTGGTTTGGGTGGCTGTTCTGCATCTTTCGTTTCAGACCAAGGACTCGTGGTGACTAACCATCACTGTGCGTACGGCGCGATTGCTAACAACTCCACCCCAGAAAATAATTTAATCGAAAAGGGCTTCTTAGCCAAGTCGTTGACGCAGGAACTACCGGGAGGCCCTTCACAGCGTATTTACATTACTGAACAGGTCAGTGATGTAACTGAGCAAGTGCTGGGTAAACTAGGTGCGCTGACAGGCAAGGCTCGTTACGACGCTATTGCCACCCAGCGTAAGCAAATTATTAAGCAATGTGAATCTGATCCCGCTTATCGTTGTGGCGTCAGTGCTTTTCACCATGGCATGGAATATTTCCTGTTAAAGCAGTTAATGATTAAAGATGTGCGTCTGGTGTACGCACCAAGTAACTCCATTGGTAACTTCGGTGGTGATATTGATAACTTTGAGTACCCGCGCCATGTCGCTGATTTTTCATTTATTCGTGCCTACGTTGGCAAAGATGGTAAACCAGCCAATTACAGTAAAGACAATGTGCCGTTTAAGCCCAAATCATTCTTGAAGATTAGCGCAAAGGGCGTCCAAAAAGGCGATAGCATTATTTTAGCGGGTTACCCGGGGCGCACCAGTCGTTATAAACTGGCCAGCGAGATAGATTTTGCTGGTAAGTGGAATTATCCGACCCAAGTAGCGATGTATACCAAGACCCTAGAAACTATTGCTGGTGCGACTAAGGGACAGCCAGCATTGGCGGTTAAGTACTCGTCGACAGTCAAGAGCATTAACAACCGCATGAAAAAACGCCAGGGGTTAATCGATGGCTTTAAAGTGACCGATATTCATGGCATTAAATTGGCGCAGGAGCAACAATTGCTTGGTTGGATAGCTCAAGATGAATCTCGTCAACCGTTTGCCAATGCACATCAGGACTTATCAGCATTGTTGGCGAAAAGCCAGTCAAACGCTAAGCGAGACTTTTATTTTAGTTATGCCAAAAATTCGAGTTTACTGCGTAGTGCGATGCGCTTATACCGGTTGGCCAAAGAGAATGAAAAGCCCGATAGTGAACGCGAAATAGGGTATCAGGCGCGCGATATAAACCGGATAAAATCTGGGCTCAAGCGCCTTAAGACACGCTTTGCACCACAAGTTGATCAAGCAACGTGGTCGATGTACCTTGGCCAATACTTACAACAAACACCATCGAATCAAGTTGCCCAATTTAATCTTGCACTTGGCTTAAGCAGTGATATGAGTGAGCAGCAGATAAGCAGCTTGGTGGCTAATATTTTTGCCAATAGCCAACTGAGTGATTTTGATACGCGGTTAAATTGGGTGGGTAAATCGGTTGCTCAGTTTGAACAATCGCAAGATGCCTTGATTAAATTAGCGGTGGCGTTGTATCAACTTAATATGCGCGTCGAAAGTGAACATAAAGAAATGGCGGGTCAATTGGCGCAGGTGCGTCCAGAGTACATGAGAGGCATCATTGCTTACAATCGTAGCTTGGGTAAACCTGTGTATCCAGATGCTAACAGCACATTGCGAGTCAGCTTCGGCACCGTTGATGGTTACCCAGCGAAAGACGGTATCTATAAGACACCATTTACCACGCTAGAAGGATTAGCGGCTAAAGTAACGGGTAAGCCGCCATTTATTGCACCACAAAAGCTGCTAACCGCGATTAGCGATCGTGATTATGGAAAATATGAACAGGCGACACTTGAACCTCAATTTCCTTCAGCTTGGCATTGTAAATTGTTTACCTGTGA
>Ga0209396_1005005_pt1 | contig 12696 bp, 15 predicted proteins | sample GOMGulsemesocosm_6_FD_184638 | JGI IMG/M metagenome (GOLD analysis project Ga0209396, IMG submission 184638) | Methane-oxidizing microbial communities from mesocosms in the Gulf of Mexico - GOM8C Gulf of Mexico (SPAdes) (version 2) | ecosystem: Environmental > Aquatic > Marine > Cold seeps...
ATGATGGGGTTGTTAGTATGAAGCATGAGAGTTACCTTTGTTTTGAATAAAAGATTCGACACCTTTATCAAAGCGGGTAACTCTCTTTTTTCAAGAGAAGTGTCCGATCAAGTCCAAACTAATTCAGTTAAATAGAGATTAGTGGTTCCTCCAGGGTATTCAGTTTCGAGACCCGATTGTATCTCACTCATCAAAACTCCAATTTACTTTTCTAGCACAAAATGAGATCGCTATCTCTGGCTTGCGCGATCTTACTTCTATGAGATGTTATTTGCATATTTCAACATCTTTCAAGGATCTCATATGATAAAATTTTCTCTTCTACTGGTAGCATCCGCTTTTCTTTTTATTATCATCAATTCGCAGGCCCTTAATCATAGTTCATTTATTACAACTGATGAGACATGGAATTCTTTGATGCCTGGCCTGATAAAGCGGGTCGATTTATCTGAGCTCAAGGTAAGGCTATTAATGTTTGTAAGAGATATAAGATGTGAGTTTTGCGTGCCATATGCATCTTATCCAGGTAGGCGTGAAAGCAGGGAGCCTTTAAGTTTTCATGGCTGGCTTTGTGAGCAGGGTAACGTTGTCATTTATCACGATTAAGGTAGTTCATTTATATGACATGGAGTCTCAATGGACGCCTGTTTTTACTGTTATAGCAGGCATCGGGACAACAACAGACGTAACTAGACTATCCTTTTTCATATACACGCTTACTTATCATTGGGCATATTTATACTCCACTGATCGGTGCGATCCAAGTGAACCCAATAAGCTTGCAATTCATATACAATGTATTAGACTTTCAGTTATTAGACCTCCTAATTACAACTAGTAATTAGGAGGAATTCTTATTAGCAGTAGTTGAAAATCTTTTTGTGAGTGCTATATTTAGGTTGTCTAATCACCTAAGGAAATGACATGTATATAGCAGTTATTACGATAGGTTTGCTTGCACCATTTGCGGTTATCGCGATTGCCTATTTGGCGCATAAGCGCAATCAGACCTCCTAGCGGCGTAAGCCGCTTTACTACCCTCCCCCTCGTTCAATTTGTTTTACTCCCCCTGTTAGTCGCATCCCCAATGGATTTTCCATTCGAAATACGATTCTTAGTCATTTTTTGACTTTTTACTAACCCCTGAAGGGCATATGCCCTTCGGTGTGTGCTCTTCTATTTTTAAACGAATAGGAGAAAACATGCATGTTAAATACTACCTAATACTACTAGACGCACTAGGCTTGACCATTTTCATTAGTGGCATTGTCTATGGCGATTTGAACTCTATTTTCGCGCTCGTCTCAGTTTCACTGGGATGGATAATAGTAGGGCTTGCTCAGTACCTGATGGTTCGATCCAAGATTTTCTCTTGGGAAGGTTCGCTTTTAAAGGTGCCCGAATCAGGATTAGCCTTTATGGTTGCATCAACAACTCACTACGTAGACGGAAATATATCTGTTGCTTATTGGTTGTTTTTTAGTGGCCTATTTTTACTTACCATTTGGTTCGTACTGGCGCGTTACATTAAAAAATGATTCGGAGTAATCAATATGTTTCCAACTGCTTTAATTATCGCGTTCGTCGGACTTTTGACCACGATCGCATTCGCCTATTCTGCCCGCCCTAAATCGGTACCGGTCGGAATATGCAGTAGTGAAGTTGTATCTAGTAGTAAATGACCGCTTTACGGTTATTTTTTTAATCCCCCACCCATTTCAATTTAAGCGTCTTGCTTTGGATTATTAAATGAATAAAACAATGATTGGATTGATGTTTTTGATGAGTTGTTTATCGACTCTTTCATACGCAGATTGCGAATATCAAAACAAGAATTACGAACCCTTTGAGAGCGTTTCTGTTCTTGATTCCGCCTGGTACTTGTTGAATGACGAGAATCACTCGAAGAATGGTTACATGAACATTTACACGTGTAGTCCTTTAGTCGATCTCACCGATGAGTCTATAAACCGTGGAATAATGACAATTCATGCTGTAGGAACTGCTTGGGTCCGCACGGACTTTTCTGTTGGTTCTACAACTGAAGTTGTATTCGCCCATTGATCTAACCTAAAAATCATTAATCTTGATTTATAGCAGCCCCGGCTGCTTTTTATTACCCCCCCCTTTTTTTTAGTTTAAAAACTAACTTGTTATTCAAGGAATTACCCCATGGCTTTATTTTACCCGCAAGATGCTGAGTCTTTACTTAATGCACGTGAAACTGTTGTTCATATCGGCCAATTTTCTTCCCTTATTAAAAGCAGGAAGTTTCAAAGTTGGTTAAAGAATGATGATTCACGATTAGTGAATCTAACAGAGCGTTTGATTTCACAGCTTAGGAAGGCTGCTTTAAAGTATCTGGATTTAAGACGTCCATCTTTGAGTAGAACGTCAACGCTTAGTAATTCAGTGTTGATGTCAAAATTCTCTGATGAATGTGATAGTTTTGTCGTACAGGCTATCGATGAATTCAATTTCAAAATAACCAAGAAGGAACTGAAATTCTCATTTTGCCAGGACGAAGCAGTCATCGAGCAATTATTGAAGTTTTTCAATTCCAAGCCTACATTCAACAGTCATTTGGTTTCGGCGAAACACGATATCTTTCGTGGTTATTCAGAGCTAAGAAGCTTTGTTGAGATGCGTCATACCATAATGGTTCCCACGAGTAGTTCTGGCTTTGAGAAGTTGTTAGCCAGTAAAAGTGAAGACTATTTCATGAATGGCTATGCGGCAGACATGCTCGCCATTGATGCGGGTTTCGCAAGGGATGGCAGTTTAAAAGGTGTTTGGGAAAAAGAGGAGTATTGCAGTACCTGGGCTCACCTCAATGAAAACAGCAAAGTTACCGAAAAGTCTTATCAGTACTTTCCGGCTTAAACTAAAATTGCTACTTTTAACCGCTTCGGCGGTTTTTTTATACCTGTCTTATATTCAAATCTTGACCTTGTCTACATGTAATAGTTTGGTAAATTTTTCATGGCTTAGACCACTTTATTGAAAGGGAAAATGGCTTCGGTTTCTCTTTATACCGTTATCTTTTTGCACTATATTATCAGTCAATACTGTTAGCAGGGGTATAGGAGTGGCAACAGATGAGAATGATCGCTTAACCGGCCATCTTTTTAATAAACCGGTAGGGGCCCCAAAGACCTCACCATTAAACCGTAAAGGGCAGTTACGCCAAGCCCAGGCGAGTGCCCGTCAAGCTAAAATAGAGGCTGGCTTAGTAGAAAGAAAGTGGTGGGTGTCACCTTTAGTTTCTGATGTATTGAAGGATTATAAGAAAACTCATGAATTGGACAGTGTCGGTGCTGTGTTAGAGGGTATATTGTCCGGGTCGATTAACATTGATCCGAGCTTAATGAACCCGAAAGACTGAGGTGGGCTCGGAATTAGTATTTGGACCAAATATTGCACTAATGAACTGATTAATGAATTGAGGTTAGTATGGTAGATATTGCTGTTGTTTTGGGGTTAGTGGCTGTTTTCAGTGTGATGGGCTATTTCTCAGTAGCTCAGGGTCCACAGAAGTGGTTTTCGAGAATCGGTGTGACCTCTTTGTTGGCAATTATTTTACTGGGTAATATGGGCATCACTCATTATCAAATAGATCGTTTATTATTGGCTACGGGCGGCCTGTGTTTCCTTGTGACTGCTGGGTACTGGGCATTGAATAAGTACCGGGCTCAAGCTACTGATCAATAAATTCCTGAAAATATTTTATTGCTGAATTCTTGCCCATTGCCGGGTTCGGGGGTCCATGACCTAATGAACTAGTGGTCCGGCATTCTGTTCATTTTTTCACTGAAAATTCTGCATGTAACTCCTTAAACTTTTGCGTATCCCTCAATGCAAAATAATCTTCCCTTCTTTATCAGCTGCTGATTGGAAAAATTTGGTTTTAAACAATTTACGAATTCACAGGAGCCTGGATGGCTGGAGAAATCATAGCTCTCTAATTTAAGGGGTTAGTATCAATACTGTGGAGTCATCATCTGGTCGATCTTTCCAATACCCATCTGTTGCCAACATAATCTGGCCTCTAGATCTTGCCATTACCATCCCTGATGGCAGGCAGTCTCTTTTTGCAAGCAAGCAATTTATCAGTGTGTTTTGACTTAAGCAGGTTGCTAATAGGTGTGCGGGTGTTTTCCAGGTTGTTCTTTCTTTTCTCGCTAAACCCAACCTGCAGTCTCCTGCCCATATCGTATATGTAAACGGATGGCCGGCAATATCAGTTAGCAGTACAAAGCTGCAACCGGCAGCAGGGTATTTACATGAAAGTGATTTTCGTACGGAATTAATCAAGGATTTTAAGATAGGAATAACATCATTGTAATGGCATGCCTTTATGTCGGACTTCTCAAACACTAGCTTTAAACCTGCAGCCAGCTCTTTTACAAAGTCACCGCTTTTTGCGCGGTTACTGCTCCCATCGAATACACCATGGACTGAGAAGCCAGCCTCTTCAATGATGAGAGCTGTATCTTGATTTTTCTCCCTATCAGTACCCTGGGTGCTGGTAAGCTGTACTTTTATCATATAAATCCATTGTTAACTTTTACAATTAGCTTGATAGGGTGCCCGCAAATATTTATGCTATGATTTGCTCTATCCTGTCATAAATTACTTCTGCCAGATCTCCTCGGCAAGACTGGATTGTGATGTCAAAATTATAATCAGCGTCAGCCGATTTCAAATTAGATTTTATAAAATCCCTTAATTCACCTGGGGCCGTATTAATTTCTCCAACCAACTCTTCCCGCCCACCAATTACGGATACAATATCTTCAATATCTGTACTCCCGAGATAATCACCATTACCCCTATTATTAAACGCCTCAAATTTTGTTCCTAAAAAATAAGGAGTGGTTAGTACCTTTATTTCTTGGCCATCATCTAACAGATGCTTCACAGCTGTATCCATACCGTCTTTGTACCAGCGGTTTGTATACCCCAGTACATCCTCTTCAATAGGCATGAAATCAACCATTATCTGACCTAAGAAACGTCTGCAATTAGGGTGATCTTCATTCATTGGTGGATGTGAAAATCCCATTTCTGTTAACTTCATCTCCAACTCATGCCATTCGCAATACATACCAACGCTAATAATTAAGTCGATGTCTTCTGTGTGGCGCAATCTCTCACGAGAATAGTCATCTGTTACATGGATGCCGACTGTGCAACCACCTACAAACACCACATCTTTTAATAGATCTTCGCCAAGGGCTGTGGCCAAGGTTTTGATCTGCTCGACCATTACTTGATGCATACTCATTATTTAATTCTCTCCGATATCATATCTGCTGCTACAGCGGTTTCACGAGGGTTCCCTGTCCGTATCACGTCAAATAAAGCTAAGATCTCATATAGCACCAAATCACGCTTAACAGCCATCGGTACCGATTTATGGAGTGGTTCAAGTGTTTCACCTTTATCCTTCCCATAAGGGTCTGGCCACACCATAGGAATGTCTCCAGCAGAGAATATTTTGCCATCCATAACTGGAGCCGAAAATGAAGTTGGTATCCCTCTGGCCAATTTTCCAAGTGTTGCAGGGAATATAAATTTTGCTCCATAAATCAGGAATTCAGCCAGGGCTTTTCGGTTTACAACTGGGTTACCTGTGCGACGGTGCTTGAAAGCGATTCCTGAGTGATAGCATCGTTGAAGTATATTGCTGATTTCACTTTTGCTTATGCCGGTAGAAATGGCCAAGTGGCGCATAGAAATAGACTCTGTTACAGCCAGGGTTCCATCGTACTCATCCCAGCCATGGAATGTAGGCTCTTCAAGGTCTTCTATCAGCCGGGCAACATGAGCGTTAGCCGCATTCCTCATACTTGTATGAAGTTCGACACTATGAAGTTTTAATAGTAAAAGCAGATCTTGACTTTTCATGCTCACCCAACTAAGCGTGTCCACAGTTTGTGGACTGTGGACATAGGGTAGAAAGCAACCTGGTATCTGTCAAGGAGTATTGTTTAATGAAGCTTAATGATAATAAATATTGATGGGATAAAGTGAGGGCTATTAAGGTGATTATACCAATTAATGCTTTTCATGTTTTGGAAGGCAGCCTTGCTTCAATATTATAGTTTTCATCAATAAAGTCCAAAGAGTCTGTCACTTAACTGCAGTAACACTGCTAACAGCCTTCTCAGGTGTAATCCCCCCCCTCCATGATTCATCATTAAGGTATTAGGCCATAGATTCCGTAGAACCCCATGCCATATGTGCCAACGGTAGAGCTCAACGCGAGTTTCGAGATGTCTCCCAGGTTCGCGCCTTTGTATGCAGTGAAGGTCATGTTGGTTGCCAGGCTAAATTTGATGACTGATATGTTACCCGGTACCGGTATTCCCAAAACGGCTATTCCGGCATTCAAGGTTTTCTACAACTTCCAGAATTGTTGAGTGTATGGCCATAGCAAGGCCTCTAGCGCTAGCGCACAAATGTAGAAGGGAGAATGACAATGTCATCGTTAAAACCTCATATATGAGATATTGACCTCGTATAATCACTTATTCACTCTCATATATGAGGTTTTATATTAAACAATTGAATTTCTGGTTGTTTCCTCTAAAATATCAAATATGAGACGAATAAATCCTATATCACCAATAAGGCATCAAATATGAGTTTTTATTGGTCGAATGAAGCAGAAGATCTGGCCCAGACCCTGGGAGACCGGCTTGAGGACCAGCGTTTGGCGGCAGGCGAGAGTATTGATACATACTGCTCACGACTCAATATCAGCAAAGCCACTTGGGCCCGTATGCGCAGCGGTAACCCAGGCGTTGCCATGGGCGCCTTGCTTGAGTTCGCTGTCCTATCTGGCAAAGCCAAACAACTTGAACAGGTTTTCGAAGTCGAGAACCTATTTGACCTACCCCGGCAGAAGACCGGTGAATTCACTAAAAGACTCAGAAAATAATGGCCCATTACTCCGCATATTTTATTGATGAACTCGGTACCAAGCATATAGCCGGTGAACTGATCACAGCGGAATCCGGTAATGACGTTAGGATGCAATTCAGGTATTCGCAGGAATATCTTGCCAACGAGAAGCTACCCTCATTGGACCCGGTGGCCATCAAAAAAGGCCCGGCTCCCATATCCTTTGTGTCTTTACCTCGTGCCTTTGACGACTGCCTACCCGGCTCTTGGGGACGAAGATGGCTGATTCGAAGTAAGAACATTCCCCGCTCGGAACAACGCGATTATCAATTACTGAAATATATTGATGAAGGCCACATCGGCGGTCTGTTTTTTAAAGATAAGCAAGCGCCAGAAATACATGATGTTAAAACAGCTAATCGCATGGCCCAGATGGTGTTTGACCTTGATGCCAATGGCAAACTAACCAATACCGGCAATATGCCTACGGATGCGGTTCACAGTTCTGGTGGTATGAGGCCAAAGTTTACGGCCACCCTGTTTGGTGAGCACAAGTTAATTAAAATGGAATCGAGCCGTGACACACGCGATATAGTTGCACTGGAACACATCGCCATGACGTTCGCCAAGTCGTGCGGTTTGAACGCTGCCGCTACTGAAATTCAACAATTTGGTGACAAGAAGGGACTGTGTGTACATCGGTTTGATATCAATAATACAGGCGGCAGACACCATAAACTTTCAATGAAAACTCTTCTGCAAGCTGATGAATATACCGTAGCCAGCTATGGCGATATGGCGACCATCATACATCGGTACAGCGTCGACGGTGCGGCAGACTCACTCCAGCTCTACAAGCAGATGCTGATTAACGTAGTGGTATCAAACCGCGATGACCACCTCCGAAATTTTGAAATCCACTGGATTGACGGGGGTTGGCGCTTAACACCGGCCTACGACATCTTGCCCAGTGAAGACGGTGAGATTTACCATGCCACACGTTTCGGATTAAATGAATACGTTGACAGTTGGAAGGAGTTGTTAGCGCTGGCCAAGAAATTTAAGATTACAGATGCTCAAGCTTGCGAAATACGGGATGAAATTATTGAAGCGCTAGTATTATTACCTAACATCATTAGTGATTCGAAAATAAATGACCAGGATGCCTCTTGGTTATTAGAACTAACAGCGAAGCACAGTTCAATTCTTTAGGTTTAACAAAGCCCTTTTGGGCATCACAAAACTGCCATATTCTATGCTCAGATTAGAAATTTGACTTAGAATTATCAGGGTGACCAACACATGACCGACGCAATAAATACAGAAGCCGCCCAAGACTGAGTGCAGGAATTACACGCCTCTTTGAACCAGGCCAATTACGAATACTACGTGATGGACGCTCCGACGCTCCGACGATCCCAGATGCAGAATACGATCGTCAGTTTCACGAACTCAAAAAAATAGAGATCACCTTCCCAGCCTTACTGGTTTCTCACTCTCAAACTCAGCGAGTAGGCGCGGAGCCCATGTCGAAGTTTGAGAAGGTAAAACATGATGTGCCCATGCTGTCTTTGGACAACGCTTTCAATGAAGGGGACATGCAGGATATTGATCGCAAAGTCGTGCAGCGGTTAAGTGCCGGTGATCCCATTGAGTATGCCTGTGAGCCTAGGCTAGGTGGTGTTGCGGTAAGCTTACTGTATGAGCATGGCATCCTTGTGCGTGGCTCTACAAGGGGCGATGGCTCCGAAGGTGAACTGATCACCGCTGGCATCCGTACAATTACCAGTATCCCTTTACAGCTAATGGGAAGCAATCATCCACCTATACTCGAAGTCCGAGGTGAGGTGTACATGCCGAAGAAGAGTTTTGATGACTTTAATGAACGTGCTCTGGCCAATGATGAAAAGCCATTCGTAAACCCGCGCAACGCCGCGGCCGGTAGATGCGAAGAAGACTGCAAGTCGTACCTAGAATTTTGCTGCTACAGCTTGGGCGAGTAGAGGGGACCACCTTGCCAGATCGTCACAGCGATATCCTGGACCGGTTTTCTAAGTGGGGCTTTAAGATAAACCCTGAATCCAAAGTGGTAATGGGCTTGGCCGGGTGCATGCGTTATTACCGGTCGCTTGCAGAAAAGCGTAATAGCCTTGCCTATGAAATTGATGGCATCGTCTTTAAGGTAAACGATATTGGCCAGCAAGAAAAACTAGGCTATGTGAGTCGCGCTCCTCGATGGGCCATTTCGCATAAGTTCCCGGCTCAAGAAGAAATGACAATTCTGGAAGCTGTAGACTTCCAGGTTGGCAGAACTGGGGCAGTTTCGCCGGACGGAAGATTGAAGCCGGTGTTCGTCGGCGGCGTGACGGTATCAAATGCAACACTTCATAATATGGGAGAAATTGCCCGTCTAGATGTACGCATTGGTGACACAGTCGTCATAAGTCGAGCAGGCGATGTAGTGCCAAGAATAAACCGAATAATTTTAGGTCGGACCCTGATAACGCCCGCATCCCACAGTTACCAAGCGAGTGTCCGGTTTGCGGCAGTCATGTTGAGCTGGTGGATGGTAAGGCCATTGCACGTTGCACGGGCGGTTTGTTTTGCGAGGCGCAGCGTAAAGAGGCGATCAAACATTTTGCATCCCGTAAGGCCATGGATATTGATGGCCTTGGTGACAAGATCGTGGAGCAGCTGGTGGACCTTGGCTTGATAACTTCATTTGCCGATCTGTATTCACTGGACGTGAACGAAGTGGCCAAGCTGGACCGTATGGGGCTCATGTCTGCGGAGAACCTTTTGGCGGCCGTGGAAGCCAGCAAAACAACCACCATGGCGAAGTTTATTTATTCACTGGGCATTCGGAGTGTGGGCACCACCATGTCACTGGCCGTACAAAACCACTTCAAGGATTTTGATGTGATCAGGCAGGCAGACTCCGATTCTTTGCCGGTGATGGAATCGGTCGGCCCGGCGGTGGCAGAATACATAATCAATTTCTTCCTAGAGCCGCACAATCAAGACGTCATTAGCGCCTTGTTAGCCGCGGGCATTAATTGGCCAGAAGTGGAAACCAAGTCTGCGGATGAACTACCACTCCTGGGTAATACCTATGTGGTGACCGGTACGCTTACTCGAATGGGACGAGATGATGCTAAGGCCCATCTGCAATCCTTGGGTGCCAAGGTATCGGGCAGTGTGTCGTCTAAGACTCATGCGCTGGTGGCTGGGGAGAAGGCAGGTTCGAAGCTTGCTAAGGCCGAAGGCTTGGGTGTAACTGTTCTGAATGAGTCAGCGTTCATTGAGCTTTTGTCTGGCCATGGTGTAACGGTCTAGTATAGCAAGCCCCCAGTCGGGGCTGAATTCCTACCAACCCAAGAAACCATCAGGCGCACATCTGGAGAAAGGCCGAAAGTACAAAAGTATTCGTCCGATCATTAGTTCATGGTTAAGGTGCGAGGCTTAGCTTCAAGAAAGCTGCATTCTCAAGGCCGGTGGCCATATTTTAATAAGCATTCGATAATGATACCTTGCACTATAATTAATTGAGTCGTGACTCTGTCATGGCTTCATTTGACTAAAAAGCTGCCTGCTATTCCTGGTAGCGCTATATTCTAGTGTGTTGCACACATAATGGTGGCGTATCTTGAGCACTTTTAAATTTAAGAAATTTGTTACTTTATTAGGGAGCATGGCTTTGTCAATTGTAGTCCATGCTGAAAGCATTCATGACTGGCCCGGTTATGACGGGTTAAACATTGACCCAATAAAAAACCGTTTTATTGAATTATTTGAAAACGAGCCAGATAGACTCAATCAACTGTCAAAAGATTTCAAGGATTGCCAAATGAAATCAGGCAAACTAGCTAAGTTGTCCGGGGTGAATGAAGAAGCAGTGATGTCGCAGTATTCAAACATTGAAACAATGAAAGTAAAGATCAAGCTGGATATTATAGAATTAACAATTTCAAGCTCAGTTGAAGGCTGTGCGGCTTTATCTGAGGTAACGCTCGAACCTACTGCAAATACAAATCAAAAGCTATTCCATGTGCCTTCGGATTTTGATTTCAATTATTTAATTTACACAGACTTCAAATTAGATCAAGAAATTGTGCAAACCATCAATGATAAAGAATATAAGTCTAACTACAGCACAGAAAATAAAGCCAGTACATTTTTTTCCCATCCAGAGAAGCCAATAGATAGTCGGTACTCTAAAGAGAAATATAGTATAACTAATATGACCATGGCTACTGCGAAATCAAAATCCTACTCAATGTCTTTAGCCCCTAAAGGGCCGCCAAGGTCAGGTGTTATTGATGTGACTCTTAACCGTACAGAAACTCTCGGTAAATTTAGTAACTTGCTACTGATTAATGAAAAACCAATAGGGCATGACTCCAGATATACAATCATTGGCAAGGATAGCTTGCAAGTCATGTTGGATGGAAAACAACATGGTTTATCAATCGCAAATAGCTATTTAAATCTCAGAGATCCAAATCGAGATAAGCACATGTATGCCTGCCATGACAATGGAAGAGTAATTAGCGTATTTAGAATGTTGCCTAACCTTACATGTATTGAGGTCACCGATAAACAAATTGGTGAGCCCAGTGTATATTTGGATGTATCCTACATGATTAAAACCGGCCTGGCTTTGCAAAAGACAAGTCAGAATACTGGAAAAAATAGCTCAATTAAAAACTCACATCCAGTTAAAGATAGCGTCACGGCTAGTCTCAATTTTCAAGAAAATAAAAGAAAAGAAACGGAATTCACAAAAAAGAAACATGAGTCAAAATGTAAACTCAAGAATAGAAATTGGGTATATTTAGGAAGTAACTGTAAGGATGGATATGCAGATGGTGAGGGGACTTCAATTGATCGACGAGGGTTAAAGTTCATTGGAAAGTTTGCATCTGGTGAGCGTGTAAAAGGTGACATACATCAAAATGGTGAAATGATTTTCTCGGGTGATCTTAAACACGATAAGCCGGACGGCAATGCAATTTGCTTTTTTGAAGGAGAATATGAAGAGTGCCGTTTTTTCAGGGGGAAGCGCATAGATACCCTATACAAGATTCGTAAAGAAAACGCTAAAAATCTTGCTAAGATTGAAATGATTCAAAAAGACAATAATAAAGCCGTTACCCGTTACAATCCTAATAATGCCAGCAGCGAGACCAATGAACAAAATGTGGTAGTCGACGCTTTAGAAAAAGAAGGAGCAAAGCGAGCAGCTAGCTTTATTTTTGATCAGTTATTTTAATTATGAAGCGCTTAATAATAAGTTAAGCGCATCTTGTCCACTTAATTGTGACAGTAAAACTATGCCGCAAATCACATACCTTTGTCAGCAGTACCGGAGTATTTCACCATGTCGTGGTAAGGGGGGCAGAAAATCGTGTGAGCTGGTTCTGAAATCGTATTCACAAGTGAAACTGTGAGCAGATTGTATCCATAGCGGAGGTCAAGACCTTGGAAGCGGACTCCCGTGTCGCCGGCCACATCCTGTGAGAGGACTCTGATGGTCATGGTGTCAATTCAGGTAATTCGGATCAACTATAGATTCTGGCTCAATAAATATTTATTGAGTGGTTTCTTAGAATTCTAGTTAAAAGAAGTTTTTATTTGTTTTGGAGCGACTATGAAATCACAAATATTTTTTGTCGCGGTACTATTAAGTTTTAGTGCTGTGGCCGACTGTATTTTTGAAGGTCAGCCTTACCAGGTATACGAATACATAAATGTAGTAGACGCTGAATTCAAGGACGATCCGCGCTA
>Ga0209396_1005008_pt1 | contig 12690 bp, 13 predicted proteins | sample GOMGulsemesocosm_6_FD_184638 | JGI IMG/M metagenome (GOLD analysis project Ga0209396, IMG submission 184638) | Methane-oxidizing microbial communities from mesocosms in the Gulf of Mexico - GOM8C Gulf of Mexico (SPAdes) (version 2) | ecosystem: Environmental > Aquatic > Marine > Cold seeps...
GTTATTCCTTTTCTTATACCGTTATTAAAAAAGGCATCACCTGAGTTAATCAAACTGGTGATTGTCACTTGGATGGTGCTGTTTGCAATGAAATGGTTAAAAGTAGAGAGCTTTTTACAAGAAAACTTAATTTTGTATACAGGGTACTTAATTCTCGGCTGGTATCTATTTAATCGAGATAATACCCCGCAATTAAAGTACTGGGTGATGGCGGGTAGTTGTATGCTCGTGTTTAACTTTTTCGGTACTTGGCAGTTAGCGATAGACACAGGCGAATACCGTAGCTTATTCATGGGTTATAAAACGCTGAACACTGTGTTGATTGGCGGTATGCTATTTGTATTAGCACAGACTTATGCGGATAAGATCCAAGGTAAGTTAAGATCGTTTGTACTTATTATTTCAAAATATAGCTTGGGTATTTATTTACTTCATCCGCTGCTATTAATTCCTGTCAGGCAGCTAGATAACAGCTTTTACAGTACCTTTGGTAGTAACTGGTTAGCGATACCCATTATTACATTATTGACTATGCTACTGTCATTAATGTGTACCATGATATTAGTTAAAATACCGGTAATAAAGCGCTTGGTACCATAACAACACCAGTTAAGATTCTATTTACGGGTATAGCGTTAGATACCCTCATGTTAGTGTAAAGGACAGCACGTTTTGCCAATTGAATACATTTTAGGGTTAGCCTCCTTCCTTACCTCTGTGGTTGCAGGTGTGCTTGGCTTTGGTGGCGGCATGCTGCTTATTGCGCTCCTGCCGTTATATTTACATCCCAGTATTATTATTCCTATTCATGGCATTACCCAATTAGCGAGTAACTCGTCGCGTATGCTATTTTCCATTAAAGATGTGCAATGGTCACTCCTGCCTAAGTTTCTGCTCGGTTCCTTAATCGGTATCTTATTGTTTGGCTTATTACTGGCTAATATCCCCAGTACTTACATTCCTATCGCCATAGGGACATATATCCTGCTCAATTTATGGAGTACGCGTTTTGTCGCCTTCATCAAAAGATACGAAAACTATTATATCATTGGTTTATTTCAAACTGGTTTAGGGCTTATTGTGGGTGCGACGGGACCAATCGCAATGAGTCTATTGTCTAAAGAGTTAACCTGTAAGGATCAGATAATAGCCACCAGCTCAATGTTTTTAAGCATCAGTCATGTCGCTAAAGTTTTCGTTTTTGGCTTCATTGGGTTCTCATTTATTGAGCACCTTAGTTTGTTAATCTATATGATTTCGGGCTCAATCATAGGTTCACTCGTGGGCACGAAATTACGCAGTATCGCTGACAACGACAAATTGTTATTCACCATCAAATTATTACTGAGCCTGTTAGCGATAAAAATGATTGCTGCCGTGATCAGCAGCTAACACAGATCAACCCTGGTCGCTCAGCAACATCTCAATAAAACGTGATAGATGCACGCTTAGTCGCTTGTCATGTCGAGTAACGACACCATAAGTGCTCCCTAAATCGAGATTAGTTGGCAACTCAATGATCTCCAAATTAGCTTTGTCCTCGGCATTAATTGACAACGCGCTTATGACAGCAATCCCTAAACCTAAAGACACATAATGTTTTAACGCATTGATAGTACCAACTTCTAAGCTAGCAGACAGCTGCAAATCAAGGTTAGCGAGCACTTGCGTTAAACGGAATCCTTCTTGCTTGCTATCTTGGAAAATCAGTGGGTATTTATCTAATGTCTCTTTCGTTAATACCGAGTTAATATCAGCGGTCGCGGCATCAGTAAGCTGATGGCCTTTAGCCATAATAAGACAAGTGGAAAAGGTTTTAATTGCTTGGAAACGTAATTCTTTCGGTAATTGCCGCTGTGCTACTAGACCTAAATCAAGTTCATTAGTACGAACAAGTCGTAACGTTTCCTCAGCGGGTCGAGATAATAAACGGAGTCGAACACGCGGAAATTCTTGACGGAATATTTTCACTTTATCAGGCAGTAAATAACGCAGTAGCGAATCATGTGCTGACAGACATATCTCCCCCGCACTTTCTCCTTCTTTCAATGCCTGCTCGAACGTATTGATTTCATCAAAGACCGACATTGCGAACGTAAATACACGCTCTCCCGTAGGAGTGATATAAATATGCCCACCTCGGGTTTCGTATAACTTAGTCTGTAAATAGGTCTCTAATAATTTTATCCGTTGGGCTACAGCAGAACCAGATATTCCTAACTCAATACTCGCTTGCGAAACACTCTCACGTTGAACCATTACGTAAAAACAACGCAATGCTTTCAGATCCATTACATCATAAGTTTGTCGTCTCATACATACCATCCCGGCCACTATGCTTAGGGGGGGCTAAGCCCTACCCTATGGCGTTAAAACAAATTAAGGTTCATAGTTAATCTTAGATGAAGTAGCTGAGACTGCTTAACTGTAGCGTAGGAGAAGTAGCACATGAGCAACATCAATGTTTATTGCGAAAGATTGGGGCCAGAGCTGCTCGCTGAACCTATCAATTTGCTTTCCAATATAGCTTTTTTGTTAGCAGCACTGCTGTTATCAAAACAATTAGCAACGCCAAACAAACATATCACTAGCCTCATCGGTCTATTATTTATTATCGGTATTGGCAGTATGCTATTTCATTCTTTCGCGACAACATGGGCTCGTTTTCTGGATGTGCTGCCCATCCTGTTATTCCAAATGTTATTTGTTTGGACTTATATCCGCCAAGTAATCAAAAGCTCTACTTATGTTGCAGGCTCGACGATTGCCTTACTTTTAATCACTAGCCTTACCGCCAGAGAGTTCCCCCATCTAGTGAATGGTTCATTACCTTACTTACCTGCATTAATCATATTGCTCGGTTTAAGTATTTACCACCATCGAACATGCCAACCTAAGCCATTACAACTGTTTGTGGTTGGAGGGCTGTTTATCGGCGCACTATTTTTTCGTACCATTGATGCAAGTATCTGTGATCACGTTTCCATTGGTACTCATTTTATCTGGCACTTAGTCAGCGCATACATGCTGTACCTCAGTGTCGACACGCTAATCTCACAAAGGAGATAAGCTCATAAACTTAAAAGATAACCCGTTAAATAATAATTAATCTCAATCACTTTCATAGTAGAATGCGTGCAAAGTTAAATCGTGATTAAAGGGATAAACAGTGATTGGAAAACATAAATTAGAATTAGATACGCCATGCCTGGTTATCGACAAGTGCAAGTTGATTAATAACATCGAAACGATGCAAAAGTTCGCAGTTGCAAAATCTAAACATGTTCGCCCACATGCAAAGACCCACAAATGTGTAGAGATCTGTCAGCTACAACTTGATGCTGGAAGCATAGGTATATCCATTACCAAACCGTCAGAAGCGTATGAACTTGCCAAAGCCCATATTCGCCACCTGCTAATCACCTCCCCGATTATCACTAAACATAAATTAGCTACACTGGCTAAGATTATCAAGCTTGCACCAGAAACAATGATTGTGGTGGATTCTGAGGCTAATCTCACTCAGTTAAACCAATTAGGCAACGAGCTGAACCTGCGTATTAATCTGCTGGTTGATATCGATGCAGGAATCGGGAGAACTGGCGCCTCATTTGCGGCTGCGTTTGATTTAGCATTGTCGGTACACAAGCAAACCAATACGACCCTTAAAGGTATTCAGTGTTATGCCGGACACTTCCAGCATATTCTTGATAATGAAGAAAGGAAACAAGCATCAGCCGCGTTATTAAATAAAGCGGGCAAGCTGAAACAAGACATCGAAAATGCGACAGGCTTGGTTAATTTGATCCAGTCAGGCTCAGGCACGGGTACTTATGAGATAGACAGTGACATTGCCTCAGTCACCGAAATACAACCGGGTTCATACACAGTGATGGACAAGGAATACTTCGATATCGAATATAGCGCGGGTCACTTTCAGCCTGCGATGACATTACTAACCAGTGTTATCAGTGCCAATCATACAACGCATGTGACTGTAGATGCAGGCACTAAAGCTATTTATAAAGAAGCGACTCATCCACAAATCATCAGCCATGACGGTCTTAGCTGTGATGACCTTAAATATGAATGGCATTATTTTGGTGATGAGCACGGTAAAGTAACTGGTGAACACTTACCTGCTGTCGGTGATGTGATTGAAATGATTGTGCCGCACTGCGATCCAACCATTAATCTGCATGATAAATTCTATGTGGTCGAAAACGACATTGTGGTCGATATTTGGGATATCGCACTACGTGGTAAATTAGCTTAGCCCTCGAGATTGAGCACAAAGCTTTACTTAACTATTAAATGCCATGATATGCGGTTAGAGAACGCAAACATGGCAAGGAAAACGCAGGCTATGACCGTATTTTATGCTCTGAACTCATATAAATTATTTTCAGAGCCATACAAGTCAACCACGCCATTTTGCGTAAAACCAGCACGTTGTAATAACCGATTGGAATTCAGATTGTCAGGCAGGGTTACAGCTAAGACCAGACCTAAAGAATGCGCCATCATACCCTTTTTGAGGACCGAATTAGCCGCTTCAAGTGCATAACCTTTACCACTATGACTTGGTAAAAATGCATAACCTAAATCTGGGTTCTGGAGCTCGTCACGTTTAAGCAAGCCGCACATACCAATTGGCGTATTGGTTTCTTTCAACATGACCAAATTCAAACCAAAGCCAAATTGTTCATAACTCGCCATTGGACCTAAGGTAAGATAGTTTTCTGCATCGGCGACACTACGGACATTTTTATCTGCGATATAACGAATGAAGGACTCTTCATTTAGCAACTCAACAATAAACTCAGCGTCCGCTAAAGTGAAATGCCGAATAATTAATCTTTCAGTCTCACATACAATCTTCATTAATATTCCTTTACAACAGATAAGCGGATAGTGTTTGAAACAATAGATTACCAACTAAACAGAACAAGGTAAATAGTCTGTATTCACCACTACAAACCCCTTATTGCCACCCTAACCCCCTCTTTACCAAATCCATTATATCCGTTGACTACACCACGCATGGATAAGCAATGTTTGTAAAAATAACGTCGGCTGCTCAAAACCGCTTTCCGCAATCATGTCTGCTATTTCCAGTTGTGGTAATACCGCAATATCTTTGCCAAAATTATCTTGATAACCCTGAAGTTGTTCCTCGGGCATTCCTGAGTAAGCTAGCATCTTCAGCCATACTTCAAATAAATATTTGAATTCAATACTTGAGTTATCTCCAGATAAATCTGCCAAAATTAAATATCCACCGGAACATAATCGTTCTGCTATTGCCGCAAACAAACCACTACGTTCTGTTTTGTTTAATATAAATTGAGACACTAATAAACAAGTTGCAGCATCAAACCGTTCATCACACGGAAGTGTATCTAAGTAACCATGATGGAAGCTACAGCGAGAGGTAATACCGTTAACCTCTGCCCGTTTGCGACAAATATCGAGCATTGCCGCAGCAGGTTCAACGACCGTAAAACGCCATAATGGAAATACTTCTGCAAGATAAAGTAGCTCGGTACCCGTTCCAACGCCAACACAAAGGATATTCGCATTGTCTGGAAGGTCTGATAATAAAATGTGAATGCTCAAATGCAGGGCATCTTTCATCGGCGCTAACTTGGCAAATTTTTCATCATAACTCGCCGCTAAGTCTTTACTGAAAATAGCCGATAATTGTTCATCACTCATAATAAGATTCCTTCATACCTACTGATATAGTTAATAAATGAACGCTGAATAATAAATATAACAATTTTTAATCACTCTAATTGTTTAAAAAAGTATGATTAAACGGGCGCTTTATTAACCGACATGACATTAGTCAATTACTTGAGTAAAACACTTGGTTATAGTGACTGGGTATTTTGCTTAAAACTAAATTGATTGAACAAAGAGGATATTATTATGAGTTGTTGTGGTGGCTGCGGCGGACAAGATCAAGAAGAAACTAAAAAAGTTGAAGAAACTGAACAAGATTCAGAGTAGTCAATAATACTGACGCTTTAAATTAAGGCCTTACTTACATAAGTAGGGTCTTTTGCTATAACGGGGTTGCTAAGACTTGTGTCCAATAAATACTATAATACGAGCTTTTATTAGTATAAGACGCCATGCCCATCTGTGAATATTCAGCATCCATAATATTTAAGCAATGCCCTTTGCTGCCTAACCAGCCATTGATAACCACGCTCGATTCAAGCTGTCCTGCGGCAATGTTTTCTCCTGCAGCGCGCCAATTATACCCTGCTGCATAAGTACGTTCCCCGACGCGATTGCCTTGTTTATCTCGATGATTAAAGTAATCACCATCTGCCATATTTTTCGAATGGGCATAAGCCGATTGCTGCAATTGATCATTCCATACCACAGGAGCAACAGCTGGCATCTTGCGATTACCGCAAGTATAACCACCGACACGAGCAGCATTCACCGCTGCTAGCATCTTACGTTTAAAGCCGGGGCTTGGCTCTGGACCAAGTCTTCTCGTTGGTTTTGAGGTAGGAGGGGTAACTTGCTCAACCGCTTTATCCGGTGATACAGCCTCACTATCCGTATTATTATATCGACCATCGCTGACACATGCGGTTAGCAATACAGCCATCACACAAGTCGAGATCCATTTTGACATCGCTTTCGACTTATCTTTTAATGTCGTCTGTAATCTAGCTTTAACTCGCTCAAGTTTGATCATTCGCCCTCTCGTTGCTATTTAACTTACGGTGTAGTGACACTACTTTAACGCCAATAACTGCTGTAAGCGCGCAGGCTCTCGCTCAATTTGCTTTAATGCCTGTTTAAAATCACGTCTTAAATAACCTTTCAAATAGCGGGTCGCATCGCCTGTTGAAATACCTTTTAATCGGCAAAACAAGGCTAATGCAAAGACGACATTGTCTTCTGACAAACTCGCTTGTCGATTGGCTTGCGCATTATAACAACTGCCACAACCGCCCCTAAAAGTATAAGCAGAATTCGCCATCATGACACCAAAGCCCATAAAAATAGCCACAATCTCGGTACTGGCATTAAAATACTCAGCACCACCTGGCGGTAATTGTTGTGATTGTGCCACGATATGTTGAGCTAAATGATGCGCATAACTCGAAGCTAAATCACCCGGTTTTGATGCCTGTTGTGGATTGTAAGTCATGGCTAAAGGCTGAGATGCGATTAATGCAGGTAAAGTATTGGCCCCAGATGAATTTCGTTGAATGGCAGATAAATCAAGCAATGCTGGCGGTTGACTACTGAAACTCTGGAGTGCTTGTAACTGTAGCGGCCAATGGCTTAAACCTGCATATTTAACCACATGATTAAAAATTGTTTCAGCCATGCCGTGACGGCTGTCGATATTACCGGGGAAAAAATCATTCGTTGGCTGGATCAACTGGCTGCGCTGAAAAAATTCTTGTTGGTCGAAATGCGTTAACGCCCACTCAAAAGTGTCAAACATCCACTCACAACTGGCGTCGTCAATGAGCGGCTTAGAACGAAAAAAATTCAGCATGGATTGTCTTCAAACGTAATAATGAGATAACAAGTATCATATCCTAACTATCAATACCCTCCTAAAAACCAATGCCAATTTTTGACTTTCACCGAGATTTTTCTCAATTAAAGTGACGAAATGAACAGATTATAGTTTTGAGGTGAACAAATTATAGTTGCGAGATCTTATATCCAGCAGCTTCTAGCCGCTGTAACAAACCATCTTCACCAACCAGATGTAGTGCTCCTACTAGGATTAGCTCTGTCTGTTGATTACTAAACATCGCTTCAATTTGGGGTAGCCAGTTATTATTACGCTGTACTAAAAGTGATTGATAAATTTCGGGAAAATCTTTAACCAAAGGTGTGATGGCAAGATCAACCAATGCTTGGGGATCACCATCACGCCAAGCAACTTTCATTTCTTGCATAAATGTAGGCAGTGTTTTTATATCTTCTAAACTGTAACGGATCAAGGCATCCTCTTTACCCTTACCCATACCGGCAATAAACGTCAGCTGTTCCTCAACGGTTTCTAACTTGCCCAAGGTTTTAGCATCCACCACGGCCTTATTGTTGTAGTACTTATCAACACCAACACCGGTAAAATTGAGGCGTTGTAATTCTGTCATGGTTAAAATTAACGAAATCATGCTCGGTTTAAAGTTATTAATAACCTGCATACCAATACCGCGTGACTCGCAATATGCAGCTAAAAGTTCATACGTTTCAGGCGTTAAGTGTTGGGTTAAATTTTGCCCTTCAGAATAACTAAGCTGGCGTAGCATAGCTTGCTGGAATTGCGGGCTTTCTAATTTAGCCATATCCGTTTCTAATACCAAGGTATCAGCCAATGCATATGCTTGATCAAACTCTGCTGGTAACGGGTAATCATCGGCCATTAAGACATGTACCGTGCCACCCAGATATAAACTGGTCTTGCCGTTACTCACCTTCCATACCGATGATGTCGCATGCACGCTATTAACCACACCGAAAATAAGCATAGAAAATATATACCATAGTTTAACTATTTTCATTGAAACCTCTACGTTATTTTACAAAGTGTTTATCGACATAATGGTCATACCAATTGCATTAAATAAGTGATCAATTATTTCGCCGGAAAAATTGACAATAACAAGACGTTAATTGCCGTAACTAGTTATTCTAATTGCAAAATTAACAACGCAGTTAGTGCCAGTTTTAACCAGAAAGAATGATCATCTATTTATTGTGATTGGTATCAGTATTGTACAACTTAATCTTTATTCAGCATAACAGGTTTACTCGACATCAAAGGTTTTATCAGCGATAAGAAAAATGCCGCGGATATCACCGATGAACCAAACATCATACACATGATCATTATTTGATAACGCACAGCAATAAACGGCGACACGCCAGATAGGATCTGCCCCGTCATCATCCCAGGCAAAGACACTAATCCGACAGCAAACAATGCATTGGTGATCGGAATTAACGATGCTCTTAACGCGATGCGACGTGCGATAAGATAATCTTCACCGCGTCGCATTTCGGCATGTAAACGTTCTGCGGATAAGCTGACACTGTTCATCGCATTCGCAAATGCCATGCCCGCTAGTGGCACCATATATTGAGGGTTATACCAAGGGTCTAAGCCAAGTACACCCACGCTCATAATAAACAAGGTAAAACCACCGCCTAAGATCACCGCGGCTAACGCATATTTATACATGTTCCAGCGCTGTTCAGGCACCGCACCTAAGGCAATCCAACTGGAGGCAATAACCATAATTAACAGTACCGCAACGACAATACCGGCACTATGTGACTCAAAGATATAAGATAAAAAATAACCAATTAATAACAGCTGGATCAGCATGCGCGATAAGGCATACAAACCATTTTTAATCGGTAATTGCCATTGTAATAAGATCGCCAATGCCACTAACACGGGAATAAATGCTATCGCGAGCTGGCTGAACGAGATCACCTGAACACTAATACTCACAACTTAATCACTCTGCACGAATTGCATAGGAATATTACCCGTTACCGATTGTACCGGAATATCTGATGCCGCATATAATGCGTCGATATCAACAATGCGAATAAGTCCTTTCCGCTCTTCTATTAAACCTTCTTTGGTCATTTTTTTAAGCAAGCGTGAGAAAGTCTCTGGCTGAATGGACAATAACGATGCGAGTGTGCGTTTTGGTATATCCAGCTCAATAATACCTTCATTACCGTTTTTATCTTGTAGGTTTTGTAATAGGAATAATAGTAAGCGGTTTTTAGCATTTTCAACCGACAGCATCTCGATTTCATTCAGATCATGATGTAAACGAATACTCATATTCGCCATAATTGCGATGCCAGCTTCGGGGTTAGTCTTGAGTATTTTTAAGTATGTGTCATTATCAATCGCAATCAGTTCACTTGCCGATACGGCCTGAGCAGCAACCGGGTAAAATGGCTTGTTGTTAAACATTAATGCTTCAGCAAACGTATTACCTTGGCGCATAACTTCCACCACTTTCTCTTGACCACTAGGGCTAGTACGATAAAGTTTAAGGTGTCCGCGGAGCACGAGGTAAAATCGATTGGCTTCATCACCTTGGTGAAATACGTTCTCTAATGGTTCAACTTTAAATGTTTTTGCGGTAGTAAATAATTGCTTAAATTCAGCGTCAGTGAGTGCCGAAAACAAGTGATGTGTTGATACTATATCAATGATATGACTGTCTGTGATCATGAAATTAGACCTTAAAATACGGATGTTATCAGCATATATGGAAGATAGCGTTAAACAAATGATACGAATCAATATAATGCCACGATTTTGGTTTTAAACAAGCGCACCTATAGCGATCACCAATCAGGTTTTAATATCTAATTTGACCTATTACCTAAAAAGTAGCGGTTTATCTATTTTTAATATGAATATTAGTCCTTTTGTGCTACCTTCCAGCGGTTTGTTCAAAAATGGAGAAAAAACAATGCAAGTTCTGCTCGGTCTACAAATGCTTTTTGTCGCATTTGGTGCCCTCGTACTGGTTCCACTGCTTACTGGCTTGGATCCAAATGTCGCTCTTTTCGGTGCTGGTCTTGGTACCTTAGTTTTTCAAATTATTACTAAACGTTCTGTCCCTGTCTTTCTTGCTTCCTCTTTTGCCTTTATTGCCCCGATCATGTTTGGCGTTCAAACTTGGGGTATTGCCAGCACGATGGGTGGTTTAATGGCTGCGGGTTTAACTTATGTACTATTGTCAGCCGTGATTAAATTCCGCGGCGTCAGTATCATTCATAAGTTACTGCCTCCGGTCGTTGTTGGTCCTGTGATCATGGTTATTGGTCTAGGTTTATCCCCTGTAGCAGTGAATATGGCAATGGGCAAAACGGGTGACGGAGCAATACAGTTAATTGATAATGAAATTGCCATTGTCATTGCAGCTATATCATTATTCACCACTATTGCGGTAAGTGTTTTTGGTAAAGGTTTACTTAAACTTATTCCAATTATGGCAGGTATTGTGGCAGGCTACATAGCAAGTTTGGCTTATGGCATTATTGATTTTACGCCTGTTGGTCAAGCAAGTTGGTTGGCATTGCCAAACTTTACTTACCCAGAATTTAACATCAATGCGATATTATTCATGATCCCAGTTGCATTAGCACCCGCGATTGAACATGTGGGTGATATTCTTGCTATCTCTAATGCCACCGGTAAAGACTACCTAAAAAAACCAGGTTTACATCGTACCCTTGCAGGTGACGGAATGGCAACAATGGCTGCATCTATATTTGGCGCGCCGCCAAATACCACCTACAGTGAAGTGACAGGTGCGGTAATACTAACTAAAGCGTTTAACCCAGTGATAATGACATGGGCGGCTGTGATCGCAATCGTTCTGGCTTTTGTTGGTAAGTTAGGTGCTCTATTACAAACATTCCCAGTGCCAGTGATGGGCGGTATCATGATCTTGCTATTCGGTACCATCGCAACGGTTGGCCTGAATACCTTAATTACCAATCGCGTTGACCTGCATAAATCTCGCAACTTAATCATTGTTGCAGTGACATTAGTATTCGGTATTGGTGGTATGGCATTTGGTATCGGCGATTTCAGCCTTCAAGGTGTAAGTCTATGCGGTATCGTAGCGATTATTCTTAACTTAGTATTACCACATGACTTAGGTGATAACCATGTTGTTGATAATGTCGAAGTAAGCTCAGACATTGACACTAAGTAAGATCGCTTTTGACTAAATAGATAGGTAAACAACAAGTTATAACAGATAGTTTATCGGTTATAACTTGTTTAATCGTTATTATGCCGCAACTGGTTTTGACGTATCGTAAACCAATTCATAATAATTATTGTTATTATATTCAAACTCTTGAATAACGGTTAACCCTAATTTTTTAGTGTGCGCCGCATAAGATCGTGGATTAATCTTATTAATAAAAGTCACTAAAATAGGGAAACGCTTCGCCATGTGTTCTCTAGAAAAATCAAACATGGTTTCAAGTGCGCCTGTACCACGAATACTTTTATCAATACAAACAGGGCCATATTGATAAGAATTATCGGTAGTCAGTTGCTGATCTAAATATTCTAAATTAGGTAAATCTTTAACCATATGAGCAAACATTGGCCAATTTGACCAAAACGTCCAAGATGCAGCCATCACATACGCAACAACTTTACCGTCTTTACACGCAATAAATAACCCACTTTCTTCAGTAATTAAACGAGTTAATTCTTCCTTGGTAAACGGCGTTGTAACAAAACCATCGGCTTTGTCTTCAGCTGCAATTGAATCCACTTGGTATTTATAATGAAGCGTTAAGGTATCTTCAATATCACTTAATTCTGCCACTTTTAACTGCATGCTTACGCTTCCTTTTTATTTCATGTAACTAATAGCGCGAATATAACATCATCCTTATAAGCAGATCCAGAGATAAACAAGGTACGCTCAATCAATCATCGAGTAGTGCGATTATAAATTGAGCCATTATAAATAGTTACTTTGGAAAACCCGCAAACGTTGGCGCATCGAGCGCTGCGTCATACCAAGCCGCCCTTTCATGCCAAAAGATATTGTCTTGCGGTGCCACGTTAAGCACAGTCTCTTCGTCTACATCCAATGAACCCGCAGGTACGATTAAGGTTTTACCTTT
>Ga0209396_1005018_pt1 | contig 12679 bp, 10 predicted proteins | sample GOMGulsemesocosm_6_FD_184638 | JGI IMG/M metagenome (GOLD analysis project Ga0209396, IMG submission 184638) | Methane-oxidizing microbial communities from mesocosms in the Gulf of Mexico - GOM8C Gulf of Mexico (SPAdes) (version 2) | ecosystem: Environmental > Aquatic > Marine > Cold seeps...
GGTAAAATCGTGATAACTCACGATAAAAGCCTGCTAATCTTAATTTAAGTTCAGATTCAACACGTGAAGGTAGCTTTCCTGCCACTTTAATTTTACCAATTTCAGGTAAAGTTATATTGCCCTCTTCATTTACTTCAAATACTTTTTCAAATTCAACTTCACCTGGAATATATAAAAATATTTTATTGCCAATATCTATTTCTTGCTCTCGATTAGGCTCTAATGCAATACATGATGCGCTATAGAAAAATACTGATAGCAATATAAATATAAAATTACGCATAATGTACTCCCTAATCCTTTTGATTTTGATTTAATTTGTGTGTCCATTTTGTTAAAGGTACTGCGCTATTTTCTTTTTTTTCTTTCACTTCAAAACTTTTATTTACCGTTTTAACTGCCAATATATAAGCATTTACTCTGCGGTCTGAATGACGTTTTGCTTTTTTAACATTTAAATTAGATTCAGCGCCAGATGGTACAAAAGGTTGATTACTGCCTTGGGTTAAAGTTTGCAATAATTCACCATCAACGCCATATACTTTTAACCAATGTTTTACTTGCTCCGCTCTTTTAAAGGCTAATTCATAATTAGCATTATCTCGGCCAACTTCATCGGCATGACCCACTAATAAAATTCGAATACCGTCCACCAATTTAATTAATTCAGCAACCTGAGCAATTCGAGTCATAAACTTAGGCGTTATCTGAAAGTTATTTATCGCAAACTGATTATCACTATTAAGCAATGTTTCAATGCGTGATATTAATTCTTGATTATGAGTATCGCTTTCTTTTTCATCATTTTCAGTTAGTGCTGGAACACACTGAGTTTGCGCTATAATAATTTCAAAGTGACGCTCAAGCTGATTTAATTGATGATATAAAATTCGCAAATCAGCTTGGGCATCAGATAACATATCTGCAGATATTTCTCTTTGAATTCGATTTAGCATAAGACTCGCTTGATGTAATTGAGCCGGCATGCATAATTTAATTCCTCTACTTTTTAATAAATTAAGCTTAATAGATAAATGATCAAATTCTGTTTGTAAATGTTGCTTATTTTGCCAGTACCAAGTATCACCATATTCCACGCCTTCTGGTGGGAAGTTTTCAGCCCAACCACCACGACCTTCCTCTGGCCAGCTAGTGCACCCAGACAATGTACTTATTAATAGCGCTAAACTAATTGAATTCAAATATTTCATATTTACATCCTTTTAAATCTAAAATGTTAAAGCGCCTTCAAATCATCAATAAAAGTAATCGTGCGATCTACTCTTAACAATTTCATTAGCTTATTTGGCTGCCCTGCAACTTGTAATAAAAGAAGTTGTACACCGCGCTTCTCAATTCGTTTATATAAGTACACCATAGCTCCTATACCTGAAGAATCAATAAATTCAGTAGAACCAAAGTCTAAAACCACTACAGATTTATCAGTTGTTACTAAATCATCAAATTGATCTCGATATTGATCCACTGATAAACCAGAGAAATCACTTGGTAAAGTTACAATTAAAGTATTTTGTTGTACTGGAGTTTGAGTGCTTGCATTCATGGTAATACCTCATTGGAATATTTAAATTTGATTTATATAGTAATATCCAAGATGAGTGCCAATATGTTACATGTTAAATTACAATGAGTTACAATGTTGAGAGGAGTTTTTTTTGCACTTTGCAACGATTATTGCAAAGTGCATGGAACGTATTTTCAAATTAAAAATAAATTTTTACCATTTCCGTTAATGCAGAGGTCACTTAATTAACAGAATTGGCATTACTATTGGCCTTTTCCTGTAAAAACAATATAAATTGTTCTAACTAAAATATCACACTCCATTTTTATCCACTGTGATACTGAACACATAGCCAATACATAAGCATAATCCCATGCTATTTTTGACTTTACATCATCTAAGGTTTCATCATAACCATTCATAACTTGTGCTAATCCTGAAATACCAGGTTTAACACCAAAAGTACGCTGAGTATAAAATGGAATTCCAGATTCTAGCTTGCTATAAAAAATAGGTCTTTCAGGTCTAGGTCCAATTAAAGACATCTCACCTTTTAAAACATTAAGGAATTGCGGTAATTCATCAATTCTTGTCTTTCTTAAAAACAGTCCTACTTTTGTAATTCGTGAATCTTGTTTACTTGCCCAAACAGCACCTGTTTTTTGTTCTGCATCTACAACCATAGTTCTGAGTTTATACACATTAAACAATTCAACAAAATGGTCTTCAAACTTACCCACTCTTTGCTGTTGATAAAAGATTGGTCCTTTCGAACTTAATTTAATTGCAACTCCCGCAAATAACATAATGGGTGCAGATAAGATCAAACCAATAATAGAGCCTAATATATCAATACAGCGCTTTATAGTAGACACTAAAACAACTTGATTTAAATACCGAGTACTTTTAGCTGATTTGGTTCTTTGCCAAGGCTTTCGATAAAAGCCAAATACTAACCTCACAATGCCAACAAATGCAGCGCCATAGCTCGACAATATATAATAAATATCATCAACGATAGGTAGTTTTTTATTAATCTTAAACATAGACTTTAATACTCCTAAAATGCTAATTGAAATTAATCCCACTAATAAAACGCCTGCGAATTCACTTTTGTGATATCCAGCTAAAATACATAAAGTAATAATTGAGACCATTAAAACTAAAGGCATTATTCCCCGAAGTACTTTATGAGATAAAAATGAAAAACTGAGCGCTGAGTTTTTGAAGTTACATAAATGCTTTAATAGATATATTTGCTGGAAATTTCCCGCACCAATTCTTATACGTCTTGCTTGATCTATATCTTGAGTATCATTATCCATTTCAATAATATTCAGACGTGGATCTATAATGGCTTTATGACCATCACTCAAAGCCATCATTGATAAAACAAAGTCATCATTGATGGTATTTAAAGGTATTGCACTTGTGAGTGCACTTCTCATCGCAAAAAATGCCCCAGGTACACCTATAACAGCTCCTAAATGAGATTCTTTGTGTTTGATATTATTTTGATATTTCCAGTATTTTTGCTGTTGATCTGACGGACTGTTATAAAATTGGTAAATACCAGAAACAACTCCTAAAGCTTCATCTTCAAAATCATCAACAATGACTTCAAGCGCATCAATACTCGTTATAGCACTAATATCGCTAAATAATAAAATGTCATAATGCTGTTTTTGTGTTTCAATTAAATGATTGAGTGAAGTGAGTTTGCCTTTGTTTTTATCAAAAACATGCAACTGACAAGCAACATGCTGTTGATGTAATTGTGCAATAGCTACCTCAGCTAACGCTTGTGTATTATCAGTGCAACCATCAAGTAACAAGTGGATTTCAAATTTACTTGATGGGTACTGCATAGAAGCTAAGTTAAATAATTTTTGTTGAATATATTGCGCTTCATTATGAGCGCATAACAATATGCCGATTGAAGGAAGTTTATGTTCTTCTTCACTCGCATATTTATTATTTGCTTTTTCACATAGCGCATTACGCTTCACCATATGTGTAATAAAAGTTAATAACTTAGGGTATAGTAAGTGATGATAAATAAAAGCAAATGCACAAAACCCTATCATAGCCCACATTAAATTTAATATCGGTGAAGTCATAATATCTCTCCTTTTACACTAAAACTGAATGGTATAATGCATCATATTGTGCAGCCATTATACGAGAGCAACCTTGCTTAATCGCTTCTTCACGGATCACATTATCTTTTTTTAAATTAAATGCGCTTGATACTGCACTCGACAATAAATGTGCTTCATTTAGCTCAAGTAACACGCCACAGTGACTCGTCACAACCTCACTAATACCACCAACATTACTTGCAACAACAGGTTTATTGCATGACATAGCTTCTAAAATACTTAAGGGCAAACCCTCTCTTTCAGAGAATAAGCAAAAGACATCGATTGCTGAATAAAAAGTGACCATCTGATTTACATTACCTAACCAATGAACCCGCTTTTCAACGCCTAATGTTTTAGCCAATAATTTATATTCTTCTAACTTAGAACCTGAACCTGCAAAAACAAGTTGATATTCATCTGAAAAATTAACCAATTGCTCTAACAGAACTTGATGGCCTTTACCCGGTTCAACCCTAGCCGCACAACCAATTAATTTCATTTTGCGAGGCAAGTTGAGCTGATATCTCGCATATTGCATATTGAGAGGACTGAACTCAACACTATCAATACCATTTATCACAATTTGCTGCGCTTTAAAATCTACTTTGTTATATACTTCATCGGCAACTGCACAGGCATCAGCAACAATTGTGATGGGACTAAATTTACACAATAACTTAGTGATCCAACGATAGCGCCAATTATTCAAATACCATGCATCATGAACTGTACTGATATGCTTAACATTAGGTCTTTTTTTAACTGCGCAGGCAGCATAAAGCATAGGCCCAATATGATGGCTATGAATAATGTTTATTTTATATTTATCAATTAATTCAACTAGCTGTTCAATAATTTTTAAGCTAACCCCTGGTTTTTTATCTAAACAACAAATATGAGAAAGAGCACTTAATTGAGGCCAACTATTAATCACATCGTCACATTCACCTTCTAAAGCAACAACATGAGTTTCTTGGCTATGTGAGCTTTTACTACTAAGCTCAAAAACCATTTTTTCAAGGCCGCCTATTTTAAAGTGCTGAACTAATTGCATTACATTAACCATAATTACCTCTCTCAATAAATATCATTATCAATCGTTTCAATCACTGGCATAACTGAAATAACTTTGTTACCAGTTGTTTTTTCTACATTTTCTATATCCTGAATAGTGCTATCACATAAAACACTTAAGAAAATAGATGCGATGCCCGCCAATATGCCTAAACCGATGCCAATGAAGAAAATTAGAATTATCGGCTGATTAATTTCGTTGGTCGGGCTAAATGCTCTCTCTATCGTTTTAACTTTATCTGGACCTTCATAACGCACTAATTTTCCTGTTATTTTTGCCATTTCATAACGACTTAGCATTTCTTTATATAGCACCTGCTTTACTTCATAGTCTCTTTCTAATTTATGGAGTTCTTTTTCTACTCCTGAAGTACTTGATAAACGCAGTGATAGTTCCTTTATTTGTGTCTCTAACATATTAAACTCTTGCTCTATTTGGGATACATTGTTTTTGGACTCTTGTAATGCAACTAGCTGAGTGACTAATAAGCTATTTTCGTTAGTACCATCAGCAGTGGGTAATGTATTCGCCATTTGCCATAATTTATCCATATCACTTGTATCTAACTGCGTATTTTGTGCCATTAATTCAGATTGGCGTTTTTTTAAGTTAAATAAAGTGCGTAACTTAGCTTGTATTTGGCTATGTTTATCTGTGTATCGTGTTCTTAATAAAGCAACTTCTGATTCAACGATAATTACTTTGCTTTCTAAAATACCTAAAATTGGATTTGCCTTGCCTAATTTATTAGATAAAGCATCAAGTCTTGCTTTTGCACCACTTAATTCAACTGATTTTTGCTGTTTTTGTAGATCTAAGTTTTCAAGTGTTTTTCTATTTGAGCTAAATAGTTCAGGCAGTGATTCACTATTATTAGATTTAAAATCAGCCAGACTTTCTTCTGATAGCTCTAATTCAGCTCTGAGTATATCTAGCTGTTGAGAAAAGAATTGCTCAGAGGTATCTAAAGATGTTTTTGTTGGCGCTAATAGCCGTTCAATGAACTTATCTACAACAGCTTCAAGAACAGGCTTCATTTGCGCTCTATGAGGCCATTTAAAGTGAATTCTTACCAATTCATCGCCAACAAGTGAAAGCGATAAACCTTTACTTAATTTCTTCTGCATTTTATCAACTTCTAATTCAGATGCGTTTTCGGGCACTAGTTTCACTTCTCTCGCAACAGCACCAAGTACTTTTCTACTAATTACCAAGGTTCGAAGTGCGTCCATACGATCTTTAAGTTCGAATGAAAATGATAATTCATCTAAAAAAGGATTAAGTAATGCAGACTCTTCAATCAGGATTGTTGTATGATTTGTATATTGTTTTTCAGCCATTAAAGAAATAATCACAACTAAGGTTGGCACTAAAATAAGTGGCAATACCATCATTTTAGCTCTCGTATATAATGCATATAACGAAAGGTAAACGATTCTCCTTATTTGATCTCTTATTAGCATTAATCACTCCTTATTTGCAATTTGCAAAGCAAACTGCTTAATTCCTTAAACTTCTTAGCAAAAAACGACTTTGATTCAATTTTTTACATCCATATAGTGATATAACGCAATAAAGCTGCCAATAAAGAGAATTGAATTAAAAAAGGAGACTTTTATCGAGGAGTTTCTAGAATAATAGTTTGAATTTTAAGGATTACAAATTTCTTTTAATGCGTTTTGTTGTTCATTATGAGACGCTAAATATTGCTCCTCAATGTAATGACATAAAGAAATTGTTAGTGCCATTAAAATATAAAAAGGCCAAGTAAACCCTTGTGTTAAAAATGTACCAGAGATCATAAAGCTTAATAAGCCTGCAAAAACAGAAAAAGAAAATGTTTGAATGACTTTTAATGTTTTATTTTCTTGTTTACTTCCAGATGATTGACAGATCAGAATAAGTAACTCTAATTGTTGCTGAGATGTTCTTAATTTTTTGAACAAACTTACTAATAATCCAATAAAGACACTTAAACCTAAAAAGCCTGTTTCTGCTAAAATACCAAACCAAGTGCTATGAACAGCGTGGTTTTTTCCATCCCAGTGTGAGCTAAAGTAATAATAATTTATATAAAAATTATCAAGCCCTACCCCTGTAAGCGGATTTGATACAGCCATTTTAATAGCCGCCCCCCAAGAGTAAATACGCCCCATGGCCGATTCATCAATACCATCTTCTGCGGCGCCACCAGAAGAACGCTCTGAAATCCCTGCTGCAACAAATAAAATAGGCAAAACCAAAGCCACCGCACTAATAAGTAACATTTTAGATTTAACTTTTATCCAAGCAAAGTAACCGCAAATAGCCATAATGCCTAATAATCCACCTCGACTTTGTGTGGCTATAATGGCACTTGCTAAAGTAATAAAACCAATGCCAGCGAGCAAACGCTCAAATTTACCTATCCCTTGAGAAAAAAATAAACTCAAACCAAAACTACTTGGAAAGAGTAATACAAGAGATAAATCATTAGGATCACCTAAAATAGAACCAATATCTCGGCCAATAGTGACACGCGTACCTTCAACCAAACCAATACCATTGGCTTTGTTATGCAGCGCAACCAGCGCAACCGTGACACCTGCAATTAAAAATAATCGACTGGCTAATAAAAAGTCTTCCGGTTTACGACTTAGCCATACAATTGCAATCGCCATAATTGCAATTTTGATATAAGTCGCACTAAAAGTACTCATTGCCTCAGCTTTATTGCTGGCAAACATAATTCCTATGACAACCAAACCAAAGAAACTGGCAAACCAAGATAATTGTGTTGTCCAGTAACATTCGATTTGTTTTGAAACAAATAAATGCCACCCCAATACACCAAGAGAGGAAATGGCAAGTAACTGAGGAATGTGTAAAGGGCTTAAAACAGGAAAAGCCTCATGGATCCTAAAAAATGAAAATATAATAAACCCAAGGCAAATAACATAAGGATATTTAACCACTTTAACCACAATTAAAGGGGCTATAAATAAGGCAATAACAACAATAGGCGATGGCATAAAAAACCAAATAAGCCCAACCAATAATGAATATGTAATGCTAATATAATAAACCATTTAAGCACTCCCTGTGGTTTCAACTCTTTGTTCTAGAGGTTTATTATTTTCAAATTTATTAAAATTCACCAACTGACTCACATAAAGGAATAAACATAATATACAGCTAAATAATCCAGCGATAATTGATTGGTTCAACAACCCATCAATTTGAAAAACAATGAAAACGCCAGAGCTACATAATAAGGCTAAAAGAATGAGTTTTTTCCATTCATAATTTAATGTTAATACTTTTTGACTGCTTTTATAAAACAATAAAGCCCTGCATAATTGCGCAATAATTAAAGCAAAAATCACTCCTGGTATTTTAAAATATTGACTTAAAAAATAACTCAAACCAAGAGAAATAACAGCTGTTACCATATCTATAGACATAACGTTCCAAGTGCTTTTACCTAAGTAAGATCCTAAATTTATTAAGTCTGTTGTTTGTTTAACAACATAAAATAGCGCAAGCCAAGGTATATATATAATTGCAGATGAAAACTGGCTATTGATCATTATATTTATAAATAAAGGAGAGAATATACAAATTACACTTGCACAACACATCACTAAAGCGATGCCTAAAGAACTAAAGTGAGCAACTTTTTGTTCACCGTTATCTTGTTTTAATTGTTTAAAGCGTCTTGCATTCCACCACATGCAAAAGGGCTGCATTAAAATCAAAGTAATTGACGCTAATTTTTTACCTAAAGCATATAAACCTAACTCTGACTCAGAAGAAATAGCAGCAATGATCCACCGATCTGCACCAATCAACGCAAATGCAGCGATACCACTAAGCACTAAAGGGCTGCCATATAATAAGATTTCAGTTAATCGTTTTTTATTAAAGCTCAAGCCTGTTTTGCGAATTTGTAATGCGATTAAAATACTCATCAATAACAATGCAGATACCACTCCTGCAATTAAAATCGCCGTAAGGCCATATCCGGCACTGAGTAACTGCCAAGATAAAAAAGCCTGGATAGCCGCTTTTCCTGTCGTAAGTAAAAAAAAGCAACGCGCATTTTCTTTCATACGTAGCCAAGCTAAAGGGATTGCAATGCAGCCCTCAACCGAAAACATCACTACAACCAATTGCATATCAAATAAACTAATATTTGAGAACAGGTTATTAACTAGAAATGGTGAAATATATAAACCGATTAATAAACTAAAAATACCAATAATAATTGCTAAAGATAAGATATTTGAAATAACATGCTTTTCATCTGAGGTATTTTTACTTAAACCTACAAACCGATAAAGTGCTTCAACTAAACCAAAACCAACAAGAATGGTGGCAAAATTAGAAATACTCAGTAATAACTCAAGAGAACCGTATTCTGCTGGCGTTAAATAAAAAGTCACCACAGGCAGCATTACTAAAGATACTGATTTCATCATTAGAATACCTAAGCCATAATAGAAGGCTTGGTGTAATGCGATATTACGACTCATAAGTTAGCTCCCGTAGGAAGGTCGAGAGGCAATAACCTGTTAAATAATGCATTTTCATTAAATGTTCTTAACTTATCTGCCTTGGTATTTTTAAGTATTGAAGCACAATCAAAATCAACTAAAAGCGGAGTCCCATTATGGTTAATAATATTGCCAAATTTCACATCTCTGATTAATACATCATTCTTATGAATATCATTCAATAACTGTTTAAATTGTGAAATAAAGTCATCCGACACTAATTTGCGACCATAATCCTTAAAAAGTCGCTGTGGGTAATCATTATTATCTGACATTTCATTCTCATATAAGTATATTTCTTCTTCCGTGCAGCCTTGTTTTATTAAGCTATGAGCCAGGCTGGTTCCAGGCATAAAACTTTGATAAGCTTGCTTTTTATGAATATTTACATCTATCAACTTAGGTACACCAGTAATTCCTTTAAGTTTATTTAACGCCCTTACTTCGTTAATTAAACAATTAATATTTTCGTAGCATTTCATCAAACAGACCTGATTGTTATGAAGTACTAACGAAACAATATTTCTCTGCCTTGCTACAAATTCAGTTTGCTGGTTATCATTGATAGATAAATGACTTAACTGATCATTGCTTTGATTAAACTGGGCAATTAATTTATCTTTTTGATTAATATGACATACAGGTAAAACATCTATTTCTGATGTTGTTAGAACCAACTCATTTTCTATCTGTAATTTCTCTAATTGCTTTTGATTGTGGGTTAATAAAATTAAAATAAAATCGATATAACGCACAGAACAAGATAAGACTTGATAAATCCTTTTAGTCAAAAGTTTCGTAAATTTTGAAATTAATTCGCCATATTTAAAACTCATGCTTATTCCTCCCTCACAAATATTAGTTATTTACTGCTGGCTTTTACTTACAATCATTGCTGATAAACACGATGCTTGAACTTCTGATGTATATAAAGTACTCACTCTGTCATAAGCAATATTTTTCATTTTTTGTATATCTTCAGTAGACATATCTAAAAACTGCTTAATCATTTGAGATAATTTTATCGGATCTTTTGGTGGGACTCTTAAGCCACTTTCTGGCGTTAAAAACTCATTGCAGCCCATAAAAAATGTCGTGATCACAGGTAGTTTTAAAGCCATAGCTTCTTTTACAACAACAGGCCCTGTATCTCTATCGCCATTTTTAGCTAACTCAAAAGGCGCGACCATAGCGACGTAATCTCGGCTATGTTCAATAAACCAATTGGACTGTTTCGCACCTAAAAACCGGACATGGTTTGTTAATTGATTTTCTTTAACATATAACTCTAATTGCTCCCTTAAAATGCCCTCGCCCACTAAATCAATAATAGGCCTCTTTGTTACATTAATCATTTTCAGCGCATTTAATAAGGTAAATAAGCCTTTTGTTTCACATAACCGACCTATAAATAATAACTTTTTATTTGTTATTTGCGATTTTTCTAATATTAATTCGCATTTTGCAATTTTCTTATTTTTAGAAATACTGACTACATTTGATTTAGGTTGAGAAAATCTATGCTTTTCAATTCCACAATAAATTAATGACACTTCAACCTCAGGGGCTAAGTTCCTAAAATCATTTGCCATGTCTTTGCAAACAGCAACAACAAAATCAACTGAATTTAACTTTAGCTCTAAATCCTCAGGAGTCGCATAAACATCATAACCATGGCCAACAAAAGAAACAGTGGCACCACATAATCTTGCCGCTACAATTGCAGTTGCTGCTGTGCCCTGTGAAAAATGAGCATGAAAGTGAGTGCAGTTATTTTTTTTAGCTAAATAAGCTAACTTTAATGCATTACCAATCAAGGATTTAAACGATATTCCTTGTTGTAAAAAGGTAAATTCCAAGGCTTTAAGAGCCGTTGGACGAATAAAGGTAATAGCTTTAAATGCAATGCTTTTACTATAATCACATAAAAATAATGTGCGTTCTTTTAGAGCGCTATCTTGTATTTGAAATTCTCCAAAGTGATGATTAAACGCAATCGGTTGAACCTCATGCCCATAAGCCTCCATGGCTCTCATCTCAGTACCAACAAAAGTCTCTGACAATACAGGATAGCTTGGTAATACATATGCGATTTTATTCATAACATTGCGCCCATTAAATAAGTTTAGATTGAATCGTTTTGGTCCACTTTATTTCTAAACTTTAATTAAAAGTGGCATGTCAAATGCGTATTAAATATCTATTATGAAGCTTTGAATAAAGTAATTTGCAATTTGAATGCCATTCATCAATATCGTTTTTAGGAGAGTTAAAATGACTAATATAGAATTATTAATTCAAAAGAATTTTTCCAACCAAATGCTGATTGATAGCCATCAACAGGTAGATAACCCCGAAATATCGGTCATTATCCCAACTTATAACTGTTTAGAATATTTACCAAAAGCAATAAAAAGCATTCAAAAACAGCATGTAAAATCAATTGAAATTTTAATATTAGATGATGGTTCTACAGATAAGACTTGGCACTATTTATCATTAGCAGCAAAATGTGATCAACGAATTAAACCGATTAAACTCGCTGGAGGTGGCGTTGCAAAAGCCAGAAACTATGGCCTAAAAACAGCCCAGGGAAAATATATCGCATTTCTTGATGCCGATGATTATTGGTTACCTCGTAAACTCATGAAACAAATTAACTTTCACAAATCTCAACCTACAGTCACTTTAAGTTTTTGTAATTACTTACACTTTAACGACAATAATGAAGACTTAGGTGATTGCTTTGGTTATTGGCCTCGCTTTAAAAAGCATATAACTCAATCTAATTTAAGTAGTTATTCCAAATTAGATGCAATTGGTACTGCAACCATTTTTGCTGAGAATGTGATAGGAACTTCTGGTGTAATGCTTAGTAAAGACGCATTAAAAGAAGAGATATATTTTGATGAAACATTATCTTCAGCTGAAGATTGGGACTTTTGGTTAAAAGCTTCTTTAGTAGGCCCTATTGGTTTTACTAATAGTGTTGATTTAGCATATTTAATGCGCCCTGGTTCAGAAACATCAAACGTGCAACTTCGTTTAGATTACATGCAGAAAATAATGCTGAGATATTCAAAAGAAGTATTAAAAATCAACCCACTAGCATTATTGCAATGTTTATCACGTTTATTTACCGGTTATGCAGAATACCACCGTATACCAACAACAGAGCATAAAAATACGCTAGTTAGCTTGATTAAAGCATTAAAGCCATGCTTTTATCATTTAATGGCATTCACTTTATCCCCTTCATTGCGCCTATTAAAAGCGGCTTTATCAGACGTTAAAACATTTATATTTAACTTATTCGCAGGATCGGTTGCAAAATGCAAATAAAATAGTGAATTGAAAAATTAAAAAAGTTATTGATGAGACAATTATACAAATATAATTA
>Ga0209396_1005021_pt1 | contig 12678 bp, 9 predicted proteins | sample GOMGulsemesocosm_6_FD_184638 | JGI IMG/M metagenome (GOLD analysis project Ga0209396, IMG submission 184638) | Methane-oxidizing microbial communities from mesocosms in the Gulf of Mexico - GOM8C Gulf of Mexico (SPAdes) (version 2) | ecosystem: Environmental > Aquatic > Marine > Cold seeps...
TTATCATTTCGAAAACTTCTTATTTTACAATACAAATAATTACCCAGTAAATTCTCCTCAAGAAGGATTTACTTTATTAAATAGTAAAAGAATCGATATATTTATTGATTATAAAAGTAATTTACCCAAAAAATTTAACAAAAAATATTCCACGTATGAGGTACTTCCAAGACGTCATCTTTACCTCGCATTTCAGTTTAATAAACAAGGTCAGGCGCTAGCTGATCAATTTGATAGAGAAATGAAAAAGTTAAGGGAATCAGGTGAACTAGCTGCAATTTTTGGCCCACAGTATAAAGATTCGATGCATGATAAATTTTCTCCCGAAAGAAAAAAAATGATTATTTATACCGATGAGGTTGAATTGCTTCGTAGTTATCATAATAAAAGTGATAAAAAAGTCTCTACTTTAAATAACACGCTTAGTTTGCTTTTTGATCAACTAGATGAATACGATTTCGAATTTAAAATACTGAATGATTATTCCAATATTTTACAGAATAGTAAACAAGACAACCTTTGTTATAGCGACATGTTAAAAACACAGGAACGCTTAAAAAGCTTTAACTTCAGCTCCCCTTCTTCCTTGTTTTTAGGTTTACGCGCTTATAGTAAAAAACGCCTCCCTTACACAGGGGAAGTTAGTATCAAAAGCATTTTAACAGACAATGAGGATTACACCTTAGGTATTGTAAATGGAAGAAGTTACGGAGACGGGTTAGATCTAGAACTCAACAGTATTCCTGGGAAAAGGATAATAAAATTACCTGCAGAATTAAATAGAATGCTAACCATTTTTGATCATGGTCGTTTTGATCTAATGATAGAGTACCCGCAAGATATATTTATGCACTGGGGACGGATTAGCACAAACAAATTGTATTCATATGAATTAGCACAAGCGAAGCCTTATTATTTAGGCCACATGATGTGTGCGAAATCCGAGAGCAATCGTATTTTTCTTAATAAGTTTAACAACGCATTAAAAACGTTAGTCAATAGTGGTAATTTACTTGCTATCCAATCTAAAAACGTTCCGGTAAGTGACAAAGTCAACTTTGAAAAATATTTTCAGCAAGTTTTTAATTAAAGCCGCTCAATAATTAACATTTCAACCATATTACATCAGAAAAATCTCTGTGGTAGACTGACACAAATCATACAACTTTTGTAAATATGCACCCTGATAAATTACTAGAGCAAGCTAAGACTTCTTGCGAAAAACGTGGCGCTCGCTTTACACTCGCCAGAGAGCAAGTATTTAAACTACTCACTCAGCATGAGGGAGCTATTGGGGCTTATGATCTACTTGATGAGTTAAAACTCATCGACCCAGCAGCAAAGCCTGCAACTATTTACCGAGCTTTAGACTTTCTCAGCAAACAAGGCTTCGTCCACAAAATCGAATCTATTAATGCCTTTGTTATGTGCCACCATTTCAGCGAATGTAATCACCCGGTGCAATTATTAATCTGTGACTCTTGTGGCCATGTTGAAGAAATTCAATCCTCCAACTTAGACCTTGCATTACGCTCAATGGCTGACGCTACAGGCTTTACTATTAGCCATCAAATTGTTGAAGCTCATGGTGCCTGCCAAAGCTGCAGTTAAACCCATTTTATTAAGTGGTAATTAATACGCTAATTCCCCCCCATTAAACTTATATTTACAGCTATTGGTCGCATAAGAAGTATCTTGCCTCTTAACTCAATGCCCTTATCTATGCTATAAGTAACCGGTTAAACATGTATACATAATAACAATATTCAGGAAGCCTATGAAATACTCAATCAAGTCAGCGTTACTTTGCTTATTTGTTGCTGCCAGTAGTGGTAGTGCGATAGCGAAGAATACGATTAGTACGGATAAATTCCGTCAGTTAGAAGAAATATTACCAACACCTAATACCTACAGAACAGCATCAGGTGCGCCTGGCCATCAATATTGGCAGCAGCAAGTTGATTACAAGATCAACATTAAACTTGATGACAACAAGCAAACATTGACGGGTAGCCAAAAAGTTAGCTACACCAACAATTCTCCAGATACTTTAAGTTACTTGTGGTTTCAGCTTGATCAAAACCAAATGAAAAGTGATTCGGACAGTCGTCAAATGGCTACTGCTCCTCGCAAAAAAATGACTTACTCTGGCTTACGCGGAATAATTGAAGCGACTGAATTTGACGGCGGCCATAAAGTAACAGCAGTGACTGCATCAAACGGTAAACCACTTCATTATGTAATTAACGGCACTATGATGCGCGTTGATTTACCTAAGCGATTAAAATCGGGTGATGATGTTGAACTAAATTTTGAATGGAATTATCAAATTCATGAACAAAAAGTATTAGGCGGCCGTTCAGGTTATGAATACTTTAAAGAAGATGAAAATTATCTTTACGAAATTTCAGGTTGGTTTCCACGCGCAGCGGCTTACTATGACGTTATGGGCTGGCAAAACAAGCAATTTTTAGGTAGTGGTGAATTCACATTAGAGTTTGGTGACTACGATGTAAAAATTACTGTTCCAGCTGATCACATAGTTGCTGCAACTGGTGAATTACAAAACGAAAGTAAAGTATTAACTAAAACACAACGTAATCGTTTAGATAAAGCTAAAACGGCTAAAAAGCCAGTACTAATTGTTACCGTTGAAGAAGCACTAGCTAACGAAAAGTCTCGCTCAACCAAAACCAAAACTTGGCACTATAAAGCAGAAAATGTTCGTGATTTTGCTTTTGCTTCTAGCCGTAAGTTTATTTGGGATGCACAAGGTTATAAGCAGAGTAATTCAACTGTTATGGCAATGTCTTACTACCCAAATGAAGGTAATCCTTTATGGGAAAAATACTCAACTGAAGCCATTATCCACACAATGGAACAGTACAATAAGTATACCTTTGAGTACCCATACCCAGTTTCTATTTCTGTAAATGGTCCTGTTGGCGGTATGGAATACCCGATGATCACTTTTAATGGTCCTCGTCCAACACTTAATAAAAAAACCGGTGAGAAAACTTATTCTCGCAGCACTAAATATGGTCTAGTTGGCGTAATTATTCATGAAGTAGGTCATAACTACTTCCCAATGATTGTTAACTCAGACGAACGTCAATGGACTTGGATGGATGAAGGTTTAAACACTTTTCTACAGTTTGTAGCACAGCAAGCTTGGGAAGAAGGTTACCCTTCACGCCGTGGTCATGCTGCTGACATTACTCGCTACATGAAAAGCACGAATCAAGTACCTATCATGACCAACTCAGAATCAATTTTACAATTCGGTAGCAACGCTTACGGTAAGCCGGCTACAGCATTGAATATTTTACGTGAAACTATAATGGGCCGTGAATTATTTGATTTTGCTTTTAAAGAATATGCACAACGTTGGAAATTTAAACGCCCGACTCCTTCAGACTTTTTCCGTACAATGGAAGATGCTTCTGCAGTTGATTTAGATTGGTTCTGGCGTGGTTGGTTTTACACAACAGACCATGTTGATATCGCTTTAGGTAATATTCATTTATACCGTCCTAACAGCCAAAACCCTGATACTGAAGCTGCTTGGAAACGTGCTTTACATAATGAAAAGCCTACGTTTATTAGTGATCTTCGTGAAAAAGGTCAATGGGTTAGAACTAATGACAAGCCAGAATTGTTAGATTTCTATAATGAACATGACAAATTCACAGCAACAAACAAAGCACGTAATAGTTATAACAGTTCAAATAAAAAGTTAGAGCAATGGGAAAGAGATCTACTTCTTGATAAAAGAAATTTCTATATCGTAGATTTTGAAAATAAAGGCGGCTTAGTAATGCCTATTATTGTTGAATTAACTTATGCTGATAAAACGACTGAAAAAATACAAATACCTGCAGAAATTTGGCGTAAAAATAGTAAAAATGTTTCTAAATTATTTATTAGCGACCAAGAAGTTACTGCTATTGCAATTGATCCAAACTGGGAAACTGCTGATGTAGATGTAAATAATAACTACTGGCCTGCACGCCCAATTAAGTCAAGATTCGAACTCTATAAGCGTAAGAAAAATAGAAAAGACATGATGCGTGATTATAACGTTAAGTTAAAATCTGCTGATGACAAAGAAGATGACAAGGAAAAAGAAGATAAATAATGAAGAGAAGCTCATTATTTAAAAGCTTTATATTTTGTCTATTGTGTGGGGCTACACTTTCAAGTGTAGCTCACCGCTATTTTTTTGGGTTAACTGAGTTATCAGTTAACCCAAGAACAAATAATATAGAAGTTATTCATCAAATTACTGCTCATGATATCGATAATGCTATTGCTGAGCTGAATCAAATACATTTTTCTCCTGAACATCCAGAATACGAACAATTTATCCAGCAGTATGTGGAAGCTCATTTCCAACTCATTAATATTAAGAATAATAAAGACCATGAAATAAAACTTAACTGGATAGGTTTAGAAATAGCGAAAGGGTATGTATATATCTATCAAGAAGCGCATTTTGAAAACTATTTAGTGGGATTAGTGGTAAAAAATGATTTACTCGTCGATACTTACCCTAAGCAAGTCAATACTGTAAATTACGAAGACAATAAAATTAGTGGCAGTTTAACTTTTTCGACATCTGTAAAAATTGCTACAATTGCTAAAATAAAAAACAATAACTAGTAGGAAAGATTTACATTTGCTAATTTAGCATGCAAAATCAAGTTACTAGTATAACTAAGCCTTTGGGAAACATTCATGAATGTAGAGTTTATCAACCCTTTTTTATCTTCAATGCTCAATGTAATGTCTACTATGGCACAAATGGAATTAATACCTGAAAAACCTCGTTTGAAAAAGGATGAAGTTGCTTTAGGCGATGTTTCAGGGTTAATTGGTATGGTCAGTGAACAAACTAAAGGTTCACTATCGATTACTTACGAAGGTAAATTAGCCCTTGCAACGATGAAAAAAATGGTCGGCGAAGGCCCTGATGAAATAAACGAAGAAATCACTGATCTCGTTGGAGAAATAACCAATATGGTTACCGGTGGTGCTAAGCGTATGTTAAGTGAAAAAGGTTTCGAGTTTGATATGGCAACGCCTATGGTTGTTTCTGGTAAAAATCATAGTATTCACCATAAAGCAGATGGCCCTATCATTATCATCCCTTTAAATTCAGAGTATGGTAAAGCTTACATTGAGTTTAGTTTCGACAAATAGTTAGGTTTTATCTTTTCAGTAATCTTTTCTAAATACAAAAACCTCGTTTAGTCATAAACGAGGTTTTTCTTTTTTACACTTTGTTTAAATTATTTAGTTCGTAGCAACTTCGCTGCACTTACCATATTTGCTAAGGCTAGTTCGGTTTCCTGCCATGCTCTGGTTTTCAATCCGCAATCAGGATTTACCCACAAACGCTCTTTAGGAATATATTGTTCAGCCTTTGCTATTAAATTAGTAATCCACTCAACACTGGGCACATTAGGCGAATGAATATCATAAACACCTGGACCTAAATCATTTGGATACGCCTGTTGTTCGAACGCATTAAGTAGCTGCATATTTGAACGTGATGTTTCGACAGTAAGAACATCAGCATCTAAATCAATAATAGCCGACATAATTTCATTAAATTCTGAATAGCACATATGACTATGAATTTGTGTTTCGGCTTTTACATCAACCGACGTTAGACGAAATGCAGCGGTTGCCCAATGTAAATACTCTTGCCAATGACTCTTTTTCAATGGCATCGCTTCACGGATAGCAGGTTCATCTATTTGGATGATTAAAGAGCCATTTTCCTCTAGCTCTTTCACTTCATCAGCAATCGCTAATGCTATTTGTAAAGTAACGGCTTTACGTGAAATATCATCGCGCACAAACGACCAAGACAAAATAGTCACTGGCCCTGTTAACATTGCCTTCACGGGCTTAGTGGTTAGCGACTGCGCATATTTGATCCAATCTAAAGTCATAGATTGTTTTCTGCTTACATCACCAAATATAATCGGCGGTTTTACACAACGAGAACCATAACTTTGTACCCAGCCAAATTGGCTAAAAGCGACACCATTAAGTTGCTCACCAAAGTATTCAACCATATCGTTACGTTCAGCTTCGCCATGTACAAGCACATCTAGCTCTAACGCTTCTTGCTTTTCAATGGTTTGCTTAATTTCCTTCCTAATAAGTTGCTGATACTCCTGTTCCGAAATTACTTTATTACGCCATTGCGAACGAATTTGGCGAATGTCTCCTGTTTGTGGAAACGAGCCTATGGTGGTTGTAGGGTAATGGGGAAGGTTTAACTTTTTCTGTTGTGCTACTTTTCGTTGAGTAAACGAATGGGCGCGCTGTATTTCATCAATATCAATTTTTTCAACACGTTTTTTTACCGTTAACTCTAAGCAATATGTTGAGTTTTTTTTGGCCTGAACACTTGCAGAGTAACGAGAAATTTCATTAATGTTTCCTGACTGTAAGGCTGTTTTTAATAATGCCAATTCCTGACATTTTTGCTTAGCAAAAGCTAACCAAGACTTTACCTCTGGATCAAGCTTAGTTTCTTGGTTTAAATCTACAGGTGAATGAAGCAAGGAACAAGACGGCGCAAGCCATAAGCGATCTGCTAAAACCTCTGCAATCGCATGAAATTTTTGATAGGTGGCTAATAAATCGTTTTTCCAAACATTCCGTCCATCAATTATTCCTAGTGAAATCACCCAGTGTTCAGGTAATACGCTAATAATACTTTCAACATCCGTAGGCTCTGCAACAGTATCTATATGTAAACCATCAATCTTAAATTGCTTTATTTCATCAATGACATGATCTATTGATGAAAAGTATGTAGCGAGTAATATTTTCAACGATCCTTTTTCTAGCGTTTGATAAGTCTTAGTAAAGGCTTGTAACCATTGAGATGGGAGCTCTAACCCTAAAATTGGTTCATCAATTTGTAACCATTCAACATTTGCTATCGATAGCTTTTCTAATATTTCTTGATAAGCGCTAATAAGCTTAGGAAGATGCCTTAATTTAGTATCCTCTGCGCCAGCACTTAAATATAAATAGGTTAATGGGCCAATAATTACCGGTTTAATCACTGACTCAAATTCTTTACTTTCAGTTATCTGCGCTAACAAACTCGTTAAATCGACAGTAAATTCAGTGCTATCATCAAGCTCAGGAACAATATAATGATAATTGGTGTCAAACCACTTAGTCATATCGCTTGCTGAACAGCTACAGCCGCTAGGAGCCTTACCTCGAGCTATTCGAAACTCTGCATCAAGAAGGTCACCACTTCCTTTAAATCGTTGTGGAATGGCGCCTAACATCATTGTGGTATTCAGTACTTGGTCGTAATGAGCAAAATCACCGACAGGTAAAATTTCGATACCTGACTTTTGCTGAAGTAACCAATTACTTTTTCTTTGTTGCTTACATGACTCAATAAAGCCCTCTTTAGTCAATCGCCCTGCCCAGTAGTTTTCTAATAAAAATTTTAACTGCCTTTTTGCGCCGATGCGCGGAAAACCTAAATTATGAATTTTCATATTATCTCCATGGTATTTGAATATTTCACCATCAACGATAGACGTCTAGATGTTTACATGGTTATAATTAGTGAATATGGTGTTTTTAACAAGCGCATAAATTTCAATAGGGAGATGAATAAAACTCATGATGTTTGAACTAAAGCACTTAAAATCTATTTTGGCATTGGAAGCTTGTGGCAATATGCGAAAAGCAGCTCAGCAACTTTTTTCGAGCCAGTCAGCACTGTCACATCAATTAAAAGAACTAGAGCATAGAGTCGACGGTGAGTTATTTATTAGAAACTCGACGCCGCTGCGTTTTACACAAAAAGGGGAAGTGCTACTTAGCTTAGCAAAAAAAATATTACCTTTAGTCACAGAAGCTCATCAGCAATTAACACAGACACATATTACCCATAAAAAAATAGCGATCGCCATTCGTTGTCATGCCTGTTTTCAGTGGTTGTTACCAATTACCCAAGCGCTTAGTGACAGTTTTCATCAATATGATTTTGAGTTTGCTGATAGCTCTTTTTCGTCTAACCATGATCCACTGGCAGATATTTTATTTAGTGATGAAGAGTTTGATAAAAACTACGATGCGACCCAAGAAATAGGCGATTTTGAACTACTCGCTATTTTACCTAAGCAACATGTATTAACAGGGAAAGCATTTCTTACTGCTCAAGATTTCTCAGACCAGACTTTACTGACTTATCCTGTAGAAAAAGAGCGCCTCGATGTTTTTAATTTATTGTTACAACCAGAACATGTAAAACCCGCGCAGGTAAAACAAGTCAATAATAGCCATGTAATTTTACAGATGGTTGCGGCAAATATGGGCATTGCTGTATTACCTAATTGGCTGGTAGCTAGCATGGCGGTTCAGTCGTTAGTTGACGTTAAATCACTTACCGAGAAAGGCTTAACAAAAACACTTTATCTTCATTATAAAACGAAGCATGTTGAACAAATACTAATAACTAAATTATTGCCTGAAATAAAAAAGACGTTTACTGCGCTGACAAGGTAATTTGTACGCGGCGAGTTATATTGCATAATAGCTCATAGGGGATCGTTGTGGCGCATTGCGCAATTTCAGCAACAGATAATTGCTCGCCCCATAAAGTGACAACATCACCCACTTGCTCCTGTGCATTGATACCCAAATCAACAGTGATCATATCCATTGATACTCGCCCTATCAAAGGAACCCTGCGGTCGTTCACTAAGACAGGTGTACCATTTTTGGCATGGCGAGGGTAACCGTCACCATAACCAATAGCAACAACACCAATAATTGTTGTTTCTTTGCTTTGCCACGCATTACCATATCCAACAGACTCACCAGCCGCTAACTCACGAACGGCAATTAAGCTAGATTTCAGGGTCATTACTGGCTGAATATCACATTGGGTTTCTTCATGGATTGATCGTTTTTTTGAAATATTACTGGATAGTTTTCCTATAGGTTTTTCGAAGGACAAAGGAGATATACCGTATAACAATAACCCCGGCCTGATCCATTCGTAATGACTTGTTGGCCAGGCACAAATCCCAGCAGAATTCGCTATAGTTCTTTCTTCTTCACATCCCTGAGTCACAGAATCAAAAAGTGAAATTTGTGCAGCTGTAAACTCGCTATTTCTGTCATCCGCGCAACCTAAGTGGCTCATTAATACAATGCCTGCTTGTACATTCTCAGAAGCAACTAATTGCTGATAAAAATAAGGATACTGCTTTGGGGTAATACCTAAACGATGCATGCCCGTATCTATTTTCAACCAGACTTTTAATGGCGAGGGAATATTGGCTGATAAAATAGCACTAAGCTGTTGCTGGTTATGAATAACGGTTTGTAGATTATTTACTGCCAGTATGGCTAAATCTTTTGCATTGAAAAAACCTTCTAACAACACAATAGGTTCAGTGATACCTGATGATCGTAAGGCTAATGCCTCATCGATTCTGGCAACAGCAATAGCATCGGCTTTTACTGTCGAATCAATACTTTGAGTTGTTTCACTTTGTTCAGAAAATAATGCGTGAGCAATACGCTCTAAACCATGACCATAAGCATTAGCTTTTAATACTGCCAACACCTTTGTCGTCGGAGCCAATGCCTTTATCTGCGCTAAATTATGCTTTAACGCAGATAAATTAATAATCGCTGTTGCTGTAGTTAATGCCATTAATCTTCAGATAAAACATGCGGACCCGCATAGTTATCAAAACGAGAGAATTGTCCTTGGAAGGTTAAAGGTACTCGCCCTATAGGACCATTACGTTGTTTACCAATAATGATTTCGGCCATACCTTTGAACTCAGAATCATCATGATAAACTTCATCACGATAAATAAACATGATCAAATCCGCATCTTGCTCAATTGAGCCTGACTCACGAAGATCCGAGTTAATCGGACGTTTATCTGAACGCTGCTCCAAACTACGGTTTAGCTGAGAAAGAGCAATTACTGGAACTTGTAATTCTTTCGCAAGAGATTTCAATGAGCGAGATATCTCGGCTATTTCTAACGTTCGATTATCTGAAAACTGAGGTGCACGCATAAGCTGCAAGTAATCGATCATGATCATACTAATACCACCATGATCTCGATGTATTCGTCGGGCACGTGAACGAACGTCTGTCGGTGTTAGACCTGCAGCATCATCAATATACATTTTACCTTTCTCGATCAACAAGCCCATTGTAGATGATAATCTTGCCCAATCTTCATCACCCAATTGTCCGGTACGAATTTTGGTTTGATCAATACGCCCTAATGATGCGAGCATACGCATCATTAGCTGTTCAGACGGCATCTCCAAGCTAAATATTAAAGAAGGGTATTCTTCTGTCATGGCAGCATTTTCGGCCAAGTTCATTGCAAAAGTTGTTTTACCCATAGATGGACGAGCAGCAACAATAATAAGGTCTGACTTTTGAAAACCTGCTGTCATTTTATCTAAGTCAGAAAATCCGCTCGAAACCCCTGTAACGCCGCCACTTGGCGCAGAACAAAGTTGTTCAATACGATCAACGGTTTTTTCTAGAACTGAGGTAATGTTTTCAGGCCCTTCAGATTTATTTGCTCGTTGTTCTGCAATGGCAAATATTTTAGTTTCAGCAAAATCTAGCATTTCGGCACTAGAACGGCCTTGTGTATCATAACCCGCTTCAGCGATTTCATTCGCTACGCTGATCATTTCACGGGTAACCGCACGTTCACGAACAATATCAGCGTAAGCAGTTATGTTAGCTGCACTTGGCGTGTTTCTCATCATTTCTGCGAGGTAAGCAAAACCACCTGCATCTTCAAGTCGTTGCTCGTTTTCTAACGCTTCAGATAGAGTGATTAAATCAACCGGGTTACCCAATTCAATCAATGCAGCAATGGTTTCGAAAGTAATTCGATGTGAACGGCTATAAAAATCTTGAGCGACAACTCGTTCACCAACACGATCCCACGTTTCATTATCAAGCAATAATCCGCCTAATACCGACTGTTCTGCCTCCAATGAATGAGGCGGAACTTTCAATGCATCGATTTGGCTGTCTTGTGAAAACTTTTTATCTTTGAAAAATTTATTTGGCTTACGGTCTGCCATGGTTATACCCTAAAACACTATCGTCAATGCGATATAAAAACTGGTCGTAGCGTAGCAGAATTCCGCTAAAAATTGAATAAAAAAACGAGCTAGAAATAATCCTAGCCCGTTATATTTTTATTTTAAAGTCACTGTAGTCTTAAGTTAGTCACTAACTTTAATGCTTCCACTTACCGTACTTGCACGAACGCTCGCATTGGCACTACCTGTTTCAAAGCGTAACTTCGAGCTAGGTCCGTACTTGGCATCTTTCGCTTTCTGACTGGTTATTCTATTGGTAATGTCGCCACCAGCACTTGCTGATAACTTAAAGTTTGCTTGAACATTTGATTGAAACTTTAATGCTAAGCTCCCACTGACACTAGACATTTTTACTACACCATCACTATTTAGCGATAAACTTGCAGCAAAGTCGCCACTTACATTCGAAACTAATAACTCGTCAACTTCGTTTAGTTCCAAATGAATATCACCACTAACATTCTCTACTGTCACTTCTTTCGCGATTGATTCAGCATAAATTTCACCGCTAACTGCACGTAAACTTAAACGACCACTTGAATTACGGTCAGTAACATCACCACTAACGCTGGCTAAACTCACTTTCCCTGATAATTTTTTACTTTCAATATCGCCACTCACTGAAGATAATTCAATGCGCTCGCTTAAGTTTGTAGCAACAATACTACCGCTGACTGTTTTAATTTCAGCACTGGCATGTAAATTATCAAGATTAATATCGCTAGACACACCGTCAAAACTAACTCGAATATTTTTAGGCATATGAATTATTAGCTCAGAGCCTTTAGCATTACCTCCCCAATAATTGTGATTGTTCTTTTCAAGTTCTACTTTAATTTTTACGCTTGAGCCTCTTTGCTTGAAAGTTAACCCTTCAGCATCCTCTTCTAACTCCCCTTTTACGGTAATTGTATCTTTATCCCAGCCAATAACGGTTACATTACCGCGTAAGTTTTCAATGTTAACGCTACTGACATTATCAAGGGTTAATGACTTGTTTATCTCTTCGCCTGCAAAACTTGAGCATGTGGCGGCGACTAACATCATAGGTATAACTTTTTGTAAAATATTCATAATTACCTCTATATATTTTTATTTTTAAATGCTTTGCCATTTAGGGCTATACAATTGGGTTAATAAATCAAGTTCTTGTTTTTGTGTCCAATGTAATAAATTCAGTAAATCATTATTACTAGGGTCTTCAAGTAACGCTTTTTCTATCATTTTAAGTGCGGAGTCTAAATTTCTTAACTCTGCTTGAATTTCATTGGGTAATTCAGATACTTTGGGTTGACCAAAACTAACCAACATTGTCCGTTTTGTTTCCTGAAAATTTTCCTGCATAGCCATCACTAGATTCAATGGCGAATTTTTTTGCTGAGCCATATCTACCGGCTGAGATGAAAAGTTCGGCGAAAAAGAAACCCAAGTAACCAATACTGCTGCAACTAACGATGCTGCCCATGCTGTTGGTATAAATGCTTTTTTCGTTGACGATTCAAACGATGAGGCAACTTGTTT
>Ga0209396_1005030_pt1 | contig 12664 bp, 7 predicted proteins | sample GOMGulsemesocosm_6_FD_184638 | JGI IMG/M metagenome (GOLD analysis project Ga0209396, IMG submission 184638) | Methane-oxidizing microbial communities from mesocosms in the Gulf of Mexico - GOM8C Gulf of Mexico (SPAdes) (version 2) | ecosystem: Environmental > Aquatic > Marine > Cold seeps...
CACATGCCTCGTTTTTATTTCCTCTGTTAGCAGGTTATATCCCTAATATTCTTCCTGCCTCAAGTCGGCAAGAAGTTAATAATTTTAACACGGTTTTCTGATCGTTAAGTGTTCTTGATATGGCAACAGCGCCAATCATCATGGCTGTTACTGAATAAATGTCATCGTCGTTACAAGAAGAAAATGTTTTACTATAGGCCATAATTGTTTTGTTCATTCCTTGATAAACACTAGCGTAGGTTTCTTTAGTTGCTTGATCTTGTGTCACAACATCGGTTGCTAAAAAAGCAAGAGGGCATGGCCTATCACCATTAACATGAGCAAGACTGAGGTAGCCATCAAGTAATTGACTGAGCCACTCTTTATTGGAAATTTTACTTGGCCTTAGTTCTGCTAATTTGCTCGAAGATGCGGCAAACTTTAATGATTCATCATATAAAGCAGATTTACCTGAAAAGTGAGCATATAAAGCTCCTCTGGTCAGTCCACAATTTTCCATGAGTTCATTAATAGTGACACCGTCAAAACCTTTGGCTGTAAAAAGTTCAAATGCACTTTTCAGTATTATTTTTCTTGTATTACTTTTATGTTCTTTTGTATAAGGCATCGAGATTATATAAGTTTATTTATGATCTTTATCATATATTAAGTCTACATTAGAATCTTATCTTTATAAATTACAGCAACTAGCAAGGCTATAATTTTCATTTAGTAAGGGGTTTATCAATCAATGGAATATATTTATCCAATGTTTTCACTTGTCATTCTGACATTTGTAATAGGGTTTAGTACGGGGATATCCAGGTTAGTTAGCGCTAAGAAAGGGCATGTTGATCGTAGGTATTTTAAGTTGTTATCTGGATATAACCCACCAGATTATATTGTTAAGTTAGGGCGAAACTTTTCTAACTTGCTTGAAGTGCCTGTTTTGTTTTACGCCCTCGGTATTATTCTTCTCGTTCTGGAAATTAATAATCAAATAATGTTGGGGTTTGCCTGGGCTTTTGTTGCTCTGCGTATAATTCACTCGATTATTCATATTAGCTATAACAATCCAATCCATAGGTTTCTGGCCTTTTTATTATCAAGTAGTATCCTTTTAATCATGTGGGTACAGTTAATTATAATCATTAGTCAAAAAACATAAACAGCAGCAGGCGTTATTAAACTTTAAATTAATTACTCCTTTAATTAATTGATATATTTAGCGTTTATTAATGGGTGTTAGGTGTGTCGGAAGTTACCAGTATGACCTTTACGTATCTATTTACTACTCGAGATATACACTTAACAGCCATCAAGCAAGACTCTATGCCTTCTCATTCCTTCAAATAACGCTTTTGTTTTATTAGGTCGGCATTGCTAATTATCTTTAAGTCTACCCATACCATAATTTAACTTTTAACTAGAAAGTCACGAAACTAAAATCCCTAGTCTATACTTATTACACGTAGAGATATTTAGGATAGCGGTATCAAAAATATGCGTAAGTATTGCCCTGTCAGTTTTTCCACTTACAGGCAGAGGCATTGGTAAATTTACGTAGCGATACTGATGATGCGATGCATCAAGCGAAGTAAGCTTGTGATCATCGACGTCATATTTTTAATTGTTAGTAATCAAAGTGACCCTTAATTTATGATGGCTAAATCACGTAACCCCAATAGACCTAAAATATTAATTGTTGATGACATTGAAGCTAATCGCTTTGCTTTAAGACAATTACTTAAATCTATAGATGCCGAACTTATTGAAGCAGAGTCGGGCGAAGAGGCATTGTTCAAAGCGATCGAAACTACAAATTTGGCATTAATTTTACTTGATGTACAAATGCCCATTATGGACGGTTACGAAGCGGCAGAATTATTAAGAGAAGAAGAGCAAACTCAACATATACCGATTATTTTTATAACCGCTGTCCATCGTGACGAACAGCATATTCTAAAAGGTTATTCCTCAGGTGCTATTGATTACATTACTAAACCCGTACAACCAGACATTTTAGCGGCAAAAATATCTTTATTTATGGAGTTATGGCGTCTTCGCTTTGGTCTTGAGCAAGAAATTATCACCAGAAGCACCCTCGAAGATAAAAATAAATTTTTAGCTGATCACGACATTTTAACTAACCTGCCAAATCGGCGGCGTTTATTCTTGGAAATAGAGCGTGCAACGGCTAGGTCTGATCGAGAGGGTAAAGAGTTTGCCTTATTATTTGTAGATATAGATGGTTTTAAGTCGGTTAACGATAGTCTAGGCCATAAAATTGGTGATTGCGTATTAATACAAATGGCCGAAAGATTTTCACGATTAGTGAGAAAAACAGATACTGTTGCAAGATTTGGAGGTGATGAATTTGTTATTTTATTAACCGATATTGACGATTCACAGCATTTAATCGGTCGAATTGAACAAGTACTGACTTCTGCTAAACAAATAATTACCATCGAGCATGAAGAAATTGCGTTAAGTGCTAGTATCGGCGTATGCGTATATCCGGCACAAATAAGTGATCCGAGTAAATTGGTCGATTTTGCTGATATTGCCATGTACAAGTCGAAACAGAATGGCAAAAACACCTTTAGTTTCTTTTCTGAAGAAATGGATGCCGCAGCACATAAACGCGTTGCGGTAGAAAAACAACTACGCTATGCCGTTAAAAATAATGAATTTGAAGTACATTACCAGCCTGTTATTGATGCAACTACCGAGCGTCCTACCGGGGTAGAAGCTTTGCTACGCTGGAATAACCCAACCTTAGGTAGTGTGCCACCGGATTACTTTATTCCTATTGCTGAGTCTACCGGACTTATTCATGAGATAGGCGCTTGGGTATTTGAACAATCTATTGAAGCAATAACAGAAATATCATCATCAACAACCCCCTTGAACCTTAACGTTGCGGTTAATGCGTCAACACTGCAATTTAAAAATTCTACCTGGTATAAAACCGTGCTTAAAGCAATTAAAGCCAAGAAAATACGCCCTGAAAATTTAGAAATAGAAATTACCGAAGGCTTGTTACTTGACGATAGTGACGAAGTTAATCAGCAACTTGCGGCTATTCATGACTTAGGTATTAGTTTTTCAGTTGATGATTTTGGCACCGGTTACTCTTCTTTAAGTTATTTGAAACGTTGTCCAATAAATACCGTAAAAATAGACCGTAGCTTTGTTCAAGGAATACCAGAAGATAAAGAAGATATGGTGTTAATTCATGCCATTATCGCGATGGCACACGGATTAAATCTTAAAGTAATAGCGGAAGGCATCGAAACACCTGAACAATGGGAGTTTTTAAAACAAGAAAACTGTGACTTTGCCCAAGGGTATTATTTTAGTAAACCTCTACCTATTAATGAACTTAAGCTTTGGCTAAAGAAAAATTATTAATTTTCAGGCACTAGTTCCTTAACCAAATCAAAGAAATAAAACACGAGGATAGAAAATTTTCCTATGCAGAAGTTACTAAATTATTATAAATACTTAGTTGGTAAAGTCAGTTTCTTGTTAGCGGTTCTGCTAATGAGTAGTTTTTTTTCTTATGCTGAAAAACAATCAATTAAAGCTATTTATATCCCTTTGGCCGACCATTACGCAAGTATCATTGCTTATGAAAAGTATCGCGATGAAATGGTTCATGCTGACTTTCGTTTAGAGCAAATGAAAAGCTGGGATCTACTCCGAGCTTATTTTCAATCAGGTGAAGTTGATATGGCTTTTGTGATGAGTCCATTGGCCATGGATATGTTTAGAGAACGTCCGAAGGCGAGATGGGTAGGTATGATGCACAGAGACGGTAATGCACTTGCCATTAACGACCTGCTTAATGAGGAAATTAAATTACCCCGTAAACGCATTGATAGAAAACCTGATGAAAAAGCCGCTATTGCTTTTGCTAAAGCGTCGAAAGCACAAAATACCCCCATAGAAGTTGGCGTACCACACCTAATGGCGACGCATTCTGTGGTGTTATACAAGTATTTAAAAGATCATGGTAAAACCTTAGCGATTGGTCGAGGCAGTACTGAAGATGCTGTGATCATTAGTGTTGCGCCGCCCAAAGCACCCGCTTTTATTAAGAAGAAAAATAGTAGAAATAAAGCGGCGGCATTTGAGCAATCTTTACCCTGGGCTGATGTTGTTGAAACACAAAACTTTGGTCATGTTGCGTGGTATTCAAAGGATGTAATGCAATGGCCGAATGGTCATGTTGAATGTATTATTTTAGCTCAGGATAAGTCGATTAATAACAAAAACGAGGCGATAAGAGAAGTTATTCATTATATGAAAAAAGCGGGTGAAGACATTGAAATAGCTCGTCGTCAAGGCGGACAAGCAATGATAGATATTGCTTCTATGGTCCGTAAACACATTCCTAAGCACAATGAAGCGGCCATTATTCAAAGCTTACGACCCGATTTAAATGTTATTAATTATCGTCATTTAGATAATGATGAGGCCGGTTTGAAGGTGATTATGGATTTAGCTGTTGAAGCCGGCATTATTAAGCAAACAGTAAATATTGAAGATTTTTCTGATAGACAATTTTCTGAAAATTAATGACTATCTATTTTCGTTTATGGACGCGTGATAAATGATAAATAACAGTAAAAATAATGGCAGCCTAAGAAAGCGGTTACTTGTTAGTATACTAACAATGGCGATATTACCCTTATTATTGTTTTCAGTTATAAGCTACAAATATGTTAGTGAGCAATTACAAGAGTCGACTGTTGCCCATCTAGCCTCCGTTACGAGCTTAGAGTCAGATACTATCGCCGCTTATTTCGAACGGGTTCTTCAAGATTTACTGCTCGAATCTGACCGAGCAACGACAATAGAATTACTACAAACCTTACAAGGAACTTATCAAGCTAGTGATAAACCATTGCATGAGTTTGTTAGCAGCTATCCTTGGGCTATTATCGCTGAAGAACAAGGCACTGAAATAGGCTTAATTGGCGCAGCTTACGATTACGCTGATATTTTACTAATTGATAATAAAGGTAATGTTTTATTTACCTTAAATAAACACAGTGATTTAGGCAGTAATCTATTCTCGGCAGAGAATATTCAGTCACGTTTATCGTTAAGCACTAAAACAAGCTTAGACACGGGTGCCGCGACATTCTCCGATCTTGAATATTATTCAGCAAGCAATCAAATAGCTGGTTTTTTTATTAATACCTTGCTAGATGAAGAAGGAGAAATCATTGGTGCGTTAATTTTTAAAGTAACAGATCAATCCTTAAAAACGCTGTTAAGTTCTAAAAATATTACCAACAATGGAATGAAAAAAGAAATATTTCTTATTGGTATCGATAGAATAGTCCGGATAAAAGCAAGTGATGATACGAGTGTCGTAACGGCTTTAACTGAAAAATTTTCTTCCAAAGAAATTGATCTTTGGTTCGAAAAATATGTCAATGATGGACAATTTAGTGATGAAACACGCACACCGATATTTTATAGGCATCTGGATAAAGGTGAGGTTATCGCACAATTACAACCCGTTCATCTTGCCAACAAGATTTGGTTAGTGGTTGCAGAAGTTAAAATCAAAGATGCCTATGCGGTCATGAGTACATTAATTAAAGTATTTTCGATTCTCACCTTGATCACTATTGTGCTGGTTATTTCGACGGCTTTGCCAATGACACAAAAAATTATTAACCCCATCACTAAATTAACCGAAGGTGTTCATCAGGCGAGTATCGGTAATCTTGACATTATTGTTGATGTTAATGATAAAACCGAAATTGGTGTATTGGCTGATGGTTACAACACCATGTTGGCAAGCTTAAAACGTAACATACAACAAGAAATTGAGCGTGAATGGTTGGACAGAGGCATTGTAAAACTTAATAACTTGATGCGTGGTGCCGCTGATAAAAAAGAGTTATCTAATCACGTATTGAAGCTGTTGGTTAACCATTGTTTAGGACAAGTAGGTACGCTTTATTGGCAAGACAAGGCAGAGCTTATTTTAATGGCCAGCTACGGTATTGCAGAACAAGACACCCTTGCAAAAACTATCAAGGCAGGCAGTGGCTTAGTTGGCCAAGTGTTTACCGATTTACAGTGCATGGAAGTCAATGATGTACCGGCCAATTATCATGATATCAGCTCTAGTTTAGGTGAAAAAACAGCTAGCTCGATATTAATTTATCCTATTGTTTATAACGAAGAGGCCGTTGCGATAGTTGAAATTGCTTGGTTACATGGCATCCCAGAGCGAGCGAAGGACTTTTTAGCACAGGTAAACGAGATTATGGCGATTGGTTTTATTTCCCTCAATCAAAGTTATTATGTGATGAGCATGTTGAAAGATAGTCAGTTGCAATCAAAAGAGTTACAAACTCAGCAAGAAGAATTACGGGTTACCAATGAAGCACTATCAGCGAAAAGAGATGCACTAAAAAAACAACAAGACGTATTAAAAGTTGCCCATCAAGAAACCGAAGAAAAAGCCAAAGCACTTGAAGAAGCGAGTAAATATAAATCTGAATTTTTGGCTAATATGTCTCATGAATTACGGACACCATTAAATAGCTTATTAATTTTAGCGCGTTCATTAACACAAAATGACGAAGGTAATTTGTCTGAAGATGAAGTTGAATCAGCGCAAGTGATCCTTGAAAGCGGTAAAAACCTGCTTGAGTTGATTAATGAGATATTAGACTTGTCAAAAGTTGAAGCCGGACAAATGACGCTAATTGCCGAAAATATCTTTTTTAGAGATTTATTGTACTCCTTGAATAGTCGCTTCAAACATATGGCAGAAGATAAATACATTGATTTTTCCATCGAGTTAAGTGACGAACTTGATGAATCATTTGTTTCCGACAGTGGCAAGTTGGGCCAAATACTAACGAATCTAATAAGCAATGCGTTAAAATTTACTGAGCAAGGTGGGGTTACATTAACAATCTCAAAAGAACAAAGTGAAGGGCTGTTAGCAGGGCAAAATCAAGTACTTGCTATGCGAGTGCAAGATACCGGAATTGGCATTGCCAAAGATAAATTACAAGCAGTCTTTGAAGCCTTTCAACAAGCAGACGGTACTACTAGCCGAAATCACGGTGGTACAGGTTTGGGCTTATCAATAGCGTTAAGTTTAACTCGGTTACTTGGTGGTGATATTCAGTTGGAGAGTACGCTAGGGCAGGGAAGTGTTTTTAATTTATATTTACCACTTAAACACTTGGACCTAGTGCCGTCAGAAGATAACGTTATTGCAAAACCACAAGTAATAACGTCGTTACAAGAACCGAGCAGTGCTAACCAGCCAATATTTACACCACCACCATTTATTGATGATAGAGAACGTTTAGATAACGAGAAAAAGCTTATCTTAGTTATTGAAGACGATCCCTATTTTGCAAAAATAGTTTATAACGCTTGCCACAAACAAAACTGCCAAGTAATCGTTGCACCAGATGGTGAAACCGGTTTGACAATAGCCTCGAAATATCCTGTAAAGGGGATTGTTCTTGATTATATGTTGCCAGGACTAAATGGCGGAGAAGCATTAGCAAGCATTCGTGCTAACGCTAAAACCAAGCACTTACCCGTACATTTAATTAGTGCTTTAGACAACCTAAAAGACGTTCAAGCAAGCGATAGTCAAACCACTAAACCTGTCACTAAAGAGCGTCTTGAGCAAATTATTTCTTGCTTATCTGAAACTCAAAAAACCTTAGAAATATTGGCGATAGAAAATGAACCGAATGCTCTTTTTGCGATAAAAAAATTATTTGAGAAAGAAAATGTTAATATTCATGGTATTGATAATGCGATGCAAGCTCTTGATTTACTACAAGGCAGTAGCTTTGATGCGATTGTACTCGACCTTAATTTACCCGGAATGTCGGGGTTTGAATTTCTTGATCAAGCAACTGCGGATAATAAAATAACGTTACCAGCAATATTTATCTATTCAGGTAGAGACATCTCTGAAGATGACCTTCATAAGCTAGCGCCTTATTCTACGCATATTATCACTAAATCTGCCCGTTCACCGGAGCGACTTGTCGATGAAATACATTTATTTGCTAATCAATTAGCTTGTCAATCAATTACCGTGCAAACACCTGCTATCCAAGATAATCGTACTTTAGCTGAAAGCGAGGCTGATACTCTAGATGACCACACGATTTTATTAGTTGACGACGATATGCGTAATACCTTTGCCTTAGCTAAAGTATTAAGGAAAGAAAACCTAACTGTGCGTTTAGCGTCAAGTGGTCAGCAAAGTATTGATATGTTGGCACAATATGATGATATAGAGCTGGTTCTGATGGATATCATGATGCCAGGAATGGATGGTTATGAAGCAATGCGGAAAATAAGAAGTAACGATGAATATCAGCAACTTTCAATAATCGCTGTTACTGCTAATGCTATGCCTGGTGATAAAGAAAAATGCCTTAGTGCGGGAGCAAATGATTATTTATCTAAACCCATTGATGTTGGGCAGTTACTTACTATGATGAAATTATGGCTTTAATCATGGCCGGAGATCCTACTAAGGAGGCCAAGACTGATCCCGTAACGATTGATATAGAAAATAATGAGTTTGAATTATTTATTACAGCGATTAAAGTCTTTTCAAATTATGATTTATCAGGTTATGCAAAAGTTTCTCTTAAACGCCGAGTGAAGCAATTAGTGACGGATTATGGTTTAACATCAATCTCTGAGTTAATCCCTTTGTTGGCACACCAACCTGAAGCCGCAAGAAAAATTGTTAACGAGCTAACCGTTAATGTTTCTGAGATGTTTCGAGATCCCAGTTCTTTCTTAGTACTTAAAGAATCTGTGATTTCTTATTTAGCTAGTTTTCCACGTAGGGATATCTGGGTGGCCGGTTGTGCATGTGGTGAAGAAGCGTATTCACTAGCGATATTACTTGAAGAATGTAACTTACTCGAAAATACTCAAATACATGCCACCGATATAAATACCAATGCCTTAGAACAAGCAAAAAGTGGTGTGCTAACACATAACCTTACCAAAAAAGATGCTCAGCGTTATCGACTTTCAGGGGGGAATTATAGTTTAAGTAAGTACTTTTCAAGCGCCTACTCAAAACAAAAAATATCACAACACTTACTCGATAATATTAATTTTACTCATCATAATCTAATTCAAGACGGTATTTTTTGCTCGGCACACTTAGTTCTTTGCCGTAATGTTATGATATATTTTGATGCTGAATTGCAAAATAAGGTTTTACAATTATTGTATGACTCAACCATTCACAACGGATATTTAGCTATTGGTACTAAGGAGTCTCTTGATGAATCGGGAATTGTTGATCGTTTAACCGTTATTGATGAACAATCACGTATATTTCAACGAAAAAGAATATGAAGAGTTCATTTGAACATTATGTATTCATTGGTGGCTCTGCAGGTGCGTTAGCACCTATCACTCAAATTTTGTCTAAACTACCTGCCAATTTTAGCTTCCCTATAACCCTAGTTATCCATCGCTCTTTCGAGTCCAGCACGAGTTTTATCGATCACCTGAGTAGTACAACCAAATTACATGTAGTAGAAGTGTTTGATAAACAAAAAATCACTGAAAAAAAAATATTTATTAGCCCTTGTGATTATCATCTGCAAGTAGAGAGTGAAGATGCATTTTCCTTATGTTGTGATGAAAAATTACATTTTTGTCGTCCGGCAATCGATGTACTTTTTACCACAGCAGCTGAAATATTTGACAAAAAATGCATTGCCATACTTTGCAGTGGTGCGAATATTGATGGTGTTGCTGGCTTGCTTAGAATCAAACAATTAGGAGGCACGACTATCGTACAATCACCAGAAACAGCGGAAGTAACCGTAATGCCTGAAGCTGCCATAGCGTTGGGTGCAGCTGATATGGTGTGCTCTCCTGAGGAAATAGTCACCTTTCTGCTTGAATTGTCTTGAGTTCCTTCACTCTGTTTTGCTATCGTTAAAAACAGTCTATTGCATAAAATATCATTAAATAGCAACAGCCCATCGTCTTCAAATTATCTCGATCGCAGTGTAATAACGCTGTATTTCAATAGGTGATTTTTTAGTAAGAAAATTCTAGTGGGTAATTCTAGTAGGTAATTCAAGTAGTCAATTTAAATAGATTAAAAAAGGCTGATAGTCTTCACTACCAGCCTTGCTTAGAATATATAACTTATGTGTAATTAACGATTAATATTCGCTTAAGTCAATTACCGTAATGGTTGCATCTTGGCTACCTTCATCGTTTACCTTAAAAATAAACTGCATGTCGGTTTCGTTAAAGCCATTTAAGCCAATGTCTGAACCACCACTTTCTAGCGATAACGCTTCACCTATTGCTAAGCTTCCGCCACCAAAGTTAACGGTAGACCAATCGCCAGACGCCACTTTAAAGTTAGTGTTGGCGGTATAAGCCATCGTGATAACATAATAATCATTACCTAAGTAGTTAAATACATTCGTTTCACCCCAGTCACCGTCAAATCCTCGTAGAAATACTGATGTTCCAGCATATGGTTGAACATCTTTAGTGACTGTAACCGTAGGTAATGTAGGGTCGCTTGCATCAATGTTGAAGGTATAAGCACCATCTTCGGCTATGGTTAAGTTAATGTTGTCAGAACCATCTAACGTTAATGCACTGTCGAGTGTAGCGGTATCCGTTGTACCAGCACCTTGGTTAACTGTAGACCAATCTTCAGACGCTAGTTTAAATAAATAGCTGCCTGCGGTTAGGTCGATAGTTGTTAGATAAGTACTGTTACCCACAAAGGTCATCGGGTCGTTAGTATTCCAACCACCATCTGCGTTTACTGTGCCTCGAATGTACACCGTAGTGTCGCCATAAGACGGTTTTTCTATCGCTGGCGCAATGATTAACTCAGGCGAGTTAGGCGCTGAAGCGTTTAGTGTAAATTTATATTTTCCAGCATCTGTCAGTGTGAATGTTAGGTTGTCGCCATTACCACCTATTGTTGTTGCTTCACCAATAGTAATATCAACACCGCCACCTAAGTTTGGATAGCTCCAACCTTCTTCAGCAACTTTAAACTGATAATCACCAGCGGCTAATTCAAGCGTGAGTTCATATACTGCAGCACCCATATATTCAAATGCATCAACCGCATCCCATGTGGTTACACCACGTAAATATATTGGATTAGTGCCGTATGGAGCTACATCAGGTGCGCCTGTTGTGGCATAAACGTTAATACCTGCGCCTTGCGCACCGTCTTGAGCTTTAACAAAAACAGCCGTTGTTAGTGCTGGTACGGTAAACTCTCCGTTGCCATTGGCTTCTGACACTGTTGAGCTGGCGGTAATAGTATCTTCAGAATTAACGTGTGCAGAATGTAAGTCGAACCCTATCGCTGTTGGAACTGTCATGGTTTGTACGCTGTCAGTACCATTAAATACCACAATAATGCCATCATGATTCGGATCTATATCAGCACGAAGGTCTGTGCTTACATCACAGTTTCCGCCAAAATCTTTGGTGCTATTTATACAACCAGCGCCGTCGTCCAAACTCATTACAATCACACCGTGCGTTTGGTCTGAACCGGTATTGTGGAAGCCTATTCGGTCGATAACTTGCTCGGTAGTAGTTAAACGGAACAACTTAGAGCTAGCACGTACTTGTAACAACCCTTGGTAAATACTGGATGCTAATTCAATATCCGTACCTGTTGCTTTGCGGTTAGCATCGCTTAGTAAGTTGGTAATTTGCTCTTCACAGTTATCACCGTTACAACTATATGTACTTGGGAATGCAACGTTCCAGTTTTGTTCACTCTTGGTAAAGTCAACTTTGTTAAATAAGTCACCAGCATCGTACGAGTCTCTAGTCATTGACTTAGAGCGTAGTAAATCAGAACCCATTTGAATGAAAGGTATACCTTGACTCAATATTGGGAATGAACCTGCTACAGCGTGTATTCTAGCGCGGTCGTTAGATGATATGTCGCTTGATAAACTAAATTGTAATTGATCCCATAAGGTTTCATTGTCGTGTTTATCAACATAGTTAATAGTATCTGCTGGGTCTTGTGCTGTTCCCGAAACAGGGAAGGTACTCAACGTGCCAAAATCACCGGCTTGATTTTGCAGAACATAATCAGCAAGATTTGCAACTAATCCAACACGAATGGTATCTATGTCTTGTCGACTACCATCGCTATTAAATAACGCACCCGATCGCACGGCTTCGCGTTGTCGGTCTGAAAAGGTTGCTAATCCTGTTCCTGCCATGTTTTCAACACTTGCACCAATATTCGCAATAGCACCAAAATTCCAACCTTCACCGTAAAAGTAGGTATCGCTGTCTATGGCAGCAACGGCATCAAAACTATCTACAATAACGTCGCGAGGAATTAAGTTCATTAGATCAAATCTAAAGGCATCAAATTTAAAATGCTCAGACCATGACAATAAAGAATCCGTCACTAATTTACCAAACATGCGATGTTCACCGGCCGTGTCTTGGCAACAGCTTTCGCCTAAAACATCACCCGTATCAACATTGAGTCTGTGGTAGTAACCCGGTACAACTTTATCTAATACTGAGTTTTCCCAAAGACCTGATGAACTTGTATGGTTGTAAACGACATCAAGCGAGGTACGTAAACCAATATCGTGTAACGCTTTTACCA
>Ga0209396_1005033_pt1 | contig 12656 bp, 16 predicted proteins | sample GOMGulsemesocosm_6_FD_184638 | JGI IMG/M metagenome (GOLD analysis project Ga0209396, IMG submission 184638) | Methane-oxidizing microbial communities from mesocosms in the Gulf of Mexico - GOM8C Gulf of Mexico (SPAdes) (version 2) | ecosystem: Environmental > Aquatic > Marine > Cold seeps...
ATCAATTAAACCGTAGATCAGAGTTTATTGTAGTGAGTAAATAAGTACAGTGTCGTCCTGAAATAGGTTGACGGTTTACAATAAATTAAAAAACCCCTGTGAAGTTTAACTTCACAGGGGTTTTTGTGTAAAATTAGGGTTGTTTTTTATAGAATATAAAATAAAGTTTAAAGAGGGGGTTTAGATAAAATTAAAACCCTATAAACATTACGTTTATAGGGTTTTAAAGAGTCTATTTGACAACTTAATCAGCAGAGAGGAAGGGATTTAATACTTCTTCTTTTCTGTTTTTAATATATTGAAAACCATGTTGTTAAAATTTGTAAAATCATATTTTAAGGCTTGTTTTGCCCCGTATTTGCCCCGTTCCAAAACGGTAATATCCAGCGTGTTCATTGGCTTTATAAATAATCAGCAATCGAATAATCTAATAAAAAAGGCAAACACCCCTATTTTAAGCACTTATTATTACAAAGGTACACAATACTATATTTATAAAATAAAACCGTAAAATCGGTAGATTTCATACCTTGTATCTTATTCCTCATGCTGCTCATTGAGGGATGAATCTATAAGGGGATTTGCTTAATACTAGGTATTTCCCCCAAACCCCCATAAAAACCAAAACAGGCGTAAAATAAAACGTGTAACATAGTAGGCAAAATCTGAGGTTTACCAACAGTAACCAACAGTAACCAACAAGAGCCAACAGTACAAAAAGGTGGAAACTCTATATTATATATAATATTTTATTTATTTTTTATTGTAAATAGTAAAAAAGTGTAAAAGTGTAACGCAACGAGTTAACGCAGACAAAATCAGTTGGTTATGGAGTTACATTTTATGATTACACTTTCGTTACACTTTTAAAATGTTACGTTTTAGGGTGTTAAAAAACCGCTGAAGTAGCGGTTTAGTTATTTTATGTTTACCAGTTATCAGTATTATTAGGTTCTTCTTTGTAGATTATAATATTTTCAGCTAGAGAGTTAATCAATGGAAGGATAATTTTATGTGATTTGTAAAAACTTTTCCCTTCATAGTTTTTATCGGTTCCAATTTTATTAAAAGGATATGATTCTTTTACTGGAATAGGGTATTCTCTTCCGTTTGATTCTACTCCCAGCCATTTGTTTAGCGTTAATTTTATGCGGATTCTATTTTCTTTAAAATCAATTGACCCTAAATAAATAGCATAAGTTTTGTAATCACTATCTTTTCTTACGAGTGTTGTTAGTTTTATTTTTAATTGATCTTTTGTTTCGCTTTCCTCAGTTATTACACAGTCTATATCAGAAACTTGTTTTAAGTGTTTAATAGCGTTATTTACTAATGTTTCTTTAGTTAAATTTAAGTTCTCAAATGTTTTAATGTATTCAGGTACGCCGTATTGATTAGGTGTCCATTCGTTTTTAATCTCAGCTAGTAGTTTTTTTGTTTTTTTACTTTGCCCAAAACTAAAACCCACCATTAAAAGCATGGTTAATATTATTGTTTTTTTCATATATTTTTTTTAAGTTAATTCGTTAGCAATTTAGTTTTTTTTGTGGTAAAAAAGTAACTATTTAGGGCTATTTGAGAGTCAAAATAAAATATTAAAAATTTAACAAAATAAATGGGTAACTTTTTTCACTTTATGGGAACTATGTACTAATAGAGCTGATGAGTTTTAGTACTTCTTTTTTTTTTGTATTTGATTAAATAATCTGTTTTTAGGTATATTTATTGAAAATTTAACAATTAAATATATTATTATGAAAAGAGCATTATTTATTACAGCTACAGTATTTTTTTTATTTACAATAATATCATGTACTCATGAATCAATTGAAGAAATTCAACAAAAAGAATTAATACAAAAAGAGATGGCTCAGTACGATACTGAGCCAGTAAATGACGGAACAATTGATGACGAAGATACAGACGAAGAGTAAAATATTAGGGGTTGTAAAAGGCATAGTGGTTTATTTAATAATTTCTATGTCTTTATTCCATTACTTTTTTGATGCTAAATCAGAAGAGCAGATAGATCATATTCCAAAGTATAAAATTGAAGCAATAAAGAGGGATTTTTCAATTGATAGTTTGCAGCAGTTATTTGCAAATAATTCAATAACTAAAAATAATTATTTATCACAATATAGTATTACTAAGAATTACTATAAAAAAAGCCTTAAAAAGTTATCGAATAGAAGAAAACATTTAGCTCGATTACATTCTTTTAGAGGTCGAAGTAGTTTTCATTTTTGGTTATCTCATTTTGGTATTATATCACTAGCTTTTTATTTCTGTTGTAAATCCTTGTACAATGATATTGTTTCTGGAAGTACTTATAAACATCAATTAATAGCTGTGTCAGGTATTATTATATGTTTGTTTTGGTATACACATTTATTATTCTTGACTCAAAAAGATTTTAACAGTAATAAGTATATAGGAACATTATTTATATGTGCCGTATTCAGTTCTGTATTCACTTATTTTCTAGTAAAGCACTATACATATAAAGATGATTTAATATTAAAGCAATTATCGTTTATAGAAAGAATACGTACGATTCATTATCCCTCAATTGCAGTAAAGGCAAAATATGCTGAAAAATATGATAAAAGCCTTATTTCAGAAAATAGAGTTGAAGATGATGTAAAAGAGTTTCAAGATGATTTGGTTAACTCAACTAAGTATTGATTAAATATGTTACTAGACCTACTGAACATGTTTAAAAAAAGACAATTTACTACTGAAAGTCAAAGATGTTTATTTGAAAGAGATTTGAATAAAGAGGTTGACGAAAAGTTAAAGGAGTTAAAAAAAGAAATTGATAAAAAGGATGAAATAATAGATTCTCTTTTATTGGAACTGATTCTAATAGACAAAGGAGTTGTCCTGTCTAGCTAGTTTCTTCTTTATTTAGTGCTTGCTGTTGTTTCTTTATTTTTTCAGTCATTAATTCAATAACTCCATCTTTTATATCGCTTTCTCTTAATAATTGATAAACTGGATTGTTATCGAAATCTACTTTGTTATTATGTATGTGTACAGAAATTTCAGAAGCAGTATAATTTTCTAAGGCGTTTATTTCTTTAACTATACTTAATAACATTTCTCCTATTCCTGATATAAGCCAATACAAATTCAAATCGTTAAAATTAGCGATGATATTCGCTAAAAAAACGTCTGATATGTTGCTTTTTAGCTTGTCAGTGTCTAAAAAGCCCCTTTTTATTTCAGTTTTACTATAAAAATCTTTCTTACTAATTCCTTTTAACTCAAGGTATTGCAGTAATCTCTCTTTTGATGTAGCGATATTTTTCGTCATTAATTTGGTTTATAGCGATAATCATCGTTAATTTGTAACAGAAATGCAACACACTTGTAACAGAGTTGCAACAAAACTAATTGCAAATATAATGAAAAATAATTTCTCCATTGATAGGCAAAATTCCATTAAGAATATTCTTGGTTGGGGGTACGCAAACGAGATATTTAATCACCTCAAAAAGCGTAAAATATGTAATGCCAATAACGTGCCATACTCTACTGCTTCAATACGATTAATATTTAATAATCAAAGAAGCAACGATTTAGTAGTGAAAGAGATTGTGAAATTATATGAAAGAACCAAAGCAAGGCAAGTAAAAGAAGCTGAAAAGCGTAAAAACATATTTAAAAAATAAAGCGCCAACAGTAACCAACACCACCACCAACAACAACCAACAGAAAAACCTTAATAAATAGCAATAATGCAGCAATTCGCTTACTCCAAAGAAAAAATATATACTGCTTCAAATCTTGGTTTGGATATTATTACAAGCTATTACCCTGATGCGGAAAATGCTATAGGTAAAACAAATCATGCTTTTAAAACTCGTGATGAAAAATCAGCATCTTCTTATTTATGGTTTTCTAAAGATCAAAATACATGGTGCGTTAAGGATTTTGGCGACAATAGCGCAATTAACTCAATAGATGTATGTATAAAGGAGGATAATTTAACGTTTGCTGAAGCCTGTAAAAAATGGGCTGTACATTATGGTATTGCTATTGTTACACCTGAAAACTATAAGCCTGAAATTAAATTTTCAACAGCAGAAAAAGGAGTTACAACAGAGAATTTTGATATTAAGTATGCTGATCAAATCCCTGAAGCTGCATTAAAAATGATAGGTGTTCATGTAACACAGGAGATTTGCGATAAATACGATTTTAGATATGTAACAGAACTCACAACGTATTTTGTAAATAAAAATACAAAGGTGCTTACTCGTTTGGTAAAAAAGCCAACAGAAAACTATCCGATTTTTGCATTTTATAATAAAACATGGGTAAAAACTTATGAGCCATTAGCAGATAAAGAAAAAAAGCATCCTCGTTTTCTTTATTTCGGTAAAAAGCCAGCTCGTTTTATTGTTGGATTGGATAGTGTGGTTGATCGTGTAGAGGATAAAAGAAACGCTAATGACAATGAAAAAATAAGGGAAGAAGATATTAAGCTGGATAATGTAATAATGGTATCAGGAGGTTCTGATGGTTTAAATGTTGCCAGCATGAACCCTGATTATAATGTAATATGGTTTAATAGTGAAAGTGATCAAATACGATATGAGGAATATGCTGATTTAAAAAAAGATACTAAAGCAGTATATTATTTACCTGATTTAGATGATACAGGCGTAAAACAAGCTATAAAATTGGGTAATATGTTTTTAGGTATTAAACATATTTGGCTGCCTGAAACCCTTAAAATGTTAAAAGATAAAAACGGAAATCCCTGTAAAGATGTTCGTGATTATATCGAAAAATATTACCGTAAAAATGAGCCTGAGCAAATAAAAAAGCAGTTTAATAAGTTGTTTAATACTGCTTTGCCCTTTCAGTTTTGGGATGCTTACAAGCAAAAAGAAGTTTGGCAATATAAATTCAATAGTACTCATGCTTTTCATTTTTTAAAGCATCAAGGATTTAGCAAAATAGCTGATGTTACCGAAAAAACAGGGTTTTCATTAATTAGAGTTATTGATAATAAAGTAACAAAGTTATCTCATGTAGATATTAAGGATTTTATAAATGACTTTTTAGAAAATCAAAATAGCCCTATTCCATTGCGTAATATGATTTATGACACCACGAAACTAACCGATAAGCATTTAGGACAATTAAGCTATAAGGAAATTGATTTTACTGATGCTTCACAAACAAACCAATATTTATTTTTTAAAAATTGTAGTTGGAATATAACGGCTGATAAAATTATAAAAATAGACAATTCACGAACTAAAAAAATGGTTTGGGCTGATAAGGTTTTAGAGCATAATGTTAAAATTCAGGAACCTCATTTTAAAATAAATGCTACGGATTCTGAAAAATGTACAATTGATGTATTAAAAAAAGACAATAAGTTTTTCAATTATCTTATAAACTCTTCTCGTGTATATTGGAGGGATGAACTGGAAAAACCATTTATAAATTCCGCTGGAGAAATAGATCACAAGGCAAAGGATGCTTACTTTAAAACAAATCAATTTAATATAAAAGGCTCTAAGCTTACGGCTGAACAACAACAGGAGCAACAACAACATTTAGTAAACAAAATATATGCATTTGGGTATTTTCTACACAAATATAAAGATGATTCAAACAGTTATTTTGTGTATGCTATGGATAACAAAATTACCGAGTTGGACGAAAGTCATGGAGGTAGTGGTAAATCTATTATGTGGAGTAGGGCTATACGTGAAGTGTATAAACGTATTAAAACGTTAGATGGTAAAAATAAAGAAACGTTAGAGGATAAATTTGCTTTGGATGGTGTTACGCCTGATACTGATGCTATTATAATTGATGATACACATGCTTTTTTTAACATTGAACGCTATTTTTCAATAATAACAAGTTCAACAGTTGTAAACCCTAAAAATAACAAACCGTTTGAAATTCCATTTGAGGAAAGTCCTAAAATAGTTGCTACATCAAATTATCAATTAAAAAACCTTGATACGAGTACATTACGTAGGTTGCTATTTACGGTGTTTTCAGACTATTATCACTTTAATAAAGGAGGGGAATATTTAGAGCATAGAAAAGTAAGTGATGATTTTAATGGAGAAAACCTCTTTACGCATTTTAATGAAACCGATTGGAACGATTTTTACAATTTTGTAGCCTATTGCATACAGTTTTATTTAGGTCAAAAACAGACCATTAGTCCACCAATGGAGAATGTAATAAAACGTAATTTATTACGTATTGCTGGTGATACTTTTACAGATTGGGCAGATGTTTACTTTAATGAGAATCCTGATAAATTAAATAAATATATTTCTAAAAAAGAATTATTTGATGAGTATGAAAATCATGCGGGTAAGCGATCAAAAACGTCTAATAATTTTAAAAAGAGTTTAGCAGCTTGGTGTAATTTTATGGGATTTGATTTCCAGCCATTAGATAAAATACCAATTGATTCGCAAGGGAAGCATCGTAAAATAATGAAAATTGATGGAGCTGTATCCCGTAAGTCGCAAGAAGCTTTGTTTATAGCTCTTTCAGAAACGCAGCATAATCAGTTAAAAGAATCTGCTGGCGAAGAATTAGACACTAACGTATTTGATTTCCCTGAATCATGAAACAAGAACCAAATTATCAGTATTGGTGCATTAAAAACGGAATTAAAGTGTTTCCAATACGCTTACCAACAGTAAGTGAGAGTTATGAAATAGGTTATACAGTAAACGATGGCAGAGTAATAAAGTTAAAGAATACCTATAGTTTAAAAACTTCTAAAAAGGACGCTGGAGTATTTGATAAAATTAAAGAATTACAAAAATATTTTCATGATAAAAACAATTAATTTAACCAACACCACCAACAAATGACACCAACAGTAACCAACAGCCACGAACTAGCAACAACTTTATTTATATTTTTCTTATGTATAGTAGGCGGATATTTATCAGTACAGTTGAGTAAGGCAAAAAAGCAGTCAGAAAAACATTATTTAAGGAGTTTAGCGGAAAGAACAGCAGCGCAGATACAAATTGCAGAAGCTGGAACAATTAAAAGAGAAGAATTGATAACAGCAGCTAAATATGGGTATAATTACCATCGATCAACGCAATTTAAGTTAATGAGCTTTGAAAAAAATTGTTTGGAAAATTTCCTCCTAACATTAGATAATAAGGTATTAAGAAAATATGTATAGACTTCATTTAAAACTTTTAGAAGATCAAGAACAATTAAAAACCACAAATACAATTAATATGAAAAGAAGAAGATTAGGAAGCGTTAGAACAGAACATAAAGTAGTAAGGAACTTTGTTAAAAACTGTGAAATTACAGCTAAATCACAGGTGTTAGAAAAAACAGGGTTGCAGTCAAAAGCATTTTCAGAAGCACATACTAAAACGTGTTTTATTTTCATTGAAAAGTAATTAACCAACAACAGCAACAGTGCTACCAACACTGTTGCTGTTTTATCTAACTATTAACTAAATTCATATGTCAACTACCCAAAATACAAACAGTGTGCCAAAACACGATTTCACAAAACCAATTAAAAAGGGAGAATTAAATTCGCTCTATGCTGGAAATGGCAAGTATTGCCGAAAAGTTGCTGAAAAAATAAGGGCAGCTATGATAGCAGCAACTGGTGATATGCACGCTGATAGCGCACAATATGTGTCTATCAGTCAAATAAAAAAGTATATGGGAGAATACGGTATTCCTACTGGGTATGTTATTGATGAAATTCCTTTTATGTGTGAAAGGGATTTATAACGTTTAGCTATGAATAGTACGGAATAGGGAAGGAGTGACCTTTCGTTTTAGTACAAGCCATAAGCTTTTAGATTTTGTTTTTAGTTTGTCGTTTTAAAAGCCAAATCTTAAAAGTTTGGCGATTACGTAAATATACACTTACGTCCTGAATTATAGACCAAAATCCGTATTATTTATAGGTGTTGTTAGCAAACGTTTTTATTTGTTTATTACATTTATTAAGATCATTAAGCCAACAAAAGTAAATATTGGAATAAGTGCTTGAGCAAAACTGAACAAAAAATCAGTCCACATGATTTTTCTGTTTCTTGGATGTTTTGTCCAAAAACCACCAATTGGAGAGCCACCAATTGTACTTGAAGTGGATGTAATGTACGGGTCAACTCCTTTCCATGTTTTAAATATTTTGCTCAATAAATGATAGTATCCAAGATATATTATTGAAATTGACATTAACAATATCGCCATTCCTCTTTCAAGATTTATTATGTGTGTCAATTCAAGTAAAATTCCAATTGAAAAAGAGATTATAGAAGCAATCAAACACTTTTTAAAGAACTTAGGATTTCTTAAATCGTCTGCTAATGAGAAAGATATTAGCCCTACTAAAAAGGAGTATCCTAAAGCCCCATATTTTATTAAGTCAAGTTCGTTCATTGATATGTTTGCTAACGTCTAGGCTATGGTTAGTACGGGAATTAAAAGTAATTAATTTCCGATTAAGCACTTAGCCAAAACTTTTTATTTTGTTTTATCTTTTTTGTTCTAAAGCCAAATCAAAAGATTTGGCGGACTTTGTTAAAAGCACTAAACTTTGGATTAAGCACCAAAACCCGTATTAACTATAGCCATTGTTGGGCATAGTTTTATATTAATATATCTTTTAAATATTTATCTCTTGTCAACCTTTCCTTTTTATTATTAACTCCTTCTTTTGCTGAAATTCTATATTCTTCAGGGAGATCATTTTCAAAAGCTTGTAATGCATCTAAAATAGTTTGTTTATCTTTTGATATAACATCTGGATTTTTCGCTAAAAAACATATTAATGAAAAGATATTTGCTTTATTATACCAATATGATTTTTTATCAAAATTCAACTCTAAAATTTTCTCACTTGCCAATTCGATAATATGAAACATATCATCTTTATTGTCTAAAATCTCCGAAAATTCATCTAAATATCTTGTTGTTAAATCATTCCTGTTAAAAAAATCATTTTTGATAGTTGATACGACATTAAGAGTAAACATTAAATGAACTTGTCTTGTAAGTTGATATGAAGAAAAAATAGATTTTTCTAAAACTAGTTCCTGGTAATATTTACTTTTGTTATTCAATGCCCAATCGATAAAAGAATTTGGAATGTTGGGGTCGACTTGAAGTGGTAAAATATCATAATCATCTGAATCTTCATCTTGAAAGTCAACTTCTTTACAAAGAGATTTGGCAAAGAGCATATATTCAGAAGATGCATATTCTGTTGATAATTTCTCGATAGTTGATAAAGAGTAAAATGTTCTATTTAATCTTTGAAAAATTTCTATAACCTCTGGTGCATCATTGTCTAAATCTAAATCTATTATTGGGATTTGATATTTGAAAAAACTTTCTCTCACATTGGGGTCTAATTCATTAAAGAATTTGTTTCTTACTTTAAATTTACCTTTGATGTATTCAACGATAGCGTTCATTCTTTGTTGACCATCTACTATGCAAGAGGTAGTTGTCATTGTATCTAAGTCAATATTTCCTTTAGCAATGAATATTTGAGGAAAGGGAAATCCTAGCAAAATTGTTTCTATAAAATCAACTTTATGCACTTGTCTCCAAACCAAATTTCGTTGAAAATATGGAGACATAATCAGTCTCTTATTTTTAATATCATTGATTAAATCAATCAGTTCTTTAGATCTTACTTGATATCTCGTCATATCTTTTAGGGTTTTTTATATATTCTTCTATACAATCAGCTTGCTTGTATTCAAAGAAATATTCAGAGGAATAAATCCCTCCATTTATATTTTTAAATAATTCAAAATAACCATTAGAAAGGTTATTGAAAAAATCTAACCATTTACTTTTTATTTCACAATTTGGCATAAAAAACGGATTAACAAAACCGTTTCCTAGACTACGTCTAAATTGTTTATCAGTTCTTCTTCCTTTAAAGAAAGGAAAGTTAGATAAATTAGAGTAGCCCTCAGTTTCTTTGTGCGAAATTTCACAAAACTTATTGAATAAAGGTAGGCTAATTACTGCAATATCTAAATCAGACTTTCCTGGTTCAAAAAGAGTGTCTTTAAAAAAACTGAAACCAGTTTTGCTTGAACCGACAATTTGAATAGAGCTAAAAGGAATATCAAATTCTTTACTTATCGAATTTTTAATATAAAATTCAGCATCTTCATTTTCTTTGAAAATTTCAGTACTATATGATAAATATAGTTTTCGCGCAATTGTTTGGCTATCATCACTAAGATTAAGACCAGATTTTATACCTTCAATTGATTTCAAATTCTTTTGTTTTTAATTATGCCCAACGGTTGATATATAAAATTCGTAGCGTAGTTAAAAGTAGTGTTTTTTGGTTTAAAGAAAAGCCAATATTTGGATTTTGTTTATAGCTTTTCGGTCGAATAAAAACTATAATTTAAATATTGGCGTGGTTTGTAAACACACAAACCCTTTGGTAAAGCGATTTACAGCTATGTTTTATATATTTTGTTAGTGCCATTTTTCAAGAACCCAAGCCTCACAAATACACAATTATTTTTTTAAAATTGCTTTTTAGCAGAGCAGAGTGGAAGGCAGAAACAGACTTTAATCACTCGATTTTATACGATTATTTAGCAAGAATTCTACATCTCGTGTTAACTAGTTTAACTTGATTTACACGACAAATATCCGAGCAAAATGACGTGAAAAAGTACACTTCCTGTGACTAACTGTTGATTGGGCGCTCAAGCGAATGTTTTAATTAAGCACAAAATTCAAGAGACTTTTCGTGTACCCGACTTTTGCAATTACCGACCTAAAAAGCAATTTTAAAAAAGCGGAATAGTACTGACTAGAATAAGTGTTTACTGCGTAAAAATTGTGAAGAACAAAATACGTTGATTCCGTGCTATTTTTAAGTAAAAGGACAATTGGCATTAACGTTCGGGCTATGGTTAGTACGGGAATTAAAAAGCGATAATTTCCGATTAAGCACTTAGCCAAATCTTTTTATTTTGTTTTATCTTTTTTGTTTTAAAGCCAAATCAAAAGATTTGGCGGACACCATAAATATACACAAAACTTTGAGTTAAGCACCAAAACCCGTATTAATTATAGGTGTTGTTACAAACAGTTTTTTCCTTTTCTCGCGATATATCACGTTTTATTCCGCTAAATGAACGTGCTTATCACATATCGATTCCGTTAAGTAGCTCAGCTTTTTAAATCTGCGTTTTTATTACGTATTGCTTTTCAAACTAATTTTTAGGAATTAAAAGTGTTTTATGATTTTTAATGTGCAAATAAAACATCAAATTCAATTACAAAATTCCAGTTTGTCAATATTAGAGAAAAAATAGTTCCAAGTGTAAAAAGAATCCATCTCTTCCTATTGCTCGATACGTACGTCTTATCAATACGGTAATAGCTAATTATTCCTGAACCCCAACCTAAAGTATAAAATAAGTTAGCTCCCAAAACAAATACAATTGCATTAATGATAATTTGTTCACTTCCTATCATTGTTCTCATTGGATAGTCCCAATAACTGTACATGGAGAAAATAGATAATGCTATAATCAGAACGTTATAAATTAATCTTCTTTTTTCCCACCATATAATCATGTCTTTTATATGTGATTGCTCAAAAACAGTTGTTTTTAGTGTTTCGATATCGCTTAGATTTTTGCTTTTATTCAATTATTAATGAGTGAATTCAGAATTGTTTGTAACGGTTTGTATAAGAATAGTAAGGGGTTAAAATGTTTTACTTTTCGGTTTTAGCACTTAGCCAAATTTAACAATTTTACTGTTATTTTTCTTTTAACCGTCAAATTTTAAATTTGGCGGACTTTATTGATATGCACCAACTTTGGGTTTGGCACTTAACCCTTATTATTTTTATACTTTGTTATGCATTTTTATTTGTTTCAAATAGTAGTCTTTCAGATTATCGTTTTCCGTAATAACAATTTTTTTGAATTTTTGATTGAATCGTTCTTCAATTTCCTTCTTGTCATTCTTGAAAATCGATAAACGTTCCATTATGATTTTCTTTTCGTCATCAAATGTCCAGTCAACTTTTTTACAATGAACTTCTCCTTTTATTTCTATTTCATTTTTAACAGCCTCTTCGATATTTTCATAATCAATTATCCAAGATGAAGTTAATCTAATATTTAATTCCTTTAATGAATTAATGAAAAGTTCATACTGTTCAGGCTTATTTGGATATCCAACCAATATTTGGTCATTCTCAGAATCATTAATAAGGTTAATAGCATAATCATTCAATAATTCAGGTGGAATGATTTTACCATTGTCAACATAACTTTTCATTTTTGAAATCAAAGGGTCAAGATTAATTCGTAAAGATTCTTTTATTAAATCTACAAAATAAATTAATTGATAATTCGTGAATTCAGAAAGTGTTTCACAAAATGAATTCCTACCTAATAAGTTGAGAGCATATATAACTTGAATTTTTTTCATTTTTTAATTATGCATAACTATAATATAAACACAATTGTGTTTATTATCAAATATAGTAAAATGTGCTATAAGTATTATTGAGTGTTTTTCAAAAATACGAAATTTTATTAAATGAAAAGTAAGCTATTATATTGAAGTTAGTAAGGAAAATCATTACCTAATTATAGTTTTAA
>Ga0209396_1005035_pt1 | contig 12654 bp, 8 predicted proteins | sample GOMGulsemesocosm_6_FD_184638 | JGI IMG/M metagenome (GOLD analysis project Ga0209396, IMG submission 184638) | Methane-oxidizing microbial communities from mesocosms in the Gulf of Mexico - GOM8C Gulf of Mexico (SPAdes) (version 2) | ecosystem: Environmental > Aquatic > Marine > Cold seeps...
CGATTTACTTAGCATGAACTTATATAAAGGAGTTGGCCATGGATTTTCAAAAAATACTTTCTACGAATAGAAGAGTAATTATAATTTTATCAGTTTTAATTTTTAGTATACAAAACTCAACAGTAATCGCCGGGACTTGGTTATCTGCAAGCAACTGCCATGTTATTGGTGACTGGAATGAGGTAACACAAACATGCACTATGACTGCAGATTATGATGGGGGGATTAATATAAATCACCCTACATCAGGTATTACTCTTGATGGGAACGGTCATACTATTACCTATACACAAGAAAACAATGATCAAAGAGGTGTTCTTATCGGAGGTTATCAAAACACAGTTAAGAACTTAAATATTATTGGAACAAGTACTACTCAGGCATATTATGGAGCGGGTATTTTTATTTTTGGATATTATGATGAAGAAGCAGGAAATAATAATACAATTTCAAATGTAACAATATCTGGCGCCAGCATAGGAATTACAGCAAGATACGGAGCTGATAATAACAACATCACAGATAACATTATCTTTGATGTACAAAGCATAGGTGTTGAAATTGGCTATGAATCAAATGGAAATAATATTACAGGAAATGTAGTTTCATCTAATTATATTTCAACAGATTATTATTGCAGTGATTGTAATGACGGTATTCAAATTCAGTTTAACTCCAATAATAATACTATTTCAAGTAATACCATCTCGAAATTCAACTATGGAGTGAAAGATGATAGTGCAAGTAATGTATTTAATAATAACTTTATCGATATCAGTTATGTACCGATCGTAAACTACTCAGGCTCTGGTACATATAATAATAATTATTACTCTGATTATGATGAAGTAATAGAAGGTTGCACAGATAGTAATCAAGATGGTATTTGTGACGCCCCATATCAATTCATAGCTTGGATGGATGCTACTGATTACTCGCCATGGGTAAATCCAGATGGATGGTTAACTACCTCAGATGCATCAGGCACCGTTACTTCAGACTCTGGCGGCACAGTTTCAACTGATGATGGTGGTGTCGTTATTGATATTTTAGCCGGTGCTGTTGATGGTGATGTAACGATTACTGTTGAGCTAGTGGATGTGACAGAGCCCGATATTATTATTGGTAACTCAACTAATACTGCTACAGCTTTGGCAATTTATGAATTTGGCCCTGATGGAACAGAATTTACTACAGCAGCTGCAATTACTTTGATCATTGATGTGACTGATCTTAGTTATTATCAACGTGCTTTGATAAGTATTTATCGCCACGAAGATACTGACAATGATGGTGACATTGACTCTGACGATGGTTATGTAGAAATTCCTAATACTGTTTGTGAAATAAGTGCTGGAGATTACGATACTGATATTGCAACCTGCACCGCTTCGATTGAACACTTTTCAACCTATGCAATCATTCTACCTGATGATACAGATGGTGATGGTATCGCTGATTCAAATGACATGTGCCCATTAGAAGATGCAACAGGCTTTGATATCGATAATGATGGTTGTATCGATGATACAGATGGAGACGGCATAAATGATCCTCAAGACCTATGTCCAGCTGAAGATGCAACAGGCTTTGATATCGATAATGATGGTTGTATCGATGATACAGATGGAGACGGCATAAATGATCCTCAAGACCTATGTCCAACTGAAGATGCAACAGGCTTTGATATCGATAATGATGGTTGTATTGATTCAATTCATGGTTTAACTGAAATGGTAACACAGCTTGTTAATTCAGGAGTCATTTCAGAAAATATGAAGAACAGTCTCATTTCCAAGGTTGAGAATGCAGATAAATCAATAAGCAAAGACAATACCTGCGCAGCTGTTAATCAACTACAAGCACTTCAAAACCAGATAGAAGCACAAATGGATAAAAAGCTCGTATCTGATATAGCTGCAGATGATATTATTAATTATACCAACAGCATCATTGCAAATTTTAATAGTCAACTTCCTATTGATGAAAGTTGTGCATAATTACCCCGATGAAGATTGTTAATTAATGGCTCAGCTTTTTCACAAAGATGCCCCCTGCTTAAATAAGCAGGGGGCATCTTGATAATTAAAGGCCATATTTTGTCACTGAGCTATAGAAGCAAAAGAGGATCAACCAAACTTTCTAAGTAATAGGAAAATAGGAGCAAGTCTTGTCTTTTGCATCACATGCAAAAAAAACTGAATCATTTACTTTCCTTTAAGAAAAGTAAATGGGGCCCCCCCATTTTACTGAGTTCTAATTATTAATGTTCAGAACAGTCACAATTTTCATGTTTCTTGCAAAGTCGAAAGTTCCAAAAGTGACCTACAGCTAAAAACGTTGCGCCAGCTAGGGTCAGTAGTTTCTCTCCAAAATGACCGAGTAGATCTTCACCTAATACAACCGCTAGCAGTAAGCATGATAAGCCAATGACTCCCAACACAACTAAGCGATAATGTTTGTGTTTTTTACACCCTAACGTTAGCGCCAAAATACTGGTTGGTAATACTGCAAATACCATCCAAGCATGAAAGGCTTCGTTACCTAACTGCACAGCGATCCAACTTGGTAATAAAACCAGTAAAAATGGTAATAACAGGCAGTGAAAGGCACATAACATAGATAACCCTATCGATAACTTGTCAGTGAACACTTGTGTTGATTTCATTGAATTTTCCCTAATATTCTTATTTTGCCACTTTTGTGGTCTGGTGATTAAAATTAAGTTTATCTTTGATAAATAGTAACTAGCTGAAGAATAAAGCTTTAGCCCATGCAAATGTTATAATATAACACTTTCAGAGTCAACTTAATGCGAAGGGTTATCATTAACGTTGTAAGTATGGGAGTCGTTTTGTTTAAGCTGTTTTGCTTCCTAGGGGAAAGCAGAAATGAAATACATGTTGCAACTTGAATGTGGCAGTTACTAGGAAGTCAAAGGGGTCAGTTCGTCAAGCGCATCCAATCTGCATATACAAAAAAAACAGAGGCTGTTCTTGCGTTTTGCTCTATAGGCAAAACAAGGCCAGCCCCTGATGGTTCCATTTTAAAATCAGGTTACAAACCTGAGCTATTCTATAAATGCAGGGATGATAAAGCGTTTTAGCATTACATTCGCTTTTCCAAATGCGTCGTAATTAGAAGCCGTCGCCACTACAATTAAACCTAACTCTTTTACAATAATAATTTCCTGACCACCATAACCACTAGCCTGTACTACGGTATATGATTCACCTGCAGAAAATGAAACATCACGCCACCAAAAATACCCATATTTATCATAATTAGTATTAATTTGGGGATCCATTGAGTCCTTGATCCACTGCTCACTGATAACCTGTTCACCTAACCACTTGCCATCATCTAACATCAGTTGCCCAATCTTTAACATATCAATAGGACGAAGATATCCACTACCAGACGTTTTATTTTCCGTATATTGCCAGAACGCATTTTTGAAGCATAGTGATTTCGATAGCGTTTCTCGCGCATAATCCTCAACTTTATCTTGATCAACAATGGCATCAAGAGCAGCGGTAACCACCGATACGTAACCACGACTATAGGAAAAGTGATTACCAATTTTATTGGTTAATGGTCGAGCTAATGTAAACGCGACAGCATCATCACTGGCGAGCAACTTATTCATCAAATTATTAGGGTCTTCGTAACTCACATCCCATTCATTCCACTCTATTCCTGCCGCCATATTCATCAGATGAGCTAAAGTGATCTTAGATTTTTCTCCCGTTAGTAAGTCTTTATACTGAGGTATTAGCTCGATAATAGGTGTATTAACGTCCTGAAGTTTTCCCTCTGTAATCAATTTTCCTACCAACAATGAAGTAAGGCTCTTACTGACTGACTGTAACTGATGAGGTTCATCTTGTGTCCAGCCATTAAAGTACTCTTCTACTAATAACTTACCATCTTTAAAAATGAGTAAGCTGTCATGTTGGTCCCAAGAGTAGCGACCTGACTTAATCTGCTTTAATAGTTTTTTTATCTTTTCAGGGTGTTGACTATTTTCTGAAAGTGAATAAAGAGGATATGGGTCTTCACACTCTTGCTGATTTGGATGACTAATGTCAGTAACATTGGAATCACTTTTATACAAAAATTGCGTTGTAGGTTGTTGTTGAATACGTTTATAAGTGTATTGCTGACCTTGACGTTGCAAAACTACTTGTTGAAATTCACCATTTATTTCATTTAAAAAGTTGCCAGTTACTTGCCACTCTTTAATGGCATAACTGTTATCATCATTAACACTTAGCTCTCCAATTTCCCCTGTGTTTATCTCATATAACTTGCCAGCCCTCTCTGTAATAATGAAGTTAACCTCAGGGTTATTTTCTAACTGATAAACACCAGTAAAGGGGTTATTATCAGATTTAACCTGCGTACAACCACTACTAAGAATTAATAAACAAAGGGCTAGTAAAATTAAATACTGCTGACCATACCCCATTAAAACAGACCTCATATTGAATCCCTTCATAATAAAAATAAACAACAAAGACTCTACATTAAAGCAAATAAATATCATAAGAAATAATTATTCCCATTTACTTTTACATGATTTATATCAGTGATATACAGTAATTGAAGCGATCAACAGCGAAAACAATGTGAGGTAAGGTTAAGAAATATATGAATATTCCGATAGCGCTATAAAATCAATTGCCCCAAAAAACGTCCCCTTAAGCTAAGGATTAAAGACTAGGCCCTGTTACCCGCCTAGCGTATAAGAGCGAAACAATGTGATCTGAGCAGCCCTTTTAATTGATAAAAACATTTTTTATTGATAATAATTTACATTTCAACGTATAAACTACAACTCGATTTCTCTTAAATGGATTTAAATATGAAAAAACTTATTATTGCATCAATGGTTACAGGTTTATTAACAGGCTGTGGAGGCTCTAACTCTACAAATACCGCAGAAGAAGTGATAGAAGACGTTGAAGACGTCGTACAGGAAATAGAGCAAGAAGTCGAAGAGGTTATGACGCCTATTTCAAATGTAGGTAGCACTAAAGGCATCAAAATCACAACTGAAAACGCAGATGAGATTATTGAATTCATGAAGGCCTATGAAACTTATCTGTCAAACCCGCTGGCTAACACCACTACCACAGCAATGAAAACACGTTCTATGCAACACCACTCTACCCCCTGTACAATATCAGGAACAGTAGGTCTTGCTTTTGAAACAACGGGAGATGTTACTACTGAGCAAAATGTTTTTACAAAAATGCTTTTTAATCAGTGCTTAAACGCAGAGATCGTAATTGCTAATTACGACAATGTGCCTGAGACCTTAACAGATGGCGTTATCACCTTTGATTCGACAAGTTACAATTCATACAGTTCTTTCGATCATATAATCTATGGCGATATAGAAAATAGCTTCGGTGCTGAGTATATGAATATGAAGTTAGACATCGTTCTAGAAGGAGATCGGGTTGAATATGTCAGTGATTATGAAATTCGCATTGATACCAATCAAGTTGGAATTGATGGCGAATTAATTATTGCTACTACGCCAACTTTAGTTTGGAATGAAAACACACAAACAACCACTGGTTCAATATTAATTGAAGGCTACACTGATAATTCTATTGAAATTATTTACGATAGTAATGGTACGACTTATTACGTTAATGGGGAGTTATATATCCCAGCAGAATAATTTCTTTGGCCACGGCAGAGGACAAACTGTCGTGACTTTTTCCTGCTTAATAAAGAATTGCAAGTAACTACTACTTGCTTAATCTTTATAACTATTTTTTATACGCATCATAGGTAATGGGTTTAAAGGATTTCGCGTAATTTGAAGTAACGTACAACGCCCAAGGGTTTGCTGGAAACCTGCATTTGGAATTTGCTTTTTAACAGCTTTAATAAATACTCTATCCACCCCATTGCTTATCAAATCCAATGAAAAAACAGCCAAGTCTGCTTTGCGAAAAACTTCAATAATTTCCTTATAAGGTCCTTTGTAAGTTGCAATAAGGTGGTGCATATCGATAATAACCAGCACTTCCTCCACCAGCTCTGTCCGACCAATATGTTGTAAATAGTTACTCGCCTCTACAATTGAAGATTCAAGATAATCGGTCCGATTTTTAGTCCATAAACCAATACCATGAAAGGTGGCTGCCACTTGCACTTTATAACTGTCTGCGGGGATATTAGGCAGTCAAAAATGAACAAAATTTAGTATTCTCGTGACATGATTTCGATAACCTTGCTAGTCAGCACAGTAATGTGCTGTCTGAGCTGGTGCGTTTTGAGCAATCAAATAATGCAAGATTAAAAAATGGCAGGGCGAGCTTTTCTTTACTCGCTAAGGAAGTTTGCGCATCCAGACTACGAAACACGTTTCGGTTCTGGATGCGTTACTCGCCAAGGGCGAAAGCACTGCAAGGTAAGATTACAGATCTGGCCTCGTTAACGTGTAAAGCTTCCCCGCTATTGTTTCTTTTAATTGAAAGGTATTCAGGCTTACTTTTTTTGCACTTTTCTAGAAACTAATCCGAACAAAGCTAACGCAAAAAATGCAAAAGTAGAAGGCTCTGGTACCCCTGTACCTGCATCAGTGCTACCAAATGTAATATTATCAAATCCAACATTATTTGCGGCACCACCAAAATCAATTGACATTGCAGTTCCTGCAAAATTTAATGAACCTATATCCCAGTTACAAAAAGCACCAGTTGGGTCGCCAGAGCAGCCATTGTCTTTCCAATTTGCAGCTAAATCTATTGAACCCAATTTGTCTCCCGTCAGGCCTAAACCAGAATATACATCGATAGAAACGATGGCAGAAGAGCTATAGTAAAATGAAAAACCAGTATCAAACCCTTCGCCATAATTGAGAACTGATGAGCCTGATAAAAAGAACATAACCGTATCATTAGTTGGCTCATTGGCAAACCCACAGCTACCACCTACATCACTATCAACACAAGCCAACGCATCAGAGCCAAACCCAACTCCGTAGTCAAATCCTGAGTTACCCTGTGAATCTGTACCACCATTATAAAAGTCATTAATCGATGCGGTGTTACCAACACCTTCAAAATCTAATGTAATTACTCCTGCATTTGCGAAACTACTGGCAGATAGTATTGTAGCAACAGACACTGTTTTTAATATTTTTTGAAGCATGGGATAGCCCTTTAACCTGAATTTATTTTTAAGTGTTGATATCGAAACCTACATCAAGCAAATATCATTCCAAAAACAAAACACCTTAACTATAAATCACTTACAACTCGACCAGGTGTACGACTTACTTAAAGTGTAAAGAAAATAGACACTAAAGCATTTCATTAATTGCAGCATAAAATAAATAGGACACTCGCACCATTATCGTTAATACTTAAGTAATAATATTGCACTTGATTCAGGCCAAAGGGAAAGGGTCATCCATTAATGCAGCCCCCGTTAATGTCACACTCATCCAGTCAATTATGGATCTACATTGCAGTAGTTTCGCCTCCCGGAAACTTTAACGTAAGAAGAGCCAAAACCTAGTTTCGCTGTCTGAATTAGTGAGTCACGCTCCAATATGTTGTTTTATAAACTAAAATTCATGACTTCTTAACGTGCCGTACCTGCATGTACACTCCCCAAAATTGTCTCACTGCTCCTTTGATTGGCTAGTTAAAAAACATTCCATGATATCCTTTGCTAAAGTCAGGCTTCCAGCAGGAACATACAGCGGAAGCTTTCTGCTATCGATATTGTTGTCAGGCACAAATAGTTTAAGCGGGCCCCCGACTTTCTCTACTAGGTAACAAAAAGTTTATGGCTATACCAAACTGCCGCAAAGAATTGCGTGGGTAAAACCAAACGATGAAATATCTGTAACTGTAACTGTAACTGTACAGTTAACTGTCCACAAAAAAATCGTAACTCACTGAACTCACTATCTATTTTTGTTGTGAATTAAACTGCAACAGTATTGTTGTTCAATATCTTACTAAAATAGCACCCCACACTAACAAACACCTTTCTTATCAGTAGCTTACGTATATGGCTTAAGCCTTGCATAGAGGGAGTAAATATCGTTAGGCAAACCTCAGAAACGACACTCTAGTTGTCATTGTTCACTATAGGGAGGCTTTACCTACGGTGTAATCTCTAGCTGAACTTTTGTTCAGATTGGATTAATAATGTAGGAGATAAAATTATGAACTTTATAATATTTAGAAAGTGGCTCGTCACCTGCCTGGTGTTGCTCTGTAGCAGCTCTTTAATCTTTGCTTCAGACCATCCAACTGATGCTGTGGAGTTAGATGGTAATGTAAAACAAGAGAGCGCATTAGATGACTGGCAAAACATAAATTTAGGTAACAGTGGTGCGGCTGTCAAAACGGGTGTGTTAGCAGATTTACCACCAAAAACAATTTATTGGAAAGGTGGTTCAAAAGATATCCAAGATATTACTAAGTGGTGGTATCGAGATGGTTCTGTACCCAGCAAAGATGATATCAGAAACGCTTATGCAGCCGCTTATTATTTAGATAATCAAGCTGGTGATGAAGAGTTGGTTTTTTATTTTGGGGCTGATCGTTTTGCAAATAATGGTGATGCTATTTTTGGTTTCTGGTTTTTCCAAGATAAAGTGGGTCTAGGAGCGGGTAATCGTTTCGATGGCGAGCATAGAGTACATGATCTATTTGTTATTATGGAATACCCACAGGGCTCTAATTCAGAGCCTTTTGTGCAAGTTATGGAATGGAACCCTGCTGAAGCAGATGTAAGTGACAACCTCAAATTGTTGTTTAATTCAGAAAACGCTAAGTGTGGTGTGAATGCAGATGCAATGGCTTGTGCAATTACTAATACAAATGAAGAACAGGATAACTTTTGGCCATACACCAGTAAAAGTGGACCTGTTGGTATGTATCCTCCTGAATCTCTTTTTGAAGGGCGTTTAAATGTTACTAGGGCACTTGAACTTGCTGGTATTACAGAGATACCCTGTTTTAGTGCATTTTTAGTTGAAACGCGCTCTTCACGCTCTGAAACAGCACAACTTAAAGATTTTGTATTAGGAGAGTTCCCACTTTGTAGTATTGCAGTGACTAAAACGTGTGGGGCAGCTGAACTAAATCCAGATAATAGCTTTATCATTGATTATCAAATTATGATTGAAAATACTGGGCCTGGTAGTTTTTCAGCTAGTGAATCAGTCGTTATTGATGATCAGCCAAGTAACGGTAATGCTTTCCAATTAAATGGTACAGTGGGAGGAGCTGCTTATAGTCATGGAGCGACAAGTGACGGTGATGGAAGTGAATTAGAAAGTGGTGAGATATTAACTGTTTCTGGCTCTTATACTTCATCGGTTAATGGTGGTAGTAATATTGTTGATGCTAAGATTAGCTTAGGCAGTGGTTATGTTATTGCTGACCAATATAGTATTGGTTGTGACTCTTTAGCATTGTCTCCACTATTAGATATCGTTAAAAACTGCTCCTTATCTTTAGAAGATGTTGGGGGGTTGATTTCAGTGAGAAAAGACTATGATGTTACAGTTTGTAATACTGGTAGTGCACCACTGGATGTTATCTTAACGGATAATATTGATTCATCATTAAATGAATCATTCTCACTTGATTATGCGAAGTCTTGCGATAGTGAAGATGATATTGATAGTTGTGGTGCGGGTAATAGTTGTGGCAAATACACTGAACTACTTGACCCACAAGGAAACTCTTTTATTCCACAACAATACTTGTTTGCGTGCAAAGATGCCGACGGGCTATTTATTGAAGCTGTAGAGGGTGGTAATGCGCTTTGTGAAGTACGTACTGGTAACTACAACCCAAGTACAATGCCTAGCGGAACGAATGGAATGTTAAGTAATACAGCAACGGCCAAAGCAACTTCGCCAGTGGTTGATACTAAACTGCTTAGGACTGTTGGTGAGTCAGATGGTGCCACCTGTAATCTCTGCCCACTTACCCCATAACCTACTGCATAATGTGTTAAATAAAGTACGTTAAACAATAATGGAGACAAATGTCTCCATTATTGTAATTGTTATTATTTACGCTTATTACCTTTCCCCCCTGTATCACTCTCATCACCGCCAGTATTACTTTGTAATTCAACATTTACTGTAGTTGTGCGACTTACTTGAGAGTCCGTGATGGTATAAGTGAAGTTATCATTTGATTTAAATGATTTAGCTGGCACATAAGTTAAACTATTATCAATATTTATAGAGACGCTACCTTTGCTACCTTGAGTAACAGCGATTACCTGTAAGCTATCACCATCACTATCATAATCATTTGCTAATACATTAAAGGTTATTGCACTTTTGTTGCTAATAACAATCGTATCACTTAATGCAACGGGAGCTTCATTGTTAGAAATTGGATCAGGTGTAGTATCTGGATCTATAACCTGTACTGTATTTTGGGCAGATATTTGTGCGCTCTCCCCACTGCGTTGTACCTTAGTTGCCACATTATAAGTGCCTTGCTGTGTACTAGTAGCGAGTGTTGTATGTAATGTAACAGTTGCCAACTCTCCAGCACTTAAGCTGAATTGATTTGGGGTTAGGTTTGCCCCCCACCCTACTGGCAAACTTGTACTAATTTCAAAATTAGCATCACCACAACTACTATTATCATTATTGCTTACTTGATAGTTAAAGCTAATTGTATCACCAGCTACTGCATTAGTTGCGTTGCTACTAAGGGCGGTAATCGCTGGACTTTGTGTAACGCATGAAGAGCTTCCTCCCCCATGTCCCGTGTAGCTTACATCAATGCTGACACTATCAGTATTTGATGAGATAACAGCAATCTCAATACCATAAGTTTCATCAATGTAGCTTTCTCCGGGTAAAATGGATGCATCGTCGAAATCAGACCAGGTACCTAAGCTATCTGGTGTTGCATCTAATAAATAACTAGAGTTTGGTGAGTTATCAGTCCCCTCATTGATTCGGATCCCGTGCAATTGATCAGCCCAACCTAAACCTAATCGGCTATCAAAACCAATCGCTTGTCGATAGTCGATGTAATACCAATTATTATTACCATTACTATCTGTGTTTTTTAATACTTTTAAAGCATTTGGCGTACTGTTACTCACCTCTGTTGGACCTAATGTTACGCTTCCACTGTCAGTTAAAGTCACTACTTTGTTATTCAACCAACCAAGTTGCTCCTTATGAAACGTATTAAAGTGAAAAGTTTCACTTGCCCCCCCCATCACCGAGTATAAATCTCCATATTCAATCATCGAGCAGTTACTTGTGTTGGTTGTTTGAGCGCCACACTCTTTGGCATTCGCATGGTATAAACCTAAATTATGACCGAGTTCATGAATAATAGTGCCTAAACTGAATTGTTTAATCCAAGTTTTAGGTCCTGCTATATTACCTTTACCAGCCCAGCCACACTGCCCGTAATAGGGGATAAAATACATAACATGGTCATACTGCTCAGGTAAATAACCTTGATTACGTAATACATCATCTGCTTTTGTAGCTAAGTCTGTGGTATTACATACTGATTTATCATAATTCACCATTATTGCGCTGGTTATGTCACCAACTAAACTCAATTGGTTATAAGATGCTTCTTGAAAATATTGGTTCGCTTGATTTAATACTACATTTTCAATTAATTCAGATGTTAAAGCTTCATTATAATCTGGATGATAAACTTCAACTAACAGCAAATTACGCTGCCCAATTGCATAACTTGCAAGCGTGCTACTGCTCGAGTCTAACGTTGTTAAGCTATTTGGCTCATCAGAAAGTGCAAGTGCATCAATTGTTTCACCGCCATCTTGAAACAACCAACCGCTCGCTTGCAATTTAGCCCCACTGCGTAGCGCATTTGTATTAGCTTGTTTAGGTAATAATAGCTCTATACGAGCATTTTCCGTTTTCAGTATATGACGCAAGCGACTGTGATCGACATAATCTTCATAGTTAACCTCTAGCTCACCTTCAATTTCCCGCTTTTGTTCTACTAATGCTTGAATTTCAGCTGGCATATTGGCACGAGCCTGCTCTGGCAGGGCTGCAGCGATAGCGGCTGCAGGGTCGCTTTGTACTAACTCAGCCAAAATAGCTTGACGTGTTTTGGCGAGTTCAGTTAGCTCAATGTGTAGATTAATCTTATCTACACCATCGGCACGCCGATATTCTGCCATTAACTTATTGAGTGCCAGAGTCTTCTCTTTAGCTTGCGTGGCCACCGTGACACCAGCAGCAGTAGGAAAATCTTCAGTCATTTGATTAATTTGATCAATTTGATATTGACGCCATGCTTGGTAACCAACAAAAATAAGCAATAAAAGCACCACTGCGCTTAACAATATAACTTTTGGTGACATCAATTTGCTGGATATTACTCGTGGATTAAACATAATCAACCCCTTATTACACGCTGGCTTCACCCTTCAAAGTGATGGTTACTTACAATGACCGATTGGCTCCACACAGACTTCATATAAAACATTTATAAAAAAGATAGCAACCACCCACTTGACTTTTTGCAAAAGTGGCACTACCCCGATATTGTAATGTTAATAATAGTCAAAAGTTGAGCTAATACAATTTAGTAAAGCTTGCCATTCTACGTATCTTTAATTGCTTGATAATTAAAG
>Ga0209396_1005037_pt1 | contig 12650 bp, 11 predicted proteins | sample GOMGulsemesocosm_6_FD_184638 | JGI IMG/M metagenome (GOLD analysis project Ga0209396, IMG submission 184638) | Methane-oxidizing microbial communities from mesocosms in the Gulf of Mexico - GOM8C Gulf of Mexico (SPAdes) (version 2) | ecosystem: Environmental > Aquatic > Marine > Cold seeps...
CAAATACAATGAGATAGAAGCTGCGCACAATCGTCTCACCGTCGCCTATTTCGGGCAGATACCAAGGTAAGTTTGTCAGCAGTAGGTAGGCAGTAAAGGCGCAGGTGCCGATTATCACCAGATTGTTGATCGCCTTGATGAGTGGAATCTCAAAGAATTTTACTTTTGGCTCTATGACACAAAAATAGAAACAGGTTAAAAAATAAAATGCCCAGATTAAGAAGGCCCAAAAACCAAATTCTATTGCCAGGGGGTTGGTAAAACCATATTCAGGGTTGCTGGTTAGATCGGCATAACCGGAAAACTCGGTGAGCGGAAACATGATCAGGCCGACATCTAAACCAGAGGTAAACAAGATGGCGATAAAGGTAAAGGTTCGCACGGGTGTAACCCCGATACACTCAACATTACCCCAGCGATAGATTACAAAAGCAATGGATGCAAAAGTAAATAGAATGCCGATCGTAAGCCAGGTTGTCATTGTTAAGCTCCACACTTATTGTTTTTATAGAAGATAAAGCGTCGCCTTTCTTCGCTGTAAGTTCTCGAATCAATAGCATTCGTTTGCACTACAGATCATTCTCCATGATTTTTTTACGATCTTAACTGCGGCAGCCGTGAGCAGGAGAAAATCACCTCACCGGTGCTTTGTGCCGCTGTTGTTCTTGCCAATGCTCGCTGATAGTGACCTCGGCCCGGCTGGGGTCCTGGGGTGTTTTACCCAAGATCAGGTCAGCGGCGCGCTCGGCGAGCATAATGGTGGGCGCGTTGAGGTTGCCATTGGGAATGCTCGGAAAAATAGACGAGTCCACTACCCTCAGGCCTTGCAAACCATGCACTCTGGTTTGTGAATCGACCACGGCCATGGCATCTTCACCCATCTTACAGGAGCAAGAAGGGTGGTAGGCACTCTCGGCCGAACGTCTGACAAAGCTGTCTATCTGCTCATCCGTTTCTATCTCGATACCTGGTTGAATTTCTTCGCCGCGATAGTCGTCCAGTGCTGGTTGGTTGATGATCTCACGGGTCAGGCGCACGCAGGCACGAAAAGCTTCCACGTCGTCTTGGTGTGAGAGGTAGTTAAACTGAATGCGTGGCGGGGTATGGGCATCGCTGGAAACCACCTTGACGCTGCCGCGGCTTTTCGGTTTGTTGTGGCCTATGTGTACCTGAAAGCCGTGCCCGGCAAAGGCTTCTTTACCGTCGTAACGCATCGCCGCCGGCAGGAAGTGATATTGCAGATCCGGCCACTCGAGCCCGGCTTTTGATCGAATAAACCCGCAAGACTCAAAGTGATTGGTTGCACCTAAGCCGGACTTATTCAACAGCCAGCGGCCGCCAATGAGCAGTTTGTTGAGTGGGTCTAGCTTGCCGTTCAGCGTGATCGGCTTGAGGCACTTAAACTGAAAATAAAATTCGAGGTGATCTTGCAGGTTTTCACCCACCCCGGGAAGTTCGTGCAGCGGTTTAATGCCGGCTTTGGTCAGCGTTGCTGCTGCTCCAATGCCAGAGAGTTGCAGGATATGCGGCGAGCCAATGGAGCCGGCCGACAGGACCACCTCTTTATTGGCAATCACTTTAATGGGCTTACCCTTGTGCTTCTTTCCCCCTCTACCCGTGTACTTGAAGGATCTGCGTTCAAATTCTACGCCGATCGCTTTTTTACCTTCAAGCAATACCTTGTGTACCAGAGCATGGGTGATAACGGTGAGGTTATCGCGCGCCATCACAGGTTTTAGATAGGCGTTGGCGGTCGAGCAGCGCACACCATTTTTAATGGTCATCTGCATGGGGCCAAAGCCCTCTTGCTGCGCGCCGTTGTAATCGTCAGTCGGTAAATACCCCGCATCAACCCCCGCATCGATAAAGGCTTGATAGAGCGGGTTTTGCATGTTGTTGCCGTTATTGACCGCAAGCGGACCATCCGTACCGCGATACTCACTCTTGCCAACTAACCCTTCACTCAGTGAGCAGTTTTCGGCTTTTTTAAAGTAGGGCAGGCAGTGGGCGTAATCCCAATCTTTGGCACCCAGCTGTTGCCACTCATCAAAATCGCGGGCGTGACCACGCACATACACCATGCCGTTAATCGATGATGAACCCCCCAGTACCTTACCGCGCGGGCAGTGCATGCGGCGGTTATCAAGGTTAGGCTCGGCTTGGGTTTCAAATTGCCACGCATATTTGGGGCTGTTCATCGGGATCGACAGAGCCGTCGGCATCTGAATAAAAATGCTCTTATCGCTGCCGCCGGTTTCCAGCAATAAAACGGTATTGCTGGGATCTGCCGATAAACGGTTGGCCAGCACGCAGCCGGCACTGCCGGCACCGACGATAATATAGTCGTAGTCTTGCTGTGTTGTTGCTGTCATCTCAGCGCCTTAAAATGGGCTTTCAAGGGGCTGCATACCCACATACACAGCCTTGAGCTGGGTATAGGCTTTTAGTGTCTCGCTGCCGTTTTCACGGCCAATGCCCGACATCTTGTAACCCCCCACAGGCATTTCGGCAGGCGAGGCGCCATAGGCGTTGATCCAGCAAATACCCGCCTGCATTTGATGGATCACGCGGTGCGCGCGGGTGATGTCCTGGGTAAATACACCGGCCGCCAAGCCTAGGCGGGTATCGTTGGCGCGGCCTATCACTTCATGCTCGTCACTGAACGGCAGCACCGACATGACGGGGCCGAAGATCTCTTCTTTGCTCACTGTCATGTCATCGGTGCACTGGCCAAAAATAGTAGGCGCCACAAAGTAGCCGTTAGGACTGCTGTCGGGCGTGAGTGCGTGCCCCCCGGCCAATAGCTCGGCGCCTTCCTGTTTCCCCGTCTCAATGCAGCTCAGTACTTTTTCTTGATGGGCTTTTGAAATCAACGCGCCAAAGTTAGTGGCGGGATCCATCGGGTCGCCACAAACGATATTCTCGCGGGTGCGTTTAACCAGTTTTTCAATAAACTGCGGATAAATTTCTTGTTGCACAAATACGCGGGTCGCGTTGGTGCAGATCTCACCTTGGGTGTAGAAGTTACCCAACATGGCGGCGGACACAGCGTTGTCGATATCGGCGTCGTTGAAAATAATCAGCGGTGATTTTCCGCCCAGCTCCATGGTGACTTCTTTTAAGGTGCTGGCGGCTGCGGTCATGACTTTTTGGCCGGTGCCCACTTCGCCGGTGAACGACACCTTGGCAATCTCGTCATGCTGGGTGAGCCAAGCGCCCACGCGGCCATCGCCCTGCACCACGTTAAACACACCATCGGGTAGACCCGCCTCGGTAAAAACTTCGGCCAGTTTTAAGGCGCCGAGCGGGGTTTCTTCCGAGGGTTTGAAGATCATGGCGTTACCGCAGGCAAGTGCGGGGGCTGCTTTCCAGCAGGCTATCTGCAGGGGGTAGTTCCAGGCACCAATACCCGCACAAATGCCCAGTGGCTCGCGGCGGGTATAGTAAAAATCATCCCCCAGGCTTTGTTGGTTGCCTTCTATGCTGGGGGCGAGGCCCGCAAAAAACTCGATGGAATCGGCGCCGCTTGCCACATCCACCACCGACGCTTCCTGCCAGGGTTTGCCCGTGTCGGTGACTTCGATCGCGGCCAGCTCGTCATTGCGTTCACGCAGCAAGGCAACGGCTTTGAGCAGGATTCGACTGCGCTCAATAGCCGTCATCTTTGACCAAACGGCAAAACCTGTTGTTGCGCTTTCAATGGCGGCCAGTTGGATTTTTTTGTCGGCGACTTCAACCCGATAACTAACCTCACCGGTAGCGGGATTGACGACTTCAAAGGTTTCACCGCTTTCGTTGTTGAGTGTTTGGCCGTGAATATAGTTGGGGTAAGCAACAAGTGTCATGGGGTTTCTCCGTGCTGATCGATCACAGCATCAATAAAGGCTTTGCATAAAGTTTGGGCTTGTTCGAACTCTCTTGCTGGCTCTGGGTTTAATGCACTGCGCAACCAAAAACCATCAATCATAGCGGCCGTCTGCTTGGCGGCGGTGATGGCCTGGGCAGGCGGCAGCAGCTTTTTAAAAGAGAACAACAGATTGCTGTACAAGCGCTGGCTGTTGATGTGTTGCAGTCTGGCGAGCCCCTGTTCGTGCATGGCCTGTGACCAGAAACTCAGCCACGTCTTGGTGACGGGCCGTGAGCGTTGCAGCTCGCTAAAGTTGGTGTCAACAATGGCGTAGAGTCGCTCAAGTGGCAGCAGATTTTTAGCACCCGTGCGGCTTAACAGCGCTTGTTTGAGTTGATCGAGCAGATACCTCTGGGTTGCTTCGATCAATTCTTGTTTACCGCCGAAGTAATGGCTAATCAAACCGGACGATAAACCGGCCAAGCCACTGATCGTATTGATGGTTGTGTGGTGTAAACCATGGCGCTCAACAGAGATCAGCGTCGCCTCGATGAGCTGTTGTTTGCGAACGATCTTCATGGAAGGGCGCGGCATTAGAAGTCGAACTCCTCTGTTTGATGTTTGCGAGCACGGTGTCGGTGCTGTTTTGATGGTGTTTGGTTGATGGCGCATAATTGATTAATAGTTAATTGAACAATCAATTAACTATTATTTTAGTGCTTAGATCCATCGCTATCAACCTTTATTGGGTGTGACCGCATGGCTATCTCAGAAAATTAGGACGTCGATCTTTATAGGTTTTACCCGCAAGGGCCGCTGAGCATTTTATGCCTGCGCCAACTAGGCTTCAGTTGAGCTTTGCCACCGACCGAGTAGATTATGCAATATAACCCCTGCGCGCCTGACAGCTACAGTGACCATATTGGTAGGGTTAGCGAAGAGCAGCCCTGTGTTGCGCTGCAGGACGTACACAATGAATTTGGTCTGCTGCTGGTGAAAAAAGGCTCGGCGATAGGCAGTCAACTGGCGGCTAAAATGGCCGAGCACACACTCGACCAGGCGCTTGATGATGCCGTCGGTTTAGAGAGTACGTTGACGCAGCAATCACTGCTCTCGGCTTTTTATACTCTGGCCACACAGCATCCTGATTTTGTCGCGGTAACCGACCAGCGAGGGGCGCAGGGACTGCTCGATACCCTCTGTCTGCGTCAGCCCCTGCCACGGATACTGATGCAAAAACTCAGTGTTATGCAATTGCAGCTGCCTCAACAGTTTGACCAGTCACTGTTGGGCGCTTGGCTGGCGGCGCTCATCGCGCTGGCTGGGCAGTGGTCAACCGAGGCCATCTACCAGGCTTTTTGTGGCGCCTTATTTCGTGACCTTGGCTTGTTGCATATAACCCCAGAACTGGTGGTCAAAGAACCGCCCTTGAGTCAGCAGGAAAGGCGCTCGTTAAGTGTCCACCCGCGGGTGTCGCAAAAGATTATTATGGACACGGCCAGTTATGGCGCTGATATGGCTAAGGCCGTGGCCGAGCACCATGAACACCCGGCGGGCATCGGTTACCCAGCGGGTAAGATCGCCAAGCGTATGACGGAAAAGGGGCTATTGCTGGCGCTGAGCGATCTACTCTGTCGTATCTACCACGAGCGGACGTCACTGGCGGCAACCTTGCCGTATTTACGAGCCGCGTTTAGTGTTTACAACCTACCGATTCAGCGGGTGGCTTATCGTCTGTTGGCGGCAACCGAATTGGCCGAAGCAAAGGCTGAGCCGATGGACGCAGAGCAACTATCCGACAGAGCGATTGAGCAGCTGGTATCGATAGGTGCCGTATTCGCCTTTCTCGTGACCCTGCAGGAACAGTTGCGTCAGGGGTTGAAAGAGCAGGATTTAACGCAGCAGACGTTGCGACAAAAGGCACAGATCTCTGGCGCGGCGAGCAAGGGGCTAGGGCCCCAGGGTGAGTATCTACTGCATCGAATAGAGGAGGCTTTGACGCTCCTGCGCACCACCGGTTTGGCGAGCATCGACATGCTCAGTCTGCTGGATGAAATGCGCCATGAGTCAGCGATGGAAATTTTAGACACCGCTATTCTGGAACAGGAATTTTTACACATCGCTGAGCATATCTACCGCCTGGGCGCTCGCTGGTTGGGCAATGAAAAAACTTTAACCGACGCGCGTAAAAAAACCATACGCGAAACACTGAGGTCGATTCACGAGGTGGTAGAGCAATGCGAAGGCGACGGTTTATTTATTGTCTAAGACGTATTGTCTAGCAAGCGCAGGGTGGCCTGGTCCGGGCCGGCGGGAAAATACTTTTCGAGCAGCCGCTCGAAGATCTCGGGCGGCTGCGCCACCGCAGCAAACAGTGTGAGGCTGGAGCGCAATTTCACGGCATCGACGGGGCCGAGAATATCCTCCGCGCTAAGGCCCTCCAAGAGCAGCAATGTTTGGCAGCACTCAATGAGCCGCGGCCCCAGTATCGGGTGCTCTAGGTAGGCATCGGCTTCGTCGCGCGAGGTGATGGCGTAGTAGCGAGCCGTTGCACTGCGACCAAGCCCCTGTATTTGTGGAAAGATAAACCACATCCAGTGGCTCGCTTTACGGCCTCGGCCTAGCTCGGCCAGTACCTGATCGTAGAGGGGCGCTTGCGCGCTCAGGAATCGTTGCAGTGATGCCATGACACGACCTTTGCATGAGTGATGGTATTGCCTTATTCCTCTGCTCTCCAGTTCCTGAACTTGCCACAGGGCGGCTTTGTTAACGTTAACAATAGCCCTTTGTTTTATCCGCTGTCACCTCTCACGTGTATTAGCCTATTGGACCAGCCTAACGAGGCATGCAGTCAGCGCCTGCCGTCTTTAAAACCTGTGCGTGAGGAGGCTGCAAGGCCTAGCTACCTATACCCCACCGGATGTTGGCAGGCTTATGCATTGCCCAGACTTAATTTTTTTGTCTTAATGTGCCAAGGTTTTTCCAATGCACGGCGTCTAACCCTACAGACGACTCATAGCCAATCCTCTAGGCGTTTAAAAACCGCAGCCTAACCAGAGTGGATGAATGGACCTGGACCCTTGGATCAAACAAGCGCAAAGCGGTGATGCCGCCGCTTTTGAGCGGTTGCTCGAGCGCAGCTACGACACCATCTACCGCTACGCCTATCAATGGTGCGGTCACCGCAGTGATGCCGAAGACATCACCCAACTGGCCTGTCTCAAACTCGCCAAAAACCTCAAGCAGTTTCGCTTCGAGGCGGCCTTCAGCACCTGGCTCTACCGGCTGGTGATCAACTGTGCCAAAGACTGGCAGCGCAGCCAGCAGCGCCATCAGCATTCCCCTGAAGCAGCCGGCAGCGAGGCGCACGGCAGCGCCAGTGCCGAGGCGAACGTCTACTTGCAAGAGGTACTCAGTCGGGTCGCTGAATATGGAGAGGGTTTTAAAGAGACGCTGGTGCTGGTCTGTGGTCTGGGACTCAAACACGCGGAAGCCGCGCAGATACTCGACACCAAAGAATCCACCATTTCCTGGCGCTTGCACGAAATTAGAAAACGCCTCGCGCTCTTCGAGGAGCATGCCCCATGACCGAAGACACTGAAAAAGATCCGCTCAACACTTTGTTTGACGACGGGATGGCGCCGCCAGACCCCGCCGCCAAACGCCGTGCCATGGATGTCGCCATGGCCGCCTTTACCTCTGAGGCATTAGCTGCCGAGCAAGCGGGAGGCGACACGTCGGCTGAAAAAAATGACGATGATCGCCAAGGGTTCTGGCCAGCGCTGCGTCTTAGCTTCACATCCCTCGTGAGTGGAGTAACCGACATGAACAATCGACTCGTCCTCGGCGGCGGCCTGGCCGCCAGTTTCGCCCTGGTCATGACCGCCAGCCTGTTGTATCAAGGTGGAGAGTACCCAAGTGCAGAGTACCCCGGTGAACTGGATCAGCCCCTGCCCAGTATGACCACGGTCCCCGTCGACCCTCTGAGCGCCGCCGTGAAAGAAAGCGCGGGCCTCGCCTCGGCAGAGGTGGACGCGCGTCTGGAAATGGACACGGCTCTGGCCATGCAAGCGCCTGTTACTTTGCAAGCGCCAGTAGCAATGGACGCAACAGCGCCCGCGCAAGCTTTAAAACCCAAGCTGGCCGCCCCACAATTTTTCCAGCAAAAACAGCCACAACCGCCAGTCAAGAATGAGCGCCAGCGTCTGCAGGAGATGGTCGTCACGGCCCAGAAGCGAGCGTTGCCCGCTCGTAAACAGGCCGAGATGGCGGCAAGCTCAGAAATGGCCGGCAGCTTTGCTATGGCCTCCGCTCTGGCAGATAGAGATGATGCAATAACGCCGCCTATCGGTGAGCAAGGGCGCGATCGTTTTACAGAGTTTGACAGCAATCCGGTCAAGCTCGTCAGCTTCGAGCCTGTGTCGACCTTCTCCGCGGATGTGGACACAGCCGCCTACAGTTTTGTGCGTCGACAACTCAATGCTGGTCGCCTGCCGCAAAAGAGTGCTGTGCGCGTTGAAGAGCTGATCAACTACTTCGACTACAACTACCCGCTGGCCGAATCGCGCCAGCAACCCTTCAAACCCACGGTGACCCTGGTGGACTCCCCCTGGAAAGCCGGCAATAAACTGCTGCACATAGGCATTAAGGGTTTTGAGCTGCCGCGCGACGAACTACCGCGTTCTAATTTGGTGTTTTTGCTGGATGTCTCCGGCTCCATGGGCAGCCCGGACAAGCTGCCACTGGTGAAGCAGTCGATGGAACTACTGCTGAGTCAGCTCCAGCAAGACGATACCATCGCCATAGTGGTCTACGCAGGCGCTGCCGGCATGGTGCTGGAACCGACCAAGGTGTCCGATAAACAGAAGATTTTCAAAGCCATGGAGCAACTCAAGGCCGGTGGCTCCACCGCCGGTGGCGCGGGTATTGAACTGGCCTACCAGCTGGCGCAGAGCCACTTCGACCAGCGCGCGGTCAACCGTATTATCCTCGCCACCGACGGCGACTTTAATGTCGGCATCAACAACCCGCAGCAGCTCAAAGACTTTGTCGAGCGCAAGCGCGATAAAGGTATTTATCTGTCGGTGCTGGGTTTTGGTCAGGGCAACTACAACGATCTGCTGATGCAGCAGTTGGCGCAGAACGGCAATGGCGTCGCCGCCTATATCGACACCCTCAGCGAGGCGCAGAAGGTGCTGGTGCATCAGGCCACCTCGAGCCTGTTTACCATCGCCAAGGATGTGAAGTTCCAGCTGGAATTTAACCCAGCTATGGTTAAGGAGTACCGTTTACTGGGTTATGAGACCCGCGCCTTACAGCAACAAGATTTTAACAACGACAAGGTCGACGCCGGCGATATTGGCTCGGGCCACTCGGTGACTGCAATCTATGAAATTACCCCCGCCGGCAGCGACAGCGGCCTGCTGGAACCTAGCCGCTACAGCGGAAAAAATGCAGAGCAGGGAATCGCGCCGGAAGCGCTGCAAGATGCAAATGGGGGCGAATACGGCTTTCTCAAAATACGTTACAAGCTGCCCCAGCAGGACAAGTCAACGCTGATCACCACACCCATTCTTACCCATAATACCAACACCCGCGACAAGCCGACCGCTAACACTGGGGCGGCCAGTGAATTGCTGACGGAAGTGCGTTTCGCCACGGCGGTGGCCGGTTTTGCGCAACACCTAAAAGGCGGCAAACACCTGGGTAACTGGACTCTCGACGACGCCATTAATCTGGCCCAGGCCAACAAGGGCCGCGATGACTACGGTTACCGCACCGAGTTTATCCAGCTGATTCGCAAGGCAAAAACCGCCAAGGCCATGTGATCCAGCTTGCTGTTGTCGTGAACAATGACTGACTTGATAGTGCAGCGGTGCCATCAAAAGACAAAAATGCTTTTAAGGTTTGAGGGTGGGTTCTTCCTGTTAAGGAATGTATCTTTTCTCTCTAAGCCTGGGCAGGCGATGAGCAGCGCCGACCTAACGGACAAGCCTAGCCTGTTCGTTAGGTGGTCCATTACTCCAAAGGCATCACGCTGCTCTGCTTAAACTAAAGAACATAAGCTTTCGGGTACACCGAAGCAGCTTTTAAAGATCTCAGGCATACGGGCAGGCTTGCCATTTTCCAGGTTTGTACAGATGTAGTCACTGCGTGCCCGTAGCAAGGTTTTTTTATCACTGATTCTAATGATTTGAAATCGTCTTTCTGCACGCAGACGTCCATCGTTTGCGGTTACCCAATTGGCGATGGCCACTTTATCACCCGGGTAGGCAGACGCGATGTAATCTATCTCATGGCGGACGGCAGCAAAGCCTCGATTTAATTCTCGACAGATCTCGGGTGGCATATTCACCGCATTGCAATGATCCCAAATACATTGATCCAGCCAGCTGAGATAGACGCTGTTGTTGATGTGTCCGTATCCATCGGCTTCATCAGCCGTAGCGCAATGCTCAATAATATGTGGCTCTGGGTAGTCCCAAGCCAATGCTGATTCAGGCAAATCTTATATCCTTTAAATCGATGTGTTATGGGTAATAACCGAGTCTTCGGGGGTGGAGCACAAGGAGAGCGGCCGCTTTAGCGGTGAACATCATGCGCTTGTTGTCGTTAGCTATCGCTAGGATACCTCTTTTTTCTGTTGACCACTAAAAACTGCGTTTACGACTAGATAGAGCAACGGGCCAATGGAAGCAAAAACGGCCGTGAGCAGAAAGTAGGGCAAGACAGAGGTAATGCCCTTGCCTTTATCTCGGTTATCTCGATACATCCATATACAGGCCATTACACAAAGTATGTAGAGGTCGATAACGACCTGGGCTGTATCCAGAGAACTCATCAACCTTGCCCCAAAATTCAATAGCGATTCTTGAGCGTTGAGCATGCTATAGGCGGTGAACAGCGAAAAGAGTATGAGAGCTATTAGAGGGGGCAATATTTTTTTCATTCGATCTCTCCGTTGGGATTTAAGTTTACTCAGGGAAACCGCTAAAATTCTCAGCCTTTATGCCGGGCTTAAGCCAATCAGCGGTTTGACTGTCTCGCGCAGCCCCAAAAGGGGCGGAGTGAACCTAACCAGTTTGTTCTGTGTCTTGATATTTGATAATGGAAACTACTCGAATAGCGGTCACTAGGCTAACAAGTGGCATACTAAGTTTCTTTATGCAGCTAGATCAACGTAAATGTAGAACTCAGCTGAATTTACCTACTGGCCCGTTATGGGGGTTGCCAGTACACGAAATCAAACAAGCAACTAGCCTATCAGGCTAAAGGTTTGTCACTTCGCCACCAGCCGACCAAGGATGGGCGGCGTGTAGGAGCATGTCCAGCGACGACCAGCAACCCTGCCGCTATTGCTAGGTTTTTGACAAAATTCTGCATCTCATGAGCGAGCATGTCCTCGCTCATGGTCCAAAAATTGTGCAGCATGATATTGACGAGCAGCACGTAGACTACAAAACCATAGGCTACGAGCTTAACGTGCCGGCCGGACATCAACAAAATTCCACCCGCCAGGCTCGCAGCACCAGCAAACCACAAAAGTTGCGGCGCGAACACAATGTCATGGGATTGCATGTAGGCCGTCAGTTTGTCTGATGCTGTGAGTTTTTGTATTCCAGGGACAAGAAAATAGAGGCCGAGTAAAAATCGTCCAATCATTATGCTGAATCTATCCATCAATTTTCACTCTTATTTAAGGTCTAATGGCGTCATACATGCTGCGAGTAGGTAAGGCACATGACGTCCAGTTAACGGGTTTTTATTGTGTACTGAAATTGTGCGACGAAAGAGGAGTAGTAGCAAACAGTAAAGCGTCTCATTGAGTTTCTTTTTATACGTCGACCTGCTCATATAATTCTAATGGTAATCCGTCTGGGTCATTAAAAAATGTAAACTTTTTATTGGTATATTCATCTACACGAATTGGTTCTACTGCAATGTTTTTCGATAATAAGTAATCTGACATTAATTCAACTGAATCTACACAAAATGCTAAATGTCTTAACCCTAAAGCTTCAGGGAAACTTGGTCTCTCCGGTGATTTCGGGAAAGAAAACAATTCAATTTGACCACCGCTGGGCAGTTTCAAATCAAGTTTGTAAGAGTTTCTGCTTTCTCTGTATTTCTCTGCAATTATTTCCATACCTAAAATAACAGTATAAAAATGCTTGGATCTTTCATAATCAGAGCAGATTATTGCTACGTGATGAATGGCTTTTAACATCGGCCTCTCCTTGGCACATAACGGCTTATTAGTTGGGCCTTGCAAGGTTGCTCTACCTTATAAGGTAATGAGGCTGAAATGTACCGCCGGAGTAAAAAATATCAGCAGCAGGTTGCTCGTGGCCTTGCCAGTGCAGCGGCAAGAGCGCCTGAACGGTATTGCCCCATCTTCCGTGATTGAGTACCCGCTGCTTTGATACTTGGAATTTGATGGGCGATGCTGAGCTCTGGAAGCGGCGAGTCGGCTGAGGTAGGGCTTGCGCAAGGCTTTGCCGTGTATACGTCAGCGTTATAGGGTTGCTTGAATCAAGCGGTTAACCTCACTCAATCAGCTTATTGAGTTTGCCGATCAGGCGGTTGACGTCGCTGTGGTTTACCTCTGAGTCGATCTGGGCGATGCCATTGAAGATCAGCTCGGTGAGGTTGTGGGCCACCTCATCGATGTTGACCTGTACCTGAGCGCTGAGAATCTCCCACATATAGTGCTCGATGGTGCCAAAGATGCTGTTGCGCACTAGGCTCGGTGAGGTGTCTGATTTGATGTCACCCGCTTCGATACCACTTGCCACAATCGCAC
>Ga0209396_1005038_pt1 | contig 12649 bp, 10 predicted proteins | sample GOMGulsemesocosm_6_FD_184638 | JGI IMG/M metagenome (GOLD analysis project Ga0209396, IMG submission 184638) | Methane-oxidizing microbial communities from mesocosms in the Gulf of Mexico - GOM8C Gulf of Mexico (SPAdes) (version 2) | ecosystem: Environmental > Aquatic > Marine > Cold seeps...
AATGTAGTTCGAGTATGTGGTCAGTCCTTAGTCGGCGCATAACATCGATTTTAGCTATTGAATAAGCCATAAAATAAAGCCCAGCTATTTTTTTAGCTGGGCTTTTTTGTGTCTAAAATTTACTGCGCCCTCGAATAATTGATCTAAACTCATATTAGATATGTATTTGAATTACTTAGGGATAATCATGCTGAAACAATGGACTTCACAAGCTATCGTTAAAATTACCGTTCTGTTTCTTACCAGCTGTATCGGCAATGCCTCGTACGCTGAACCATTACGCGTTGGCACGACCCTATGGCCCGGCTATGAACCGCTATATCTAGCGCAAGAAATTAAGGCCTATAAAGAAGATATTCGGATGATTCATTACCCTTCTACCAGCGAAGTATTAAGAGCATTTAAGAACCATATCGTAGAAGCTGCTGCACTCACCTTAGATGAAGTTGTTTTATTAGCTGAATCTCAGATCCCCGTACAAATCATATTGGTATTGGACATTTCAGAAGGTGCCGATGTCATTATGGCCAAGCCTGAGCTAAAAAATATGCAAGGATTGGTCGGAGCAAAAGTTGCTGTAGAGAGTACTGCGGTTGGCGCCTATACTTTAAGTCGTGCTTTAGCAGTCCACAATATTGATATCAGCCAAGTATCCTTAGTTAACGTTGAGAATAGCAATCATAAAGAGGCCTATATCAATAACTTAGCCGACGCCGTCGTCACTTATGAACCTGTTCGTACCCAATTACTTAATGCTGGAGCTATCGAAGTATTTAATTCTACTGAAATCCCAGGAGAGATTGTTGATGTCTTGGTTGTACATGATGATGTTATTAGTAGTCACAGCGATGAATTGCATGATATTGCTAAAGGCTGGTTTTCTGCCCTCAAACAAATCAAAGATGAGCCGGTAGATTCTTATACCTTTATAGCCTCACGAATGAAAGTAACCCCCAGAGAAGCAAGAGAAAGTTATTTTGGTTTAAGCCTCCCGAGTCTAGAAGAGAATAAAATATTACTATCAAAGGCACCCGATTCATTGGCAGTTACATTCTCACGCTTATCAGGGCACATGAAGCATAGCGGACTCATTGACCCCGACATAAAAACAAAAATCAATCTTAATACACAATTTTTACCATAGCGAAATTTATGTCTCTCAGAGTATTAATACCATCGTTACTTCTAATATTTACTTTGTTAATCACATTAATAGGGTATGCCGTTATACGTACGGACTTGACTGACGATATTGAACAGCAAAGTTTAAGCTATATGAATATAGAATTAAGCAAACTTCAATCATTGATAGAACCATTACTGGCTAAAGGGGATAATCGAGGAATTAAATCCCTGCAAGCATTTAAGGCGTCAGAATTAGATAATAAAGGCATTTTTATTGTTGATCAGCATGGTACCGTGATCGCTTCCACCAACCAAATAGACCTAATGAACCCGTGGCAAACTAGCCACGTAAAAATTGATCTTGATATTGTCGAAAAAACGATGTCAACAACCCGCAGCCACACACATTTTTCAAATAATAGGAAATTACTCGATGGCTATATCAACTTATGCGTAAGGGACTTATCAAAGGGCTTGCGTAGTTTTTCATGTGGTTTCTTATATTACCAATTGGATATTAGCTATCGCCAACACCAAGCAAGGTCGTGGCTCGTCAAACAATCTATTTATATCGCATTAGGCAGCAGCCTAGCCGCAATCGTTTTATTATTAATCCTTCATTATCGAGTCACTCGCCGAGTTATTAAAATAAAAACCACACTGGATCTTTGGACAAAAGGTGATCGAGAAGCTCAAATAGATCTTGGCGGAAGTGATGAACTTAATCATATTGCTCAGCTAATTAACTCTCTTGTTAGAGAGTTTTCTAAAGATGAAAAGGCATTGATATTTAATCAACAAGTTAATGACGCCATTATTCAAAGTGCTAATTACAGCATCATTGCTACAGATACAAAGGGTGTAATTACTACTTTTAATTCCTCTGCAGAAAAATTATTAGGCTATGATAAATTTGAATTAATAGATAAAAAAACTCCCGCGATATTTCACAACATTCCCGAAGTGATTGAGTATAGTAAAAAACTGTCTGAGGAATTCGGCACTCCTATTAAACCGGGCTTTGAAACCTTGGTCGCTAAAGCGAGGCTGGGTAAAATTGATGAAAATAACTGGATCTACATTCATAAAGATGGCCATGAAATCCCTGTTCGTCTTTCTGTCACAGCGCTGTACGACTCCCATGGCCACATCTATGGCTTCCTAGGTATTGCCCATGACATTAGTCAACAATTAGACGCCGAGGAAAAGCTAGAGCAACTTGCCTACTTTGATCAATTGACTCAACTACCCAACCGAATGCTGTATAACGATCGCCTCAATCAAATCATTGAGTTCGCAAAAAGAAACAGCTCAAATTTTTCAATCTTCTTTTTGGACCTAGATAAATTCAAATTCGTAAATGATAATTATGGCCATGAAGTCGGTGATAAGTTACTCATTGAAGTCGCTAAAATCCTGACTCAAAGTGTCCGTAAGTCCGATACTGTGGCTCGCTTAGGGGGCGACGAGTTTACTGTAATCCTTCCTGGCCTAGATAGTCATTATGACAAGATTGCCGTAGGTCTAATTGCCGAGAAAATCATCGAACAACTAAGCAAAGAGCTTATTATTGATGGCCATACAATAGAAATCGGCGCCAGTATTGGTATTGCTATCTATCCAGAACATGGTTTTGAAGCCTCCGACCTCAATAAACATGCGGATATGGCAATGTATCACGCTAAAGAACACGGTCGTGGCCGTTATTACTTCTATAAACCCAATGAAAATATCACTATGGCCAATTCGGACTAAAGCCTGTCCGATTCGAACAAGTTATTTCACCTACCTTAGGTACACTGAAACTTCAAAATATACACCGATGGGCTTATTATAATGAAATCATTACCGATCGCATTCCTTTCTCTATTATCGCTTTCACAGATAACCGCTTGTAGTAAGAGTATTGATGATACTCTAATTTTGCAGAGCTCTGATAAACAGGGTCATACTGCTCCTACAATGGCGACGATAAAGACCAACCAGCAAGTTACAGAAACATTACCCTTTGAAAATCAACAGGATTTTATTGATGCTAAGCGAGGCTTAATTGCCAGCCTAGATTCACTGGTCACACAAAACGAAGCCGGTGAAAATGTTTGGGATATGGATGACTACAAATTTATTGAATATAACGGCATAGACGGTGAAGCCCCTTCTAGTGTAAATCCAAGCCTTTGGCGCCAAGCCAGCTTAAATAACATCCATGGTCTATTCAAAGTCAAAGAAGGCATTTACCAGCTGCGTGGATTTGACCTAGCCAACATGACGCTGATTGAAGGTAACAAGGGTTGGATTGTTGTTGATCCTCTCACCGCAAAAGAAACCGCCAAAATGGCATTCGATTTCGCTCAAAAGCATCTTGGTCAAAAGCCAATCAGTGCGATTCTATTTACCCATAGCCACATCGATCACTTTGGTGGCGCCCTAGGTTTAGTCACTGCCGAGCAAGCTAAACAACAAGGCATTAGAATCATAGCCCCAGAGGGCTTTATGGAAGAAGCAACTAGCGAGAATATCATCGCAGGCACCGCCATGAGCCGCCGCTCTATGTTCATGTATGGTAAGCGTCTTTCCCGAACTGAACGAGGCCATATTGGCTCCGGTTTAGGCAAAGGCCCCGCTTTTGGTAGTTTTGGTATTTTAGAGCCTAATGAAACAGTTAACCATGATACCAATATCCTCAAAGTCGATGGTATCAATATCGAATTCCAATTTACTCCTGGATCAGAAGCACCAGCAGAGTTCACTTTTTTCCTTCCTGATCACAATGCTTTTTGTGGTGCTGAGGTGGTATCGCGCAACATGCACAACTTGTATACCTTACGCGGAGCGAAGATACGTGATGCGTTAAAGTGGAGCAGCTATATCGACCAAGCCCGCATACAGTTCTCTAGTGCAGATACCTATTTTGGTAGCCACCATTGGCCAATGTGGGGACAAGACAACATTCAAAACTTCTTGAAACTACAGCGTGATAGCTACAAGTATATTCACGACCAAAGTGTGCGCCTAATGAATGGTGGTGCAACACCTAGTGAAGTGGCAGAGCAGATTACTATGCCTGAAGCTTTGGATACCTCTTTCCCTAACCGCGGCTACTACGGCACCTTAAAACACAATGCGAAAGCGGTATACCAAGCTTATTTAGGCTGGTATGACGCCAACCCTGCGAACCTTGACCCATTACCCGGAGAAGAGAGTGCAATCCGTTATATAGAAATGATGGGCGGCATTGAACGAGTGGTTGAACAAGCTCAAATCACCTTCGATAATGCCGATGATGATGCTGGCGCTTATCGCTGGATTGCCGAGCTATTGAATAAAGCTGTATTTTTTGATCCTGACCACTCGGCTGCTAAAGCTCTACTAGCCAGAACTTATGATCAACTAGGCTATCAGGCAGAATCTGCTCCTTGGCGTGATGTTTATTTATCCGCAGCCTATGAATTACGCCACGGTGGGCCAGAGAAAGGCATCGATATCACCCTAATGCGCGATGTTCTGCTAGAGACGCCAGTAGAGCGCTTCTTCGATACCCTGTCTGTGCGCTTAAATGGTCCAAAAGCTGAAGGGGAAAACTATGCAATTAAGATTAACTTAAGCGATAAAGACTTAAGCTATGTTCTGTATTTAGAAAACTCTGTGCTATATCACCAAACGGCCCAAGCATGGAATCAAAGCCAAGCTAACAATCAAGTTAAACGCACGGGTTCTGAGCGCACAATCAATGCAACCTTAAATGTTAAACACGAACTGTTTATCGACATGCTAATTGGTCGAGCAGGACTGAAGAAAACGCTCTTCTCTGATGACCTTACTATTGATGGCAGCAAGCTTGATCTACTCGGTTTCTTAAGCTTATTTGATCGTCCAGCGGGGGACTTTAATATCGTCACCCCTTAAATAAGGTTGAGATTAAAGCAGTGTCGTTAATTATGAGAGCAGTAATAATTATCACTGCTTTAATCGTTGCCACTGCTTTAATAGTTCAGCTTTTGCTATAATCGATGTTTTAGAGACTCTGAGACTGCTCTTGTAGCAAAACACCCAGCATGGCCAAAAATAAGCGCGACATCCCCAATTACAACCTCCCTATTATCGAAACCCACTTTCATCTGGATTATTTGAAAGAAGGCAGCACAGAAGAGATTCTGCAAAAAGCACGTTTAGCGGGTATTGAACGCTTTATGACCATCGCGGTTTCCCCTGACAATCTTGAGAAAGTCATCAAGTTAACAGAAGCCCATAAAGATGTTTATGGTACTCTCGGCATTCACCCTCATGACGCCGAACTTTATAACGATGAGACTGAAGCCTTTATTCGTCAGCATCTAGCGCCAGAAAACCGTAGCCCTAAATTACGTGCAGTCGGCGAGATTGGATTGGACTATTTCTACGATAATGCCGACCGTAAAATTCAACGCGACGTATTCGAACGCCAATTACAAATCGCTGTCGACTTTCAACTCCCTGTGGTTATTCATACCCGTGAAGCCGATGAAGATACTCAAGCGATCTTAAGTAACTTTGCCCCACTGATGGCAAACAAAGGGGTTATTCACAGCTTCACTTCCGGCATTGAACTCGCTCGCTTTTGTGTTGGCCAAGGGTTTAATCTAGGCATTAATGGCATCGTTACTTTCAATAAAGCTGACAACGTTCGCGAAGTCGTCGCCGATACCCCAATTGAAAAATTGCTGCTAGAAACAGATGCTCCCTTCTTAACCCCAGTACCCTATCGTGGTAAAGAAAATGCCCCTTGTTACCTGCCATTCATTGCGGAGAGAATTGCTGAAGTAAAAGGTCTAGAAGTTGAGCAGGTATTAACTCAATGCTATAAAAATTCAATTGATACTTTTTTTAGCTAACCTTGTTATACCAGCTAAGCGTCAGAATTTAATGCCTATCACCAAAGGATCATGATCCGATGAGCGATAGGCATCTGGCGCAGAGTAATTGTCAATTGAACGATAAGCCTGACCGTTAGCTTCTGTCTGATAATCCAATAAAGAATCTTCAATAGAATTAATATGCCAGCTGTCAAAACTGCGAACTTTTGCAAGCATCGCTGAATTTGCCAGAGCATGATCAAGGTTGCCAAGGTAACCTTGATAACTATAAGAGAAAGACGGCCCTTTATTAGGGTTAAGCAATACTGAATCATTTAAGTTGTGATAACCCGCTTTATACAACGCTAATAAGGGCTCCTCTTTACTATAACTGTTCAGATCACCGACGATGAGTACCGGTCGGTCACTAGGCACCTTTTCCCTGATAAATTCAGCTAAAGCCAAAGACGCCTGCAGCCGCTGCAAATTACACTGCCCCTGCAAGCTATCTACCTCTGAGGTATAGCAAGGGCGCCCCTTAGATTTAAAATGATTCACCGCTAAGGCAAAGGTTTTATTATTAACTGAAAATATTTGCAGCAAGCTAGGCCGATGATAAGAATCATCAAATACTGGCAGAACTTTGTTTGCTGATTTTCTATCTGTATTATTTTTATCTGTATTAGTTATAAAGTGTTTCGAAGAGCTAGAGTCTAATACTTCAACCGCGCCAAGTAGTTTGACCTTATTTCCCCGATATAAGATACCAACACTGATTACATCCTTACCGAGTTTAGAACCGGGTGGAATAATATATTGGTAATGCTGATCAGCATTCATTTTCTTATTTAAAGCGCGCATTAAATCAGCAATCGCAGAGTACTTGCCATAACCATCGTTTTCTAATTCCATCAGCGCAATAACATCTGCATTAATCGTTGCTAGCGCCGCCACCAGCTTTTGTTTTTGCGCTAAAAACCCCTGATAACTTTTAGCACCACGAGCCGTTGGAAAACCGACATCTGGCTGTTCGGTATTCGTCGGCGAGCCATTAAAATAGTTTTCTAAATTCATGCTGGCAATGACTAAGTTTGCCTGATTATCGATAGTTGGCGCTTGAGTCCTGGCTAGACTATTAATGTTAATTGGCCCAAATATAGCATCTGGGATAATTATATAGTGCTCATCATACTGGTGTAATACGCCGGTTAATGAGTGAATTTTATCACCAATTTTTAATGAATTTCGTGAAGAAAACCCACGATTATTAGGAAAGGGAATATGCGACGGGTAGGGTTTAGCCTGACCATCATCAACTAACAAATAATCTAATGATTTTATCACTAAAGGTGCCGCCCCCTGGCGAATACTCGCCGCAGTAAATAGCTCAGTCGGTTGAAAGTGTAAGCGTGTAGAAATCGCAAACTGACCGTAATTACCCAACCCATAACCCGCGCCATATAAATCGCTGACTATTAACGGCTGCCGTAGATGAACTCGCATCCCCTCTAAGGCTTCCAACTCAGCTAAAGAACTGACGGGCAAGGATAATGGTATTGATTCGGGTAGCTCTTGTTGAGAGCCACAAACCTTGATTGCCCGAACGTTTTTCAACTCCGTCAGTTCATGATACTCAGCCACCTGCGCTAATAGCCTTATTCTTTGGCCACGCTTCACCTTTGTTTTAGCATGATAAACAAACAGTCCAGCGAAGATTTTAGCCTTAGGCTGCTGCAACCAAAAGCCGCGATAACCATCTTGATTACCTCGCCCTTGAGAGACAAATGAAACGATACTCTCGACAACCACCCACTGCCCTACTGTTGAATTTAGCGGGTTTTGGATATCAGAAATATCATAAAAAGATTGGAACTGGCGATCACCGCAGGCCCCCAATAAAGTCATAGATTGGGCGGTTGAAAGAGGAGAGGGGAAATTCGGGGAATCCGCACGAGCTAACGGTATCGTTACCAGCTGAACCAGTACTACTTTAACCAGTACCACTTTAACTAGTGCCAGCAGGGTCCAGAAAATGTTATTGAAGGGCTGTTTGATTGCTTGCACCTAGCCCTCCGATAAAGATTAGTTACCTATACTATAGACCAACAGGATAAATAATTTGATCTTGAAATCCGGTTGTCACCTCAATCGTGCCAGAGAAAAGATCATCCAAATCATTATCACCAGAATCAACAATCAACGGCCGTCCTTCCAGAGCGGTAATTTTGGCTTTAGTAGAAATAACCTGAATATTTTCTTTACCCAGCTTCTTTAAGACCTGAGCACTCAACTGTTGATTGCCCCTACCGATAATATGGCCTTGGCCGCCAATAATGCTGATAACGGCTTTACACGGATATTGTTCAAGGTAGTTCAGAATCTCGCTTTCACTGACATCCTCTTGCATTAGTTGCTGATTCATTACTGCATCAATACCTAACAAGGTATTCGGTAAGTGCAACTCATCCATAATAGCGAGAGTTGTTTTTCCCGAACCAATTAAATACAAAATATCATCTTCCATGCCCTGCACAACATCGGCGGCAATGTCCTGTAAAACCAACTCCTCTACTTCTATACCGCCCTGCTTCACACTTTGCACAAACTGGCCCGCTTGAGGAACCCGCATCTCACCATACAGCTTGGCGCGCACGACATTGTTGCGAAATGCCTCTTCATCAATATCCCGAACGTCATGAGGTTTCACATCGATTAATTGACCACTGGCCAGCTGCGCTATTACCTCACCCGCCGCTTTCGGGGTTACCGCATAGACCGCAGAATGAATTTTTACCCCGGCAGGAATACCCAATACTGGAATTTCATCACTCACGACACTGCAAATATCTCTGGCAGTTCCATCACCACCAGCAAAAAGAATAATATCTACTTGGCGCTCTAATAATTGCTGAGCGGCTTTGCAGGTATCCTCTGATGAAGTATTTTCATCTGCAATATCGGTTAATACTTGATGCTCAAAGCCTAACGCCTTCACCAAATCCTCACCCATTTTAGCGGGACAGGTTATGATTTTAATTTTATCCTTGATGTTCAACAAGACTTGCAAAGCGAGTTCGGCACGCTTAATTGATTGACACTTCGCGCCACGAGAGAATGCTTCTTTTACAACCTCCGGACCATCACTGCCTTTTAAGCCGACACTTCCGCCAATGCCCGCCAATGGATTAATAATGAGCCCTAAAGTTAACACAGTATTCTCCTAATCATTGTTAATACTTATAACCAGTCCGCGATTTTAATACCCACACCAAAGCGCTCTTGATATTGGTTGTAATCAATTAAACTTTCGCCATAACCATTAAAATATTGCACGAAACCTTTTAAATTACCTGGCAAAGGGAAAGTCCAATCCAGTTCGATGGCACCGCGATTGTCATCGAAATTTAAATTATTACGCATCGTTGCCGCGATACTATGCTCACCGAGTTTACGCAAAAAGAATATCTCACCATTACCCATATAATCATCAATATCCGGATTATCATTATCACTTGGATCAGCAGGGTCTGCCTTCGATGTTTCAGGCATACGATACCAGGCTTTTACATGCAACAGACTATTAGGAAATATTTTTGTACCGCCAAGAATGATTCGATTCCAACTACGGGATAAATTACCCACCTGCCCATTCGACTGGTGATTGAACGCGATAGTCCAATGGTTAACAATCTTATTGAATGCTTTAAAACCTAAGATAATTTCAGGTTCATGATTAGTTTCACGAAACAACGCCGACACACTGTCATTATAAGCCTGCCAAAAGGATTTATTGGTATAAGCTACCGCGAGAGTGCTAAATTTACCCAGAACATTTTCAGCAACGATATACTTAACACTTAACTGAAAGACAAACTCAGTATTTTCAAGATTCGGTTTTTCATTTTCAGGAACATCTTCTGAGCTAACAGCACCGTAAAATTTTTCTTGCTCCTCTTGATTAATTTTTGTCTGATAGGTCAAAGGCATAAAGTAATTAGGTTTATGAGGTAACAATACATAGGGGTTTCTTGATGCCAAGCGCTCAGTCTGAATTTTATCAATTAAACCGGGGTATTCATGCATAAAATCAGGAAATTCTTCATCAGCAATGATATCTACAGTCATCTTTTGGGTTTTCATTTCTGGCTCAATCGCCTCTTCCAAGACAGTAGCCCCAGCTTCAGCACTAAGCTCTATTGCGACTTCTGCTCTTGCGAGACAAGTCCAACTAAGGCATATAATCAATAACAAGACTAGCTTCACGTTCCACGTCCTCATAACTCAACTCCTTAATGTATTTACGCAGCTTCTATATAGTTAAGCTTGATTTTGCTTTACGATAAGTAGACTCATCGCAGACGAAGATTCTGCTGTAAGTATAACGATTATCACTGGCAGAATAATGACTTTTTAATGATAGACTATTATTTAATTGGCTTAGGCAGTAACTTAGAGCCGAAAAGCAATCTGACTTCAGCCTGTAAAAGCATCACTCAAGCAGTTGAGGTGCTTCAATCTTCTCAGGTATTAATCAATCCTCCCTGTGGAAGAACATTCCACTATCCGTTTCATAATCAACTTATAATCGTTCGCAGTGACAAATCAGTCAGCCAGTTAAAACTCATCTTCGAAGCAATTGAGATCTCCCAAGGACGCGAACCTAAATGCCCCGCCCGTAAACTGAAAGATCGCCCTATCGATATCGATATACTGATCAGAGCCAAGTCATTACATGACCTCCTCCAACAAGAGCTAGAAGAAAGTTACAATCAACAAATTATGAAAGAGTGGCTATTTACAGGTGAAGCTATTAGTTCACACGTTAAAACTAGCCACTAAATACCTGCTCATAGCGATTAGCACAAGAACGCCCACCATCTATTTTCAATATCGATCCTGTCACCGCCGTAGCCGAAATCAGATAATCCAGCCCCTGCAATACAGCCTCATAGCCCAACTCTTTATTTAATAAACTTTGCGACAAAACCTTCGCTTGATAATCACTGTCGTGCTCAGGTAAAAACTTAATGGGACCTGGTTGAATGACATTCACTCGAATATTTGGCGCCAAACTTTGCGCCAAACTTAAGGCTAAATTTTGCAGACCCGCTTTCGCGCTACAATAACTGGCAAAGCGTGCATTGGGTAAATCAGCATAAATATCACTCATCGCAATAATACTGCCAGAAGGTCTCATCTGTGCTGCTAAGCCTAGACTCAATGCCTGAGGGGCAGCGATATGAACCCGAGTCATAGCCTCAAGATGCTGCCAGCGCTGAGAGAGAGTATCATCACTATTATCCGCATGAAAGCAGGAAGCGTTATGCACAATGGCATCCAACTGGCTCTCTTGCTGGCTCAATATTTCCGATACTCTTGCCAACAAAGACTCCACCTCAGTTAATTGCGCCAGATCTGCTTGCACAGCAAAATATAACCCTTGTGCCATAAAAGCCTGCTGCTCGAGCACGGGTAAATCATTCTGTCGATGATAGTGTGCAATCACCCGCCAACCTTGGGTTAAATAATGCTGCACAATATTCAACCCTATGCGGCGACCCGCCCCAGTAACAAATATTGTGGGAATTGAAGAGTTTGAACTAGCCAGCGTCATAACGTGTTTTCCTCACTCCTTTTGGAGCCTGATTCTGGTTCAATAGTACTCGTTAATAAGGTCAACTTCATGTAATCTACGGCCATTAAAAATTATTAAAAACTGTCGGTATCGCTCAAAAAAGCGCTATTCTAACTAGCGCTAAACATTAAATTTTACTTTATTTAATAAATACCGCCAATACAGGTACAAGTTCCATGCATCGCACCATGTTTGATACCCCTATTTTAAAAACCTTCTTACGCTGGAGTTCGATTCTAATATTAAAACTTCTAGGTTGGAAAACGGAAGGCGAGATCCCTCGTGATTTAAAAAAATGCGTGATGATTGCTGCACCCCATACCAGTAACTGGGACTTGCCGTTTACCCTCATGACCGCTTTCGCGCTCAATGCAAAAGTCTACTGGATGGGTAAAGAGCAAATATTCAAATCACCCTACCGCGGTATAATGATGTGGATGGGAGGCATCCCCGTTGATCGCTCAAAATCCACCAACATGGTGCAAGCCTCCATTGATGCTATTCAAGGCAACGATCACTTATTTCTAATCGTTCCTCCTGAAGGCACTCGTAGCAAAGTGACTTACTGGAAAACAGGTTTTTACCATATCGCCCAAGGAGCAGGCGTTCCCATATTAATGGGCTTCTTAGACTTCCAGCGCAAAGCCAGTGGCATTGCAGGAACATTTGTCACAACGGGTGACATTGAAGCAGATATGAATCACATCAAAGGCATCTATGCCCCAATGAAAGGCAAGATCGAAGGTCAGTTTCACCAAGACTAGAACTTAGTTGCGCTAACACATTCATTCTAAGCCTTGCCATGCAGGGCTTTTTATTGCCTATAGAATTAGGCTAGAGTATTAAACTGACAAATTTTAGGCAAAAAAAAGGTCAACACAGAGGCTGACCTTTTTTAAGAATTTTGGTTGCGGGGGCCGGATTCGAACCAACGACCTTCGGGTTATGAGCCCGACGAGCTACCAGACTGCTCCACCCCGCGACATCAGATAATTAAAGCTTATCTTGCTTACTCTAATAATAAGAGATTTTACGATAACTTAAAATGGTTGCGGGG